>Ga0224511_10004600_pt1 | contig 10497 bp, 2 predicted proteins | sample SF_May12_sed_USG_2_FD_169988 | JGI IMG/M metagenome (GOLD analysis project Ga0224511, IMG submission 169988) | Sediment microbial communities from San Francisco Bay, California, United States - SF_May12_sed_USGS_8_1 | ecosystem: Environmental > Aquatic > Marine > Sediment | place: USA... | reverse complement strand
AGGCAACATTAAAGCATTGTCCAAGTACATTGTTTTTCATATTTGTATGACAAAGGCTTTTGTTGCCAAATACTTTGTCATTACGAGAACCCTTAACCAGAATTTTACAAGTGGAATCAATTCAGGAAATGATAGCTCTACATTAACAGAAACGTAATGTCGATCGTTATATTGGCATGGAAGCTAAGTAGTCTTTATCAAACATTTAATATTGCAAAAATTAACACATTACAAATGTGCATATGGTATGAGTATACTTTAAAAGTTAAACGTTTGAAGGTATTTAAAATGTAATAGAATATGGAATACATATTAAAATAAATATCACTGTTTTAAAACTGATGTCGGAAGTATCAGTATACGTGTTAGCCCGGAACAACCACTATATGTTTCAGCCCAGAACAGAGCAATCTGAACTATTGATTTACATATTAAGCTAAATGTCGACATAATAATTTAGTTTCACCTGACAACCGAGCTGTGGACACAACAATTATGTTCTCATTTTCTGCCAACACTCACTACAACTCTACGTTCTGAAGCAATATGACCCATTCGGTTTATCAGCATTTTCCTTACAACTATGTTAACATGAACTTCGAGTAATCAACAAAATGTCTCTCTTACAAAAACGTGTTTAATATTCGTCCTTAGTCAAAATTCACGTGAAGTATTTATTTCAAAGGCATCCGCTACTCTACATCTCTAATTCTATACTTGAAGTGCAATCACACTATAGCGTATGCCATTGGTGTATATGAAGTTATGCCCATACACACGTATGGTAGGTAGATATGATGGAACATTGTTTTGTTAACCGAAAAACAATAATTATAAATTGAAGAGATACTTTGTGTGTCGTTCGGGGCTGCATTTCCCCCCATACAAGCTATGTTTCCTAAAGACTTCCTGTTTTCTCAGATAAATAGACACTGTTTTACTCAATATTTTGTTCTTTCTAATGAGACTTAAATGAAGTTCATTTGCATGTTATTTATAAAATACCTACTGTATACGGTATTCTTCTAAACTTCTAAAGATAAAATGAATACGCTGGTTGCTTAACAGTTGTAAAACTGTAAAACAATGACTGCCGGGGTTGCCATATCACTAAGATCAGTCACATAGTAAGCGCTTATCGGTCTATCAATCGACGCCTTTTAACCCCACAAGCGACGTACGGCTTTCGCAGACGAGTCAGATTAATGAGACAAACCATAAATTTGCGTTTTGTCTAAAATGCTTCATGAAGACAGTTAGTTGCTCAACGTGGGACTCACAATTTAGACCATCTGAATTCGGAACACGATCTTATACCGAATTAGTTTACTGCAGAGGGCAAAACATAATTTATATTATGATTATCAGTAGGTTCTAGCATTAACTTTGTATATCTTATGTGCTACCATATTCATGTCTCCTACAGTTGAACGAAACCCCACAGTTGGTATATATGTGCTGGTCTATTTTAAGACAATAGTGTACATTCGTTCGAGTATGTGTTGAAGTCGTGTTTAAATATTGTATGTTCGCTTTATTATATTGACACACATCCCTTACTATGTGCTATGATCACATAAATTACTGGTCTAAGCAATTGTATTGAGCAATGTCATCACTACACATGCTTTCAAAGATCAGTAATGTTATTAACGCAATGATTTGCGCCCATATTTTATTTACATTAAAATGAAAACACATTTACATGTCGGTAGCATCATTGTGAAATTACATTGGACTGGTTGTCCGTCTTGTTTGCAAATTGGATTATTAATATCACTGCTGGATCTGTGTCTTCCTTTTACAAACTAAAGTAGTACATGTACTTGGTATGATGACTTTCCTTTACGTCCATTTAATATACATTGAAGAGATGTTTAAAGACATAAACGACTTGTGTTGGTCACTTTCATTTGTAAACAATTGCCTTTGCAAACGATAATGAGGAAATAACATATATTTTGTGTGCATCTGTTTGTATTAGATGGACAACGGCCGACGTTAACAACAAGACGCCTGTCCGCACTAGATCGATTTATGACCATGCAAAAATAATTGAAATCGACCGGAGCCCAATCTATTCTTAAATTCGCATGTGTTTTGCAGATAGTTGAAATCGAACGGCCGCAATATTTTTTGTAACCGTATCATTAGTTTAAACGATTTCTTTCAACATCAATCAATGAATAACGATTTAATGGAACGTGCATTTGACACGATGGATAGACGAACAAACCGACGGACACACACGTTTTTAAAACCATTTGATTTGGGCTACTTTTATTTATTATCTAGACTTTATCGTTATTGCGTGAAAGCAAATATACAAGATGTATGTGTTGGTTGCACTGACAAATTGATTCATACATTTTCTTGCTAAATCACTGGCAACTAAGTGGTTTCGTGACAACTATGGTAACGTAAGGCTTCGAGTATTCAACAAAATAGTCTCTTTCTCCTTACAAAAAACGTTTTTAATATCCTTTGCTAGACACATTAATGTCTTCTAGTCTAAATCCATAACAACTTACCAAGCAATGTTGTGTGAAACTAAACGACAAAATGTATATATATATCAAGCCTACATGATTTAACAGTTAACAAATCATTAATAAACGAATAACATAATAAATATTATTATGCACTTACATAACTACACATTAAAGAGATGTTGAAAGTAAACAATGTTATGACCAATCTGATTGGGTCATGATGACAAAATAGTCAGTACACACACAAACACTCTTTGCACAGTAAACGCAGAACAAGACGTAACGCATGTTAAAATATTTTTTTAAACGTAGTATACTTTAAATACAAATGTTTCTTTTTAAAATGTTGAGTTCCCTTTGCCTTGAAATTGTAAATAACTTTATTGTGTGCTTAAACTAGTTTTCTGCTAAGAGCACTATAATAGCAATTATCACACTAAACTAATATGTATTGAGGAGGAAAAATAAAACAAAATACATTGTTTCTCTTTTCACACAGACCACTTCGAAAAAATGTGTATGAACACAATTAAAATTTATTTTAAAACAATAACTTATTTGGCTTTATTAAACGTTATCGTATTTAAATTAAGGTTATAGTATATAGTATGTACATGTATACCTTTGTTGTGTTCTGTATTTATTATTATCAAATATATAGTATTATACATAACTACGTATATAAAAATATTTGTCGTCATATTTCTTGATATTAAAATGGAAATACAATTATGTTAACAGTATGTGTTTTGTGCATTTATACTTCAATTACACGAACATTATTTCCCATATTCTTGACAAATTGGAATATTGATCGAAGTGATGACCTCGCGTACGTTTCGACAGCCTTTTTCTCATGTAAGCCTTGTTTCCTGAGGGCTTTTCCTTTCATCAGTTCAGTGCCGCCTGTGTGGCTGCTGTAAAAAAGTCGCCGCGTACTTCATCATTGTGTAGTAATATTATTCTGGTCCTTAGGGATCATTGAGTGTATGTTTGTTTGCATTTGAAAACAGAGTTCTGCACATGCGCTAGGTGGCGTCAGTGTAGTGACATCTTTCATTACATCTGATGGACAGCTTTAATAAAACAGAGGCTGCTATTTTCCTATGCAGGCCTTGTTTTCTGAGGGCTTTCCCTTTCATCAGTTTAATTTAAACACTTGACCGATGTGGTTTTTTGTCAGACCATTTGCTAGTTTTCTTGTTATGTAATCGCCTGTCATCCTTATGGGAATATGACAATTGCATTTTAGTGAGGATCACGATGATACAAATACGTCTTAACAAGATTACCTTTTAAATAGTGTGCAATTGTGTGCTTATTAAATGTGATATAATTGTGTTTTTGTTATGAAATAATTTATATTGTTGTACAACGTGATTTCTGTAAACATCGATTTACTGTTACATGCTAACATTATTATAACGAGAAAGGCATTGAAAACATGCACAATAAATTACTGCCATAGAAATGTAGTATATCGACAATGCATTGATTTGATGCATTAAAAGTTAAACGTTTAAGACTACAATTAATAATTTTTACGTCTTGTCCCTGCTACGGTTATATTATGTGTGATTATTTGATGGAGTGATGAAACCAAAATACAGTATTTAACATTGTATAAGAACTAATGAAAAGTACTTGTAGAATATATCAAGTTAAATGGACACGGTATTGGCAGTCAAAGTAACACTACGCTATCGGCATCATATCCTATTTTAAACCAGCAACATTCTGACATGGTTTGCGTTTGCAAAAATGGCATGGCTTGCATAACACCCTGTACATGTACATGTATTAATCTCTTTATGCTATTTATGATCATGTATTGTATGGGTTCTGGTTTAAAAATACAGTTCCGCTGATAAGGGCATAAATTATATGCTGTGCCATGATTATATATTTATTAACGAACATCATTTATATAACCGAGGATGTTATTTCCCGTAAAAAAGTTATGGCTCCTGAGGACTTTCTGTGTTTCCAAGATTAATTATTAGTACATTGGCGTAGGATTCGTATGTGGTTGGTGCATTGACATTTGCGCGCATCAATCTAATTGCGTTGTACATGCCAAAGTGGTTTGCATTTAAAGAGCTGCAGAGAGCAAAGTTTATTCATTCGTATACAAGTTGCTATTCTTTGATGCCATCCGGCCTCGTTGAATAATGTATGTCGTCTCTAGCACTAAAAAGATAGCAAGAACATAGAGGCTTGAAGAGGGGTGTAAAATGTTGATTAATATATTTTACTCTTTTCTTTCATCAGACAAACAAGTTGTACATAATGGTATAGTTGAAGGGTACTATATATTTGCCTTTTATGCATAGCCGCGTTGTTTTGGTGGTATCGTACAAACACTAGAATTTGTATTTAAGTTTTAAATACAAATATAAAAAATACTAATTTCAACAGTTTTGTTCAACAGGAATACATAAATTATTCGAGCAGCCATGAAATAGAATATAACGGTCCACCATATGCACAATTGAAATTGAATGGCTGTTGAATCATTGAACACATCTGCAAATCCATTTCGCGTCAACGATAATCCTACTTTGTGTAATTATATAACCGTCTTATAACATTCTTGGATGCTAAATAGACAGTGTCTATGACTTTCCCTTTCTTCAGTTTAATTTAACTTACTACAGATGGTGTTTAGTGCCTGTGTGGCGGCTTTACAAAGTCGCCCCGTACTACATCATTGTGTAGTTATATTGTTCTGGTCCTCAGGGATCATGGAGTGTACATGTATGTTGTTTACATTTGAACATGGAGTTCCGCTCATGCGCTAGGGGGCGTCATTGGTGTGGCATCATTCATTAGTACTGATAAATAGATTCAATAAAACCGAGGTTGCTGTTTTCTCGTGCAGACTATGATTCCTGAGGGCTTTCCCCTTTCATTAGTTTAATTGTTACCCTGAACATTGTTCACACAAGTTACAGTATGTGCATTCAATGAAAAAAGAATGCAAAAGGAATTGCAAACTGACATATAATGTGTGTAGAACAAGAAAGTAAATAAATAACAACAACAAACTAAAAAGTAAACATTAAAATCCTTGCCAGAGCCGATACTCGAAACCGAAATATTTCAGACCGCAGCCTGATGCGTTAACTCTAGACCACCGAGACAACTGAATGTGTCCATAGAAGTCAAAGTATTTAACTGTTTCATCATTATGGATGGAAGGATAAATAAACATCGCCTCACATGCGGAAAATACAGTTTTAACAACGTAATATTTTCTGTAATATTTTAACATGCATCAATATTTTTTGTAACCGTATCATTAGTTTAAACGATTTCTTTCAACATCAATCAATGAATAACGATTTAATGGAACGTGCATTTGACACGATGGATAGACGAACAAACCGACGGACACACACGTTTTTAAAACCATTTGATTTGGGCTACTTTTATTTATTATCTAGACTTTATCGTTATTGCGTGAAAGCAAATATACAAGATGTATGTGTTGGTTGCACTGACAAATTGATTCATACATTTTCTTGCTAAATCACTGGCAACTAAGTGGTTTCGTGACAACTATGGTAACGTAAGGCTTCGAGTATTCAACAAAATAGTCTCTTTCTCCTTACAAAAAACGTTTTTAATATCCTTTGCTAGACACATTAATGTCTTCTAGTCTAAATCCATAACAACTTACCAAGCAATGTTGTGTGAAACTAAACGACAAAATGTATATATATATCAAGCCTACATGATTTAACAGTTAACAAATCATTAATAAACGAATAACATAATAAATATTATTATGCACTTACATAACTACACATTAAAGAGATGTTGAAAGTAAACAATGTTATGACCAATCTGATTGGGTCATGATGACAAAATAGTCAGTACACACACAAACACTCTTTGCACAGTAAACGCAGAACAAGACGTAACGCATGTTAAAATATTTTTTTAAACGTAGTATACTTTAAATACAAATGTTTCTTTTTAAAATGTTGAGTTCCCTTTGCCTTGAAATTGTAAATAACTTTATTGTGTGCTTAAACTAGTTTTCTGCTAAGAGCACTATAATAGCAATTATCACACTAAACTAATATGTATTGAGGAGGAAAAATAAAACAAAATACATTGTTTCTCTTTTCACACAGACCACTTCGAAAAAATGTGTATGAACACAATTAAAATTTATTTTAAAACAATAACTTATTTGGCTTTATTAAACGTTATCGTATTTAAATTAAGGTTATAGTATATAGTATGTACATGTATACCTTTGTTGTGTTCTGTATTTATTATTATCAAATATATAGTATTATACATAACTACGTATATAAAAATATTTGTCGTCATATTTCTTGATATTAAAATGGAAATACAATTATGTTAACAGTATGTGTTTTGTGCATTTATACTTCAATTACACGAACATTATTTCCCATATTCTTGACAAATTGGAATATTGATCGAAGTGATGACCTCGCGTACGTTTCGACAGCCTTTTTCTCATGTAAGCCTTGTTTCCTGAGGGCTTTTCCTTTCATCAGTTCAGTGCCGCCTGTGTGGCTGCTGTAAAAAAGTCGCCGCGTACTTCATCATTGTGTAGTAATATTATTCTGGTCCTTAGGGATCATTGAGTGTATGTTTGTTTGCATTTGAAAACAGAGTTCTGCACATGCGCTAGGTGGCGTCAGTGTAGTGACATCTTTCATTACATCTGATGGACAGCTTTAATAAAACAGAGGCTGCTATTTTCCTATGCAGGCCTTGTTTTCTGAGGGCTTTCCCTTTCATCAGTTTAATTTAAACACTTGACCGATGTGGTTTTTTGTCAGACCATTTGCTAGTTTTCTTGTTATGTAATCGCCTGTCATCCTTATGGGAATATGACAATTGCATTTTAGTGAGGATCACGATGATACAAATACGTCTTAACAAGATTACCTTTTAAATAGTGTGCAATTGTGTGCTTATTAAATGTGATATAATTGTGTTTTTGTTATGAAATAATTTATATTGTTGTACAACGTGATTTCTGTAAACATCGATTTACTGTTACATGCTAACATTATTATAACGAGAAAGGCATTGAAAACATGCACAATAAATTACTGCCATAGAAATGTAGTATATCGACAATGCATTGATTTGATGCATTAAAAGTTAAACGTTTAAGACTACAATTAATAATTTTTACGTCTTGTCCCTGCTACGGTTATATTATGTGTGATTATTTGATGGAGTGATGAAACCAAAATACAGTATTTAACATTGTATAAGAACTAATGAAAAGTACTTGTAGAATATATCAAGTTAAATGGACACGGTATTGGCAGTCAAAGTAACACTACGCTATCGGCATCATATCCTATTTTAAACCAGCAACATTCTGACATGGTTTGCGTTTGCAAAAATGGCATGGCTTGCATAACACCCTGTACATGTACATGTATTAATCTCTTTATGCTATTTATGATCATGTATTGTATGGGTTCTGGTTTAAAAATACAGTTCCGCTGATAAGGGCATAAATTATATGCTGTGCCATGATTATATATTTATTAACGAACATCATTTATATAACCGAGGATGTTATTTCCCGTAAAAAAGTTATGGCTCCTGAGGACTTTCTGTGTTTCCAAGATTAATTATTAGTACATTGGCGTAGGATTCGTATGTGGTTGGTGCATTGACATTTGCGCGCATCAATCTAATTGCGTTGTACATGCCAAAGTGGTTTGCATTTAAAGAGCTGCAGAGAGCAAAGTTTATTCATTCGTATACAAGTTGCTATTCTTTGATGCCATCCGGCCTCGTTGAATAATGTATGTCGTCTCTAGCACTAAAAAGATAGCAAGAACATAGAGGCTTGAAGAGGGGTGTAAAATGTTGATTAATATATTTTACTCTTTTCTTTCATCAGACAAACAAGTTGTACATAATGGTATAGTTGAAGGGTACTATATATTTGCCTTTTATGCATAGCCGCGTTGTTTTGGTGGTATCGTACAAACACTAGAATTTGTATTTAAGTTTTAAATACAAATATAAAAAATACTAATTTCAACAGTTTTGTTCAACAGGAATACATAAATTATTCGAGCAGCCATGAAATAGAATATAACGGTCCACCATATGCACAATTGAAATTGAATGGCTGTTGAATCATTGAACACATCTGCAAATCCATTTCGCGTCAACGATAATCCTACTTTGTGTAATTATATAACCGTCTTATAACATTCTTGGATGCTAAATAGACAGTGTCTATGACTTTCCCTTTCTTCAGTTTAATTTAACTTACTACAGATGGTGTTTAGTGCCTGTGTGGCGGCTTTACAAAGTCGCCCCGTACTACATCATTGTGTAGTTATATTGTTCTGGTCCTCAGGGATCATGGAGTGTACATGTATGTTGTTTACATTTGAACATGGAGTTCCGCTCATGCGCTAGGGGGCGTCATTGGTGTGGCATCATTCATTAGTACTGATAAATAGATTCAATAAAACCGAGGTTGCTGTTTTCTCGTGCAGACTATGATTCCTGAGGGCTTTCCCCTTTCATTAGTTTAATTGTTACCTTGAACATTGGTCACACAAGTTACAGTATGTGCATTCAATGAAAAAAGAATGCAAAAGGAATTGCAAACTGACATATAATGTGTGTAGAACAAGAAAGTAAATAAATAACAACAACAAACTAAAAAGTAAACATTAAAATCCTTGCCAGAGCCGATACTCGAAACCGGAATATTTCAGACTGCAGCCTGATGCGTTAACTCTAGACCACCGAGACAACTGAATGTGTCCATAGAAGTCAAAGTATTTAACTGTTTCATCGTTATGGATGGAAAGATAAAAAACATCGCCTCACATGCGGAAAATACAGTTTCAACAAAGTAATATTTTCTGTAATATTTTAACATGCATCAACAACTGTATATGGCAGTTTGTCATATGTACGGGAGTAGAATTTAGTGCTGACGTGTGGTTAAAAAGTAAGATAAAATACAATTATGGTCAAAAGATACAGGCATAACATATATAAAGAATCATCACATTTGTTTAAGTTACACTTACCATTTTTTTTTGTCTGTTTGACGGTGAGCATAGGTTGAACTATTTGCAATGTTAAATGATATTGTGTGTATACTTTATAACTATTTATAAAAGTAATTCCCATGCAAATGTGTTCCAATGCAACCGGTTTGTGTTTTGCTGGTTAAATACTGATGGAAGAATGAGAGTTCTCGATAGTCAATGCCATGTTACAAAGAAATCCCCAATACAACTGCAAAACGCAGTGACTTGTCCGATACTCAAGTCTTTGTAAAATCAGTTATGTCTTAAACGTCTTACTAAAAAGTGTTAAGGCTATAACGTGTATATCTTAAACACACTTATCTTTTACTTAATAGTCTAAACAATTACACATACACATGTCTAGACTTTCGCTTTTTGCCGCTAGGCAGTATTGAGTAATTGATTTATTCAATGTACACATACTTGTTACCTTCATAATGTTACGACATCCTTACAATTACCTGAGTTTAAACAAAACACACGACTGTTGTTTTTGTTGTTTGTTAGCTTGTTGTTGTTGCTTTTTGTTATGACACTATCGCTTAGGCATTTGTACTTAAACATGTGCATACAGCGCGCGTATTCTGTTTGTGTTGTATATTATATAGTGTAAAATGTATATTATGTCTTATGTAAATATTTTGTACATATAACTATGTATCCTGATCATCGTGTCGTGTATATGGAGGAATAAAAGTAAAAGTTAATGCTGTGCTCCTACATCAAATATCACATATAAATATTTTTAAATGAGTTTATTGTACGAGGGCACGAGTTGCGTCCCTTGATCAAGCATGGCGTGGTGTTTTCTGTGGTGAACAATTTAAGGATTATATGCAATATGGGAATAGATATTAACAGTTGGAGAGCACGAATTGGCTCGTTCTCACAGCCGCGTAAATCTGTGCTAAAATTTCATGGGTTAAAACCCT
>Ga0224511_10004598_pt1 | contig 10499 bp, 7 predicted proteins | sample SF_May12_sed_USG_2_FD_169988 | JGI IMG/M metagenome (GOLD analysis project Ga0224511, IMG submission 169988) | Sediment microbial communities from San Francisco Bay, California, United States - SF_May12_sed_USGS_8_1 | ecosystem: Environmental > Aquatic > Marine > Sediment | place: USA... | reverse complement strand
CGAAATGGCGTAAAAACCTGGCAACAGGCCGCTGAAGACTGCAGTGAATGGAGAGTCATGAAGGAGGCCTTGACCCGGGAGTGGAATGAAAGCCGTCGACAATGATGATGTTGTATGTAACAAAAAATGGGTTGGCCATTAACGTGTATAATATTATAGGGACATTGTTTTACATTTCTACCCAAGGCAGAATAACTAAATACTGGCATGGGCGATGCAATCTTGCTAGCACTGACCAATGGGCCGCACACCACAGTCAGCTGTTTTACGTTTAGTACAGTCTGCTCGATTTATTTAAATTTTAATGCATTACTTACTAGTGTCAGTGTGGTAGTAGAGATAGCCACCACGATTGGTAAAATCACATTTCAGTACAAGTTGACAAGACAGTTGTACATGGAGTTGGCAACTTAGTTTAGTATTTTGTGAATCATGTAAATAAATCATTAGAAATGTAAGTATTTACACTTACTAAGTGTAGATCACTAGTCTAAACTCTAATGTATTATCATGTAATTGTATTTGTAATCATGTTTTGATGTAATTGTTATTGTAAATCAAATGTAAATAATACTCACTCTAGATCAACAAGTCTTCTGACGCGTTCCCATGGATCTTGTTTTGCAATAACGATGTTTACCGGGTCTTCGCCCTTCTCTGTTGCCTCATAAAAACCTGCAACGGCACCTCGTGTCTCTGTTTGAACAGAACCTAACAGTTTTCCTATGAACGACTCCATTCCGCGCTTGCTTTGGAAGCCGATCACAGGAAAAGATGTGCTTTTGTAAGTAGTGGATTCGCTATAGATCAATGAATGGTTCTTCAATCGCGTGTGGGCGGAGTTGTCTTCCCAATGTTGTAACCCTCCAGTGCATTTCATACTGTAAACTAAGGCGTGCGCGTAAATCATAAAATGAACCCATAGATAAATTATCTATGAATTAACCAGCCGCAGAAAGATACATATGTATATACAGTGAATAACAAACCTATCTCGCCTTTGACTATAAACTATAGTTCAAACTCTGTTCGAGCCTCTGTCAAGATCTTCAACCGTAGCTCAACCGTGAGCGCATCATGAATATGGTGCTTGACGCTATTTGCGAGATAGTTTCCTCCCCTTCAATCGCAAAAGACAAGCCGTTGAGATTTTTTCTTTCATCGGTTTTCTAGAAAAAAATCCAGTCTGTGAGGTGTGTAGTGGGTCCAGACTATTTTACATCCACTTGTCTTCAAGCTGGTGCTATGGATGACCAAGCCGAGACTTTAAAAGCCCTCGAATGTGAGTTTGTAATATAATTTTCTCACTCCAAAGTTGTCCAGCCCCAGGGTTCACTTCAGTCTCAGTTCAGTTCTGAGTCTGAAACTTCTGAGTTTAGAATCAGAATCACTCACTCACGCAGTCACTGACTCCACTCAGTCAATCATTGAATCACTATCAGACTGTCATTCTGACTCTAACCGAGTGACTCTCTGTCTCACACTCTCAGGCTAGATTCAGCACCATCGTGAGTGATTAGGTACCACTACTCCTGATGCTGGTGGTGATAGACATAGAGATAGAGCTTGGCTAGTACTAGTAGTAGTACTCAGTCATCAGTGGTCAGTAGTACTGGTACTAGTAGTACTACAAGTAGTGCTAGTAGTAGCTGTTGAAAGATGATAACTAGATAAATATTATTACTATTTTTTACTTACTAGTTGTAGTTAACTTAATAACAAAACAGTGTCGCCATCAGCATGGTGTTGTTGTTGCTGGGTCAGTGAGTGTTGCAGTGTTAAAATTGTTACTCTCACTCTGCAAGTGCAATCTACAACATTGTTTGGTACACTTGCACTGAAAGTGAAAGACTGGCTGTTCCATCCGCATCGATTGTCATATGCACACTGTCACATTACAATTTACATTAACACAGGCGGTTGTTTGACTAACTAATTATATCTGGTTTTTGCGTTTATCCTGATTCTGAGTCTGGTAACTCAATCTCAGTAGTTGGGACGGCTAGATAATCGCTGTCACTTTTGTGGGGTATATTATTTTATTGGCCAACAGCCTGTGCTTTCAGCAAACGCAGATTTTTTTATTTTCCCATTATCACAACCATTGCATGGTCCTATTGACTGCCAATTTAACAGCAACCTGAAATACCCTTGTGCTAACGGAGTGTGGTCTTAAGTGTTCTGTAGCACCTTTGATGAAGCACGGGCATCAGAGAGCAAGGAAAATGGCACACCAGAGGGTGAAAGCAGTGGCTTCGCCAGAATCACTGTACCAGAAATTCTAGATAAATACATAGTGAATGTGGCGAAAACTGGGCAGACTGGGTGAGTTGCAGAAATATTAAATTGTCTTCATATGTGCAGTGGTGGTTAAACTCACCGCTGTGGATCCAAATCTACTCAAATGGAAAAATTGCCAAAACCCAAATCGCAAGACCAGTTCATACCACTAAACCTTCTAAGATTGGGGTGTAAATTGCAGAGTTTCTATAGGTGGAATTTTCTACTTTCTAATGATGGCAAAAGTCAATGATGAAGACACATTTAAAGGGATATTAAAGTTCCGTGTGGATCTCGATTGAACAGTCAGTGATGGTATATGATATTGTTTATGTTTCTATGGGGTTTGTGGTTCGTGATTGGTCATGTGCAGTTGGGTATACTAATTATGGGGGGGGGCACTGTGGCATTGACAACTATAGGTCGTGTAATTATCTTTCTGGTTTTATTGAAAATTGTCCGGAAGGTGTCTACATGTGTCAGGATGGTGCCTGTAAAATCATTTGTCTTTCAGACCACCCATTCAAAAGTTATGGCCAAAAATCCAAAGCTCCATATATGTCTATCATTGGATGAGGCACATAGGTTTCGTGTGAAAATCTTAGCAGCCTCTGTCAGACACAGAATCCGATTGTATAATATGATGCACTTGGGTTGTCCCCCAATATGTATAGGTTAGTCAAGGGCTTGTATAACAGGTAGCCAGTAAGAGATTGATGTATATGGGTATATAGAAACGTCAGTAGCACTTTAAGCATTGTCAGTCTGTCTCTCTTGGAGTGGCAGTTTTGGTTGTAATCTTGACCAAGTTATTCATACCGCAGGTTTCCTTGGCAAAGTGTGCAGCCTCTGTTTCTCTGCAAGTTGGATGAGGTGATTCGTCGTTATAACAGCAAGGATCCGTATGATAAAATACCTCGTCTACCAAACTGTAAACTGAATTCCTTTAAGGATATATACAGCTCCATTATAAAGAGTGCCGAACTTTTTTCTCAGTGAGTTTTTGTATATCAGAGTCACAGTGATATTCACAGTGACCACTCTGTTGATGGTGAGGTAAATTGTCGAAGGTCGATTTTCATGAAACATCATCACCCTGGTGTTCTGGGATGGAACTGAGGTTTCTCGTATTGTCCTCCTGAGGTTCTTGATGGACAGGGCAGGGCTCGGTCAATCTACAGTCATATTTTTTTTAATCACACCATGCTAATTCACACGATCACTCTGCCACAAGAAGGGAAAAGTGGAGTGATCATCCTCATTTTTGGTAAACCTTATCTATGATGGATTCTCAACCCCAAGGCTAGCAACTTCCAGTCTCTTTATATATTACTATCTCCTGACCGCCAAAACCACATTTCCAGTGAAGGGAACTTTTTGCTGTTTTTTACTAAGGGTACAATGGTATTCTGCAAATTTATTAATAATTACCCAACCACATTTTATTCCTCCGTAATCTTCACCATAGAGATAGCTACTCTGTTTAACTCACACCAACGCCCAATCAGCATTTATTTGTTAGTGCCAAACTTGTGAGTGCTTAATGCATAGTGGACTTGGTCCACTGGTCGACGAGTTTCATTCCCAGTTACTCTTTAACCCTCATCGGTTTCGGAAATCAAGTAGAGGACACTCGCTCATAGATTTACTTCTGTATGGGGCACATGGGTGCAACCAGAACATCTAAAGACGCAGCCCGAGAAATGCTGAGACTCAGTAGGCAGGTTTCTGCTCTATTTTTCACAAGCTACGTGAAGAATACGTGATGCTTGTTGATCTTCTTCAAAATAATCGAAAAAAATTCACTCAATCTTTCCTCAACAACAGGCTCTCGGCTATCATTTATCAGCTGTCCCAGGGAGAAGTGTACATGTAAGACCTCCTTTATATGTTATAGTGCACCATTTACGATTCAGAGACTCTGCGAGCTCATTGTGGAGCCTGAGAAACACTACAAAAGAATTGACAAGTTTATGAGAGCGCTAGAAAAGAACCTACAAATTGTTACAACAGTCTCTAAGGAAGGAAGGTGGGTCTCCCCTTTGACGAGTAAGTTTTTTGTGACCTTGTGGGTAGGGCGGCACAACTTTTTTAGAGTCTAGTGCAAAGCTGAGTGGCTAGAGGATTTGGCTCTTGGTAATTACAGTGAAACTTGGATAACTCGAACTGCAGGGGACCACCAAAAAGTTTGAGTTATGAGTTATGCTCTCCATGCTTTAGCCATGTGGCCACCGTAGCGAGCCCATTTCACTCTGGTATATTCCATTTCCTGGCTAAACTTTCCAAAATTTGCGAGATTTTCTTCTCACGTGAAAAGAAAACAATGAAATTAAGCTTGTTACACAAAAATGTAAACACATCCAACCACAGAAAAGGTAATTTGATGGCACTAACCGTAGTTGATCAGTTCGAGTTATGACTAAAGGTTTGAGATATGCCCAGCAAATTATCATTACCCAGGCAGGGACCATGAAACCTGGTTTGAGTTAAGCAAGTTTTCGAGTTATCCAAGGTCGAGTTAACCGAGTTTCACTGTATAAGATCCTGGCTTCAAGCTCTGGTTAGAACCGGCTACTGCTGTGAGCATGACCTACCCACATGACCCCTAACACATACCGCTCTACAACAAACCTCTGTCTGAGTTAGGATATTCGATAAATGAGATGGCCAATAACAGAACAATGAAACTGGTAGAGCACCAGCAGTCAGGTGTCCTTCAACTTTAGGTATAATTGAGTGTTTTCATTTCAGCAAACTCTCCACTCATGATCAAGAAGAGCAGGAGACAGAGTCTGCATATATTGGACCAATGAGAATCTCCAAGAGACAAAAGCTGGCGAAGCCCGCTATCGATTGGTTCAACACAACTATAACAGAAGAGACGGTCTTTGAAGGTCAGGGTGCGTTTGGCGATGGATTGTCCAATGAGGAACCGGATGCCCGCATGGAGGAAAGTGGGTTCACAGTGGAGAACGTGTCCGAGAGACCAGTAGAGGTCGCGCCGATCAGCGCGAAGCGACCCCGCGAAGAGGACACCGACTCGGCCAACACTAAACGTGTCAAGGTCGTTAGTGAGGTGACCAGTGCAGAGGAGGTCAGTATGGAGGAGGAATCAGTGGATGTGGAAACGCGAAGCGAAGATGCTGAGAACAAACCACCACCAGCTGTCAAGGAGACAGCCAAGGAGACCACCGAAGAGGTAGTTAAGGAAACAGCGGATGAGACAGCGAGCAATGACTGCCCGATCAGTGACCCAGCAGCAGCGGAGGTCAGCGTTGATACCAAGCAAGCCGATGAAGGTGTGATGGAACTGAAAGAGGTGACGGAGTCGACTAGTTCAGACAGCGTAATGGACAGTAGTGTTGAGAGCGTCACTGGTAGTAGTGATGAACCATTCCTAAGTCTCAGGTAAGGTTAATTTGAGATACCCCCGAATCCTATTGAGCGCTAGAGGTGCTATGCCACACCCAGTTTGTGAATAAAAGTGAATGAATGAAAGTCTTAAGCACCGCGTCCCAAACCGACAATACCGCCTCCTCTTCCTGTGTAATATTGTGCATACGGTTAGGTGCACGCATTTAGCTAACTGTTCGTTTGTATTTTTTATGGCCTTGGATCGATTTTGGGATCATCTAGGTTTCGTTAGATCTCCTGAACTGGTGAGTGATTGAGTCCAGCCCTCAGGAGCTGCACAGTCATACACAGTAGATAGACGCTTTTGTCAGGCGATGCATATCCACTTTATTGATTATCTGCCTACACACTGTATGCTGGATGTGTACTCCTATATACCCTATGGGCCTATAGCAAACCCGTTAGGTTTTGACGTTCATTTCCAGGTGAAATTTCCGGAGTATTCTCACAGTGATGACATGTCTGAAACTGTCCCAGTTTTACCGATAGCGCGTATTGTACCATTGGAATTGCCATGATTTCAGTTTTATGGCATCACATGCGGGTGAAATGTTGGTAGAGTGGGTAGCACATTGGGTTTAGGACCACGGGTCTCTGAACTTGTAATACATCTGCCATTTTGTTCTTTCATCCTTATTGTATACGAAACACGGCATTGAAAAAAGCCAGTCTCCCATAAATCGACCTTCGCTACGAGGCACATCATGGGTTATCCTGGAAACAAGCCATTTGCTACGTACCGCTATCCATGAAAATAAAGTTATTCTGATCTTGTTTTTGATTAGCACTGAGGACAACTCTCTTACTGAGGAGCTGCCGGAGGAGATAAAACTTGAGACAGTCACGGAGCAGCCGACACAGGTATCTGAAGAAGTGACCAAAGAATCAACAGATCCTGTGATGGTGGAAGAGAAGACTACTCCTGAGTCTACGGCAGGTTCGTGCAACGCTCAGTGGTTGTGTGATTACATCTTATTCTCATACAGGGTTAGCGTCGTTGAGGCATGGTCTAGTCAGCCGTGTTTTGATCAGGGTATCTCATGAAAGATAACCTCTTTCGTGATAAATGTGAGCATTTTGGATATGTGCCAATCATCATGCAGTGAAACTGTACACTCCCATGGACCGCTGGGTGACAGTTTGACTTACAGTTATGCATCTTAGTAAAGCGAGCCAAACATGCTACTAATTGCTCTGGATGATGGGTTGAGATTTGCTTTAGGTAGGAGAATAGTCACATCTGTCGAGTCTTGGGATTGGAAAATTTGTCATAAACTCTGTTACAATGTACAATGTACTATGTACAAGCGCATGTGGTCTTATAAAACCTCCTGGGACATGATTTTAAACTACAACATAGAGGAAGGTAAACTATGCAGCAGTGACATTTTATTCAAATAAAGTTTTGGCTAAAAGCTGAGCTGGATCAAGTTTTAGTTTACACTTCTCAGTCATGAAATGTGTTCACCTGTGTCTTTTAACAAGTGCATGGTTTTTCATTGTAGATACTGTGTCTCAAGAATCAGTAACGGAGAACACACAGAATGCAGCTCCAAAGACTGACTAAAATCAGAAGTATAATAATTTCCTCTTAATAAAGTATTGTTATATATTGGCGTCCAATCATTTAACCGGCTGCAATATTTTGAGATATAAACAATGTACTTATCGCCTGTCCTGACAGGCTTGATTTTACCTTCTTTTTGTAAATCCATTGTATATAGTTGTCTCACTTGCCTGTCATAAATATTCTCACTGTACAAATTCTTGCCTCATCAGTTTGCCTTGACACCTTCCACAGGGTTTTCCAGTGTTTATTTATTTAGTTCAGTCGTGATTGATTTTATTTTAATTTTTTATACACGCGCACTTGATCATCATATTTACCTGACCTCCTAAGCCACTTTTTTGGAGCGGTAGCAGCTTGGGTATATGTGGGGATCTCACACCCGCCACGTTCGCCCGTCTTGACCAGAAGTCAATCCCAGGTTCTCACAGTTGCAAGCACAGTGCTCTATCACAGACCTACCCTACTATATGAACTTCTCTAGATAAGGAATACCCAAACATCTGAAAGATTGCACAGTCTACCAAGTAACAATGTTGAGAATGACCCTTGTTGAGCCGATAAAGCAGGCTGTGTTGCCCAGTATAATGTTCAACTCTGTATTTTCAATAGACTTGCCAGGACATTTCACCAAGCTTATCACAAGAGGGTGCACAATAATCCGTTTTAGGCTAATACCTTAACTGGTAAGCACTTTTACCAACCTCATGCAATCATCATCTATAAGGCGGTCGCGGGTACCAAAGTTTATCCGAAGACCAATGGCAAGCACCAGAGAAAGCTGAAGTGGTGGCCTACTTTACTCCTACAATCTTTGGCATTAGTCTGTCTGTTGGGCATCAGCATAGCGTAGTTCAGTCGAGAATTGCTGATAATCGCTACTAAGCTCTTGCCCTTACGACACGCCGGAAACCCTATACCCCAACTCAATGCATAGTTATCCTCTCTACAAAGCTGCTCCTATTATTCGTTTTCGGCAAAAAATAAATCATATAGCTCTTATAATAGTATGAAAAAGTATAAGCAATGAAAGTTGTTGATTAAACTAAATAAATATGCTGTAAGAAGTCAATAGTTGAATGCTGCGCTACCAGTTTCCAAGCAACCGCTCGCAACAAAAATGGCGCCTGAAGGGCACCTGCAGTAGTTGCGTTCGTAATTACCACGCAGTGTTTTCGCTCTGGTTACGGCTTTACTCACTTTTTAAAGCTGTGGTGATACAGAAAATAAGACAACGGTAGGTTTGAGGATGCTTTGTTAAATAATAGTTCACCAAATCAAATGTGTTAAAGATCGTCAAGAGTGATATACGCTGAATGAAGCCCGAATGATTACACGATGATTACATTTACTTCGTAGTACTACCGGTAAATGTTTTTGAGCATATTCCTTCTCGTATATCGTGTCGCAGGGTGCTTGGGATATGCGATATTTGTGATGTGAATAAGAAAGTCAACAGAAGCTCTTTACTAGTTTACCTGTATTGGTAGGAGGGCTATTTCCACATCATTTATTTTGTAGATGCCTCGTACCAAATCCAAAGTTACACCATCTAGAAATCCTAATGAGGATAGCATGGAGTTAGCTGATAGTAAGACCAAGTTCAGGTTAGTCTGTATGACCTAGCTGACTCCCTGATTGACTGGATTTCGAGTTCCATACTAGTGATGTACAGGTCTATCTATGGTTATGTGTAACCCTTCAATAGCGTGATGCTTTCTGTGTACTATTCTTACCCTGCCTGTCTTCATTAGGCTGCATGATGAATCGCCTGATCAGCCGTTAACCCGGAGCCTCGCACCGTTCCCGTAACTAATAATAATTGTTGTTGGTCGCAGTATGACAAAAATCACAACTAATGAAGTTGTTGGCTGGTCAGGGTTGGTATATAGTGGATGCTGGTCATGTCCAGGATCGGCTCCTCTGTACACCCGCTGAATTCAGTGTGAATCACAAGCTACAAGGCTGAATGGATGATCCTGGGAAGTTAGGGGTCAGTCAACTTAAGCCATCTTTTACATGTCACCTGCCGAGATACCAGATACCAGTTGAGATATAACCTGGCACACGGGCCCAGTAACTATGCATGGGTTGAACATGGATTAAAAAGCTTTTATAAATATATTAATTCTAACTTCTATATTGCGATATCTTCCTATAGATTCCAACAAAATGATTCTGAGATCGATAGATCAGTGTAAGAGCCCTGGGCTTGCAAATGGAAGAGCTGTAGATTCAAAGTCCATAAACACTGCGGCTTTTCATTCCAAGTGTGAGCTCGTCACATTTTTCTTCGCTCAAAGCCCAACCATCACTATAGAGTGGAGCTTTGACACCGACCCACTCATGGTGCTCCATGCTAAACTGTGACTGGAAGAAAATAGTACCTAATCTGACAGTGAAAACATCATGCTAGATAAGATTTGATTTGCCTGTGCAAATAAATTGTATTCATTTTAGGTCATTTGAGGAAGTTGCCAAAGCTACAGCAGCTAGTAAGAAAACTATCAAGTCTATCATCAATGCGAAGCGCGCAGCCGGAAAATGGCACAAATATGTCACTAAGAAGAGAAATGTTGGTAAGTGGGTAACTTTCAGAGAAAAGAGGCAGAGTCAAACTTTGTAGGCTTAAGTATTGGTTGTGGTTGGTTCACAGAAAAAAAGCAGAATAATAGTCATGCGTTGATAACTGTGAATAGAAAGATGTTTTAGAAAGATTGACCGATGAGATTATTATTCTGCATTTTCTTGAATCAAATTATTGCGTGTCTTTCCTGCTTGTAGTGAACTGTGGGAATACTTCACAGATATGTTTTCCCACAGATGTATTCATGCATATTTATATATATATATATATATGCATATATATTTATATCAATGGGAAACGTCTCTGAGAAGCTGTTTAGTTCATGCATACTCGTAGGCATTTCTCCAATTGCAGCTCATAGAACAACCAATCCCCGTAAGAACTCATTGTATCGTAATAGCTTCTTGTTGCTTGTTACCAATAGCAGAACAATCCTCCCACATGCTCTTAGTACTAATGGATTTTAATGCTTTGCTGCATGCAGCTCGCGTGTGATGTGTGATCTCAATTGCTTCTGCTCCTTTGGTTGCAAAAGCGGAGTTATCCTCCCCTTGATGAGATAGCCATATGGATGCGAATCACTCCTCTGACGACCTTGATACAATTTAAAAACACCCCATACTCAGCATGACGTTATGTAAGATCGGAGTA
>Ga0224511_10004597_pt1 | contig 10499 bp, 13 predicted proteins | sample SF_May12_sed_USG_2_FD_169988 | JGI IMG/M metagenome (GOLD analysis project Ga0224511, IMG submission 169988) | Sediment microbial communities from San Francisco Bay, California, United States - SF_May12_sed_USGS_8_1 | ecosystem: Environmental > Aquatic > Marine > Sediment | place: USA... | reverse complement strand
TGACCTACTTATGCAACCAATCAGAACCATTTGAACAACTTTGGTAGGGGACCACCCAGGGGTCATTCCTGTGAAGTTTGGTCAAAATCCAATGAGTGGTTTCAGAGGAGAAGATGTTTAAGTAAAACAGTTTATGGACGACGCACGACGGACGACGGACAAAGGCCGGTCACAATAGCTCACCCTGAGCACTTTGTGCTCAGGTGAGCTAAAAACTGATCAGTCCAAAACATAGTGTTAAAATAACAAATTAGAAGAATACAAATAACACAATGTGTGTATTTGCTAAATTAATTTTACAAACAATGAAACACTTCCATTTGAACACTGAAATTGATTCCTTTTTAAACTCTTTATAACTTTATAAATGCAATATTCATACTCAACCAAATTCGTACTCAAAATGACGCGTTTTCTTGCATTTTCATCCAAAGCTTTATTGCACAAAATAAAATATCATTTCAATTTTTTGCAAAAATTTATTTTTAGATCGGGCCGATTTTTTCGGGTCGGTCATCGGAGGGGAAATATTTAATATTTTATTTTAGGCCTAAAGTTACATCTGTAACGTCCAGTGTTTTCAATGATAAAAAGGAATATTGTTTAACAAAATTAGTAAAGGTCTTGAAGACCAATTCAAACAGGATTGGCATATCACTGTTGGCAGCTCTTCTTATTGTAGTAATAATCGTATAAGGCTGAAGATTTTGTACCACCAGTGATGTACCCATCTTTTGACATATTGTGGTCTGCTTTACAATCGTGGAGTACATTTTTTAATTTTCCTCGACTTGTCAACAAGACATTTTCAAATTAACAAGATCTGTTAAACTTGTGTTAAAAGTGGTTCGCTGTAGCATATTCAGTTTAATGCTTTAAATACCATTTCTTTACAACTATAGAAACAAACTGATAGTCAAGAACAACATGTCATTTTCATTTTTATTGTGTATTTTCTTCGAATTGACATCAATACATTTTGGAAAGTTATTTGACAGATAGAATGGGATGAATGCATCAAAAATATGTACAAACTTTTAAAGTAGAAAATCAATGTTATTTTGAATTTGCCAAAATCGAATGTCCAAAATGGGGAAATAATTTGTCATCAAAATGCATCTTAAACAAAATTAAAACTAGCTTTATATAATACAAAACGAATTTTATGTTTTCATGAATAAATATTTTTACAAAAAGCTGCAAAATGAAAATTCGTGTAAAAATTCAAATATTCAGTAATAGTTTAGATCTATTAAAATACAATGATAGTACTGGTAATGTGTCATTGTTGTTCATTAAAGCTTGTTCTAATCATACAATTTAAAAGGGACAATATTATAAAAACCAATAAGCTACCATAAAACATATTAAGCTATATACAAAATACAAAACATATGGTGCAAACAGTTTCACTGCAGTATAATGATGAATATTTGAATAATTTAATGACAAGAGATGATTTAAATTCATAAAAAAAGACAGGTTATTTTTTATCTGATGATAACCAAAAATAAATTTTATCATTGTTCTGACACCATTGACACACCATTTCTTTGGCATATTATTTTCAAAGTGTCTCTTAAAATGTCTGATAGTCATGATTAGTTTGTAGCATTTATGCAGTGAAAGCATGATAGTTTAATGTATGATATATATAATCTTAGAAATGCATTTGTCGGATTATATATCACCACACAGGAAACCAGTCTAGAAATCCCGCACAAGGGAGATAATCAATGAAATAAATGCACCAGAAGCCAATAATTGTTCCCCTTTGTTTGCTCTGTATTCTTTAACTGTTACTATTTGGATGCTCACAAATGAGGTATTTGAAACAGATTTCGAAAATGAGTGACTTCAATTTTGATGACAATGAATTAGTCTATGTTTTGAACACACTAAAAGTATGTTTGATAAAAATAGTACATACTGTTACATAATACATAGTAAAAACACAATGTCTGTAAGAGATATAAAACAACACATGCCTTTATACAGTGATAAAAATATAAAATTCATTGATTATGATAATCCAGATCTGAATTTCGCAATACACACTAAGGGAGTTAACTACACCAATGTTTTGTTATCAGTTCTCCCCCTTAGACTAACAAACTAGCATAATAATTGTCTCCGTTAGAAAAACAAACTAGTAAATTACTAGCAGTTAATCGAAACAGTCAATAAAGATATGGTTGAAGTTAGAGGCACATTGTTATTATTTCTCTTCTGCAGAATTGGTATAAAATACCATGATCACTTTTCCAAAGAATAAAAAATCACCTATTTACAGTAACGATCAGTGTATATGGTATACAAAATATTATGAAACTACTTAATTATCAAAAAAATATTTTTTTCTGGTTATTAAAGATTAGAATCTAGAATCTTTTGGAACATAATACACTGATGTTTTGGGTAAAAACATAAAATGACTACATAACTGAATATATACATTCTACAACCTAAAAGACATAGATCTGTAGTTCACAAAGCCCTGCCTACAACCATCTGTGAATGATGTATGAAATGTTATAGGTTGAAATTGAAAACACAAAATGCTACACAGCTATAGTAAAACATACAAAAGCACAGCATTTGTTTTCAGAAAAAAGACAATCAATAAATTTAAGTAGTTTTATAAATTTGTTTTTTTTTAGATTAAAGTCACATGGTTTAATTCCACATTCACAAAAGTTGGACTGGGTTGTCAATCTATGACGTCACAAAACCGAAACACGTGAGATACAGATCCTATGGGCATCAAAAGTGTGTTCTCAAAAACATTCTGTAATGCCAACTATTGTCTGTTGACAAAACATGGTGAACGTCTCTTCATTTCAACAAAACTCCACCAGAAAACATCTAAATATTTGTCCTCAGAAACTTGATGTGAACAGTGAACGAGTCTAGAGATCAGTATCGAACCAGCCGTGCCCCGCCGCGTCCCCAGCCCCGGACTGAGGCTGTGGCCCGCCCATCTGCGGGTGTCCGTCCATGCCGGGGAAGGAGAGGTCGCCATGGGGACCGAGGTTGAGGTCGTCCATGTACTGGTTCCCAGCCTGGCTCCCGAGGTCAAGGCCTTGCATGGAGTCGATCGGCAGCTGGCTGTCGTATCCTGCAGCAGGAAATAGCAGCATGTTAGCTTATTATTAAAATTATTATTTTACAAAAAAAGTTTAGGCAAAATGTCTGTTACATATGGTTTATTTGCATGTTTGGTACTTTATGTGCATTTGTTTTTGTGCGGGCCATTTTGTCATGGTGCCCTTTAACTTGACCCTATCTAGTTTGTTTGCAACATTATTTCTATCCCCATCTCTTTAATATTATTTTAACTGAATAAAACTGATTACATCATATCAAACACTCATTAGGTAATATCACGGTGATCTGTCCACTACTACGTACCTCTGCTCATGTCGTGCTGTGAGCCCATGCTCTGCTGTGAGCCTGGGTTGTACATCTGTTCCGTGGGTCGGTACTCGTCCTGGTTGAAACCAACGTCATCAAAACCGGGGGGCTGTAACACACCAAACAAGCAGCGTGAATGTGTGGTCATTGGATGAGTAATCAGTTAGTTATGTGTATGGTTAAATTGGCCTAAGCACAAACATGGTTCAGGTTTTTGGATTTATTTGTATTTTCTAAGACCTCAGTCTCCCAAAAAGAACTAAACTTCATTTGAGTTTACCCATTTCCTTCTTCCAAATGCCTCCTTTAATGTCTCCAGCAACTACTTTTTAAAAAGTGAACACGTTAACTACATCAAATTTTGATCAAACCCAGCATACACCTCTGCCCAGGGCAAGTTCAGCACCTAGCTACCAAACACTTTTCACATCTCCAGAGAAGATAGTGTCTACCAAACACTTTTCACATCCCCACAGAACATGGTGACTGCAGCTGCCTTAATGTCTCTAGCAAGTCAACAAGAAATGAGAGCACGCACCTCAGCCCAGGGCATGTTCTGGTCGCCACGGAAGAGGGAGGATGTCAGCTCCACGGAGAGACGCTTCTTGTAGTCCTGGGGCTTGTCCTCAGACATGCGGAACAGGACGGCCGCTGCATATGTCGCTGAAATAACACAGAACGAGTTTAAAATAGGGAAATAACACTAGTTTTTTATGAAAACATTAGTGCAAGTAATTTTTTTGAAAAATCTGAACATTGTTATTTTAAACTCAGTTTCTATAAAAAATATAATTAAAAATGGTGTTTGTGTTTTTTGTCATGAAAAAACAGAACTTTAGACTAATGTCTGAAAACTTACAACCATGTGAAAATATAAATTCTTGTCTTATGGACTTCCTAATTGCAAGATATTTTCTCTGAAATAAATTACAAAATACAGGACTTACCGACTCCCTCATTGCGAGAGTGGAGCAGCTCAGTAAGAGGGGCTGTGGCACCCTCCTGCTCGATCAGCTCTGCGCCCTCCTTGTCGGAGGCCAGCTCACACAGAACACCGGCTGCCACACGCTGGATGTTCTCAACCGGTGAGTACAGCAGCTGTAGAACAAGAACACACATGGTTAGTGTTAGGGCTTGACTGTTTGTAGAGCATGCAAAAAACAACAACGCACTAAGATAACAGAAGCAGGTACTGACTTCTAACGCATCCTTGATTCAATGTTATTTACATAAGCAAAACGGATCAATTGTATTGGTAAAATATGGATCAGCTTCATTTGACTCTTATTTAGCATGCAATACAAATATATCCTAGTAAACAATCACCGATAAAACAATCCTATAATTACCAGGAGCTTCCAATATGACCTCATAAGAAATCAACAAGGTACACAAGTTCATGTAAGTAACAGTATGTATCTAGACATAAATCTCAACAAAAACAGGGTACAATATTTAGTATTTTCATTTTCTTTGTGGAACAGTTGTAACTGTCGCCTTCAGTGTCAGTGGTGACATTTAGAACTGTTGCACCATGGTCTGATGTATCACTGAACGCACCTGGACGAAGAGCGGGATACAGTTAAGCCCCCTGATGACGGCGCGGTTGTGTTGTTCCCGGGCGAGGATGTGCAGGGCCCCGACGGTTCCCTCCACGATCTCCTCCATACGAACTCCGTCCACGTAGCCGGAACCCTGGCCATTGGAGCTGATAGATGCACGCTGGGGAGGAGAGATGAATACAAATAAGATAATATTGTGAATATTATTACTTTCTTTTATTTTGTGTTGTGTTGACGGTATTTATTCATGTCCTTAAATGTGTATTGTCAACTGTGAAGATCAAACAGTTTGAGTATGTGTTGTGTTGGGAGATTTTGTCATATTTTTATTAACTGTGTATTGTTTTTGACGTAAGGACAACAAAGTTTACATTAACACGACAAAAGGAGCAACACTAAAGAACTAATTTTATTTTCTAGTATTAATATAGATCTAAGCTTCCAAGACAATAAATTGGAATATTTTAACTTACTGCCAAAAAATGGCATCATAAGTGTTGAATCAACACAAGAAAAGGTTGACAATAACCCTCTTCGTGTCCTAATTAATGTTTTACATAGCCTAATATAAAACATGACAAGGAAGCGTACCCTCTGCGTGTCCTGGTGTGCGCGGATCATGAGCTGCACGATGCGCGGCAGGGCCCCGTGTTCACGGAGAGGTGCATGGTTGGCCGTGCACAAGGCCAGGTTCCTGGTGATGGGAGGGGAGGAGATTATACATGTGGTCGTTTGTGATACAAGTTATCTCAACATGACAGTTTACTTTACCCGATTAACCTTTCTCTTAAATGACTGTTACTTTATCCCCAGTAATTGGTGAAAGAAGTGATCTGAAGATGACAGTACAATGTAACTCAATTAACATAATATTATGGTAAGAAGAAAACACTGAAGGTGTCAGGCATTTCAGTTAAATTAAGTTATATCTGACCTTTCTTGTTGTTTTACAATTTAAATATTTTTTTTAAAATCAATGTCCAGCGTGAAATAACACAAGTCGCCCACCTGATGAGGCCGACGACGGCCTTGATGAGCGGCCAGCGGCTGGGCGGGTGTAGGAGCTTGACGAGGACGGGAAGGCCGTAGTGGAGCCGCACGGCATTCTGGGCCATCTCCGCCTCGTGGTGACGAGACGTCAGGTGACGGAGGGCACAAACCTGCAAGACAGAGGGATTAAAGAAAATTGAAATATTTTTAGGGTAAGTTTCTCAGATTTTTTATTTTTATTTTCAATAGATCTAGGTTTTCAGTTCTCTCTTAAGTGGTAAATATATCTATTAAGCTAAAGTAAAACTACAATTCATTGACCTCATAACTATTTAAGACTAATACGCAATAGAAATATTATCTATAGATCTTAAACATTTTTTAAAAACAACTTGCACTATCAAACAATCAATAGAAACATGAATTGAAATTAATCTGGTATCCAAAACAACCACAGTCTTGTATACAGTCAAACCTGTGTTAAGCAGCCACACAAGGGAAGCACAAAAGGTGGCTGCTTAAGGCAGGTGAATATCAGTACAAATTAAACATTTGGGAACATTTTGTTTGGCTGCTTAAGACAGGTTGGCTGCTTAATCGAGGTGATCGCTAACACAGGTTTGACTGTAGATCTAAAACTGGCAACTGCTCAAACCAACAGTTTCTTAAAAGAATGAGTTTCTAAAAGACATCCAAGTACACAAAACAAGATCTAGTCAAGTCTACTCACCGCTGGTTCAGTGATGTCCTCCCTGTCTCCGGCCTGCAGGATCGTACGGACGAGAGCCTCGATCCCGCCCACCTGGCACACGATCATCTTGTTACGCATGTTGTTGCACGTGAGGTTGGACAGGATGCCCGCGGCACACGTCACCACGTTGATGTCGTTTGATGACAGCAGCTGCACCAACATCTGTAGAAGCTGCTCTATGTTGTCCTGGAAACACAACATATGGAAAAATGAACGTACAAATGTTTACACCTCTGGTTTTATTTCTTAGAATATATAAATTTATATTTTAAGTATTTGGGTATTGTATGTAATTATTACATAAAATGAAGCTGGAAAATCAATAAATATACAAAAACTTATGTCAACAAAGATAAATTTTGTCTACAGCATGGAAACAAAACAATATGGTGGGAAAGTGATGCCTTTAATCAGATTTAGTTATATGTATCAAGGCCAACTAAGCCAACCATAAACACCTACCACTTTAGTGGCAGCGTCTGAGAGATTCCTCAGGGTCCAGAGACAGTTCTGTACGAGGCGCTGGCTGCCGTGTCCGAGATGATTGGCTAGGGCCTGGAGACCGCCTGGGGAAGGGGAACAAAACACGGGTCAGTAAACACACTACAGCACAGCAATGTTCCTCTAAATCTAGAATTCCACCAATATCAAACTGAAGAAAGGGAAGCCCTCAGGAAACAAGGCCTGAATGAGAAAACAGCAGCCTCGGTTTTATTGAAGCTGTTCATCAGAGGTAATGAAAGATGCCACACCACACCATCAAGGTTCATAACTTTACGGTCCTGAAGTTCAACTAAACCAAGGCATATAATTTTTTCATTGTTTCTGTCACATATCGCTGCAAAATATTTTTCATATGTAGGGTAATTTTGCTTGAACACAAAAAACATAGATGGGAAAAAAACAAGGGCAAATCAATGCTTGTATACTCTTCAACTGCAGACTTTGAATTAAGAATCATTTTGAATGTGATACAGTTAATCATGAGAAGAAAAAAACTGAAGTCTTAGCGCAATGTATACAGTCTAGTAGTATAGTTGAGGAGTTAGTTGCCCATGGTGAGAAAATGAATGACATACCGGCCTCGACGACGGCTGGCTTGTTGCTAGGACACACGGAGAGCACCTTGAGGACTCGAGACGTTGTCCACAGCAGCTTCTCGTACGTGTAGGAGCGCATCAGACGCACCAGCTCTCCTGGGCCTCCGCTGGCCAGGATGATCAGCTGTAGAAGACAAGACACATGGTTAGTGCTGACTAGTTTTTCGATCAAATGTACCAACACACTTTCTATTCTTGTTTATATAAATAGTTTGATTTTTTCAATATATACACCTACTTTTTGAGGGGTATTTAATGTCTGTTCAGTGTTTCTTGCATAGTATAAAGGGAACACAATTACTTTAAGATCTTGAAACCACTAGAATAAGTACAATACAAAAGTAAATTCCACACAGTGCCTACTATTGAACTTAGAAACATTTCGGGAATCTAAACAGTGACTGACACTGTTTGGACCAATTACAAATGCTGTTTCACACACCTTGCTTTCCTGGTTGCCGTAGGCCAGAATCTGGAGACAGTCTGTCGTGATGGCGAGGAACTTAACATTGTTCCGCTGTAGCAGGGCGACCATCTTCTGAAGTCCACCTGCGAGACGCACGGCCATCTTGGAACCGTCCTGGTGCAGGAGCAGGTTGTGAAGCGTCGTGATCGCGTAGAACAGCACTGACTCCACCGGGGAGCTGCAATAAACAGTGAGTATAATTATTATCAAATCTTTCAACATTAATTAACATACATAAAGTAAAGGCAGTCAACCACCAAGTCACTTCTTATCTACAGACATATTTTATAACTGGATGTGAGCTTACAAGTGTAATCATGTAGACAACACTGAGATTTAATTTATTTTATTGTTTATGGCTGCGATCAACAAGTGAGACACTGTAAGAATTTACACTGACAAGTACTATTTGGTTAGCAATAAGCCTTGATCCTTCAAACCACTGATTTCTTACCTCAGCAGCTTGACGAGAGCTGGGATGCCCCCGGACTTAAAGATGGCCAAAAGGCCCTGTCTGTGATGGGAGAGATTGTGAAGTGTGCCTGCTGCACATCGCGTCGTCTCTGTGTCGTTTGTGTTGCTCATAGCGCGCACAAGAGCTGCGACCATCTGGGGCGAATTCATGATGGCAGCGCGACTAGCCTCCTTCTTGGAGAGCTGGTGGACCATCATGGCAGCCTGGCTTACCACGACTTGATCATCATCACACAGGAGCTTCGTGAGTTCCGGAATGGCCCGCGTGGCCAGATCTGCGTCGTCCTGGTAGTTGATCAGGTTGACGACGGCGTGTTTCAGCATCTGTGAGGGCTCGGCGAGCCGCTGTACGGCGGTGGGCTGGTCCGGGTGGATCTGGGTGGACGGGATCTGGATCCCTTCCTCCAGGGTCTCTGGGAACATGGCCTCACGTACACGGTGGGAGCGCGTCTGGTTCAGATGCTGGTTCATGTCTGCAACATTTGGTGAGATAGTGAGTTACGGCTTTTTTTCCTCATAAAATAGTGATTTGCCTTTTCTTTGAACACTATGTTCAGAATGAATTAAGGTCGGGTTTTTCACTTTTCTTGGCTCAGACATTTTTTAAAATACCAGTAACACTTAATCAGTTATAAATCTAACATCATGTCTCACAAGAACATCACTACCAGTGCTTGCAAACATCAATAACCACAAAACAATGCCAGCATACTCACCATCGACCTGCTCCTGGGTGAAGCCCTGCCCCATGCCCTGGTCTGCCCAGTTGAACATCATGCGGGACGTGTCCATGTTCTGGTCCCCGTCGTCCAGCTCCTCCACATGGCTCTTTCCACTCAGGGACGGCGCCTGCATGGTGGAAAAATGATATTATTATCTAAGTTTGGCAAAGTAAACAACAACCAAAACAGGCAAGGATTTGAGTGTGGTAATTATAACAATAACTCTTTACTCTTGAGAAGAAAGATTGGGAAGTGTAAAAGTAACATATATATTTTAACAGTTGTGTTCGTTGCTGGACAAATACACTTGATGAGTAAGACTTTTCATTGTATTAATTTCTTATAACCTAGTAACAAAATTGTGAGAAAGACAATAACACTGCCAACAAAGGCTTGCAGAGCCACACATTTTTGAAGACCATTGTACCCTACTAAAGCAGTTTAACAAAACACCGCTCTAAAAACTTAAAAACATTTGTAGACTGTTGAGCTCCACTATTATAAAGCCCAACATAATGCATCCGATTGGTCTTAATCAAATTTTGCCAACAAGGCTCCACTGTTACTAGACCAAGATAACCCATCCGAGTGGTCTGAATCAACTAACGCCAACAAGGCTCCACTGTTACGTGACCGAGAAGACCAACCTGAGTGGTGGCCCCTGACTGGATGCCCGAGTCGCCCATGTACTGGTTCTGCTGCCACATCATCGTTTGCTGGTGCTTGTTGTCCATCGGCATCTCCGACAGGTCCATGTAGCCTGCCTGGTTCACTGTGGGGACAAGCAATAAAAGTTGACTGTCATAACAATGGGGGACAAGGACAACAAGTGTAAATTAAATACTAAACCTTATTACATGTCTTTATTTATTTCAAACAACATAGGTAGAGGGATTGCATCAATAAATATTATCTAAGAAAGGTTAGGGGTGGGCACCGGTTCCTCGGAACCGGATAGAACCGGTTCCTTGATTTGACGGGTCCCGGAATCGTTTACTTTTCAAACAAACGATTCTTAAA
>Ga0224511_10004596_pt1 | contig 10499 bp, 9 predicted proteins | sample SF_May12_sed_USG_2_FD_169988 | JGI IMG/M metagenome (GOLD analysis project Ga0224511, IMG submission 169988) | Sediment microbial communities from San Francisco Bay, California, United States - SF_May12_sed_USGS_8_1 | ecosystem: Environmental > Aquatic > Marine > Sediment | place: USA... | reverse complement strand
AAGCGAGTGAAAATCTAAGAAAAAACGGACGAAACAACAACCAGGCGTTGACCCAATGAATTGTGCGTGCGAGATTTATTCAACACCCGTCGAATAAAGCTAAGGTTTCAGATTTAAAATCAAATAAATTAATTTGTTTGAAGGTGTTGGTGTCTTATTAACTACACTGGAAGTTAGAAAAAATACAATGATTTTGTTTGGAAGTGTAACATTTTATTAATGTGAAAGGGATCTTTGGCTATCTTCACATTGAAATATGATAGTTATGTTGTCACGCATGTACATTTAAACACACGAACTAAATGTAGTATATACAAGCAGCATGTGATTTCCTAAAATGTTCAGCCGCCACATATCTAAATCAAATAACTCTGAAAATACTGCGCCAGCCTCTTCTATCTCTAAGATAAGTTTCCTAATCTAATTCCTTAGTTTTCTCTTGGAAGCTAGGAACGTTCGTGACACAATTTAAAAGCAGACATATTCAGCCCACGGATGTGCAACATAAATACAAATAGAAAGCGATTAATAATCGGTTTTTATTTTCAATATAATATCAATTGAAGAGATCCCCAAAGACATATTTGTTGCATACCAACTAGACAAGTCACGTGATTTAAGTTCATACATTTAAGTGTATTGAATAAACTGCAAGAAAACGTTTTTCGGAACCCTATTTAGTACAATTAAAATGAAATAAAATTAAATGGATCATGCACTTCAGTTATAAATACATCTATTGTAAGTATTTGTTTTCAATCATAGACGTTCCTGGGTATTGTGATTTGTCAAAAAATGCTTTATAGAGATTCTGTAAATACAATATGCCTGCATTAGTGCCAGTATGAAGTACGTTTATAGTCTAACTAGTAGTCTTGTGACATTTACTCTCCACATTACGCCATATAATGTTTACAAAGAGCTAAATCCAATAGCTATGTTGGGTGTTCCAGATGAATTGTATGAAACGTTTTTGTGTCTTTACACACGTTCAATGCAATATCATATGCATCAGTTAAACACAGCTGTAATGCCGTGGCAAATCTTTTCATTCCTGTTATGTTGATTTAACGCGATAGTATGGAGTTTATCTGTTAGACCACTTATACAAAAAAAGTACTCTTTAATGATAATTACACATGTAGTTATTATTCTTAAGGTAAATTTGTAATCTCTACATAACTTACCGTTCTCGTAAATTATGATACTTTAACCACAGTATTATTCGTAAATAGAAAAACCACCACATGCGACATTTGTGTATTGCTGATATTACAAAAAACTTTAATGTAAAATGTTGTTCGGATGCAGTGATTTAACCCGATACAAAAAGTTATTTAGCATTGTCTTGCAGCCGGACTGTATTTTATTTGAATAACAAAAGATAAAATCGAAAAACCGAGCATACACAATATACAACTCGCTGAAACTTCACAAGCATGACGTAAAGAAATTGCATAAAATCTTCACATTTTCACTGCTAATTTAAATCAGTATGAAAGTACGTGGCGTTGTTTATGCATTACCTAACGCTACTTAAACATTTTAATAGTGTGATGGATACCATCTCAATTTTGCGCACAAAACATGGATGCTATTTTGCTGTTTTGCACTTTTCTGTTAAGTCCGTCGCAGCCTGACAACGTTGTCCCACACAACAACCTACATCCGTGTATTTCAAATAATGTTGAGCGCATTTGCATAAGTTATCTTTCAGTCCTATAATTAAATTACTGATTGCACCTGAAAACGAGAAACGTGCCATTTAAGCGGTTTATATACTTATACAAGTTATGGTATCATATGCTGGATTCCGGTATTTTAGACAATACTATTAATTGCTAGTATTATAATATAAAACAAATCAACGGTTAAGATTGTTCATACTCAATAATACCGTCCATATATAATTATGTAATCAAATTATGTACTAGAAAATATACTGTTTATTATTCAACAAATAAAACATGGGCTTGAGGGCAATATGCAAGTTTACGGACTGGTTGGTCAGACTGAGGAAGGTATATGGCCCGAAGCGGTCAATATGCGATTTATGGACTGGATGACGTCATATTAAATACAGAAGGGCGTATGCAAATGAGGTATAATATGACAAAATATTTGTGTTATGTAGCTTATTTGACTGTTTTCATATATTGTTTAGATAGGAAAGTTAATGTTTTATATAAAACCAAAACAATGAACTACATAAAACGCATTTCTCAACAAGAAATGGAATAAATGTATCAAACTGCGACATTGCAAAAACACACACCCAATAACACACAACATCTCTCGTGTTCCGAAAAACACAAAAATATAGTTTTTCAAAATGTCTGTTGCGTCATGATGTTGTACGTGTTTTGTGTCGTTCTGTGTGTTAGTTTTTGTACGGGCCATTTTTTCATGGTGCCCTTAAACATGACATATCTACATTGTTTACAACATTCTTTATTTGAACATCTCTTGCATTTATATTACTCACTGAAGACTTGAAACCAATCTTCAATTCCCTTTTTTGCAAATATATGCTCTATAATTAATAGGCATTATTCTAGATCAGTCTGGTTGATTACGGCTATATTTGATAAAATGATGTAGATGAATGGTATACATAAAAACATTTGTCTACTTAGACTATAAGTTATAATTTTGATTGACAGCTAGGTGGATAAACAAGATAATTTAAATGCTTTAATGTTAAAACTTAATACTTATTAGTCGATATTCTACTTTCTTCAAATGATGCACGTCTGTATCTTGCAACCTGATCAGTTTGCATGCTTCTTTTTAAACCATAATTTAGCAGGGATTCCTACTTATTTTGTACGAGAAACGCACATAGTTATTCATATTATTAGGGTTTTTAATTTGTGGAAAAATATTGTTTTAAAACTGTGACCAACGGTTTTGGCTTTATTTATTTTTTTGAACGCGGGGTGACATCGAACCAGTGAAATATTGTACTGCATATATACCCTTCAAGTCGCGTTTGACTTCGGTACTAGATGTCTCGGGTTTGCATTTAAGGCCAACCAACAACTTTTTTAGTAATGGTTTCTTGTTATTGGTTTGTGTAGTCCTTAAAACTGTATTTCTCATTTAAATACATTTTTTCATTCCGTTTATAATGTTATTTTATGTACTAAACATACTGTGACCTTTTGACCAACAGTAACGTTATCAAGATATAGGATTGGCATCTTTAGTAAAAATACTGTTACTAATACATACCAAAACAATTCATTGTTTAGGTATTTTTGTAATAAAAGGTGCAGTCACACTACAGCGGATGATAGAACGTATGAAAATTCCGAAAAAAACTACGTATACGCACAACTTCTGAGTGTTTAAACCCAAGCTATCGACGACGGTACGTCATTGTAGCTTTTATCACCGTAAACGTGTTGTATACAAGCGTATGAGTAACGTATGCATAACATATGCGAGCGTATGAGTAACGTATGAATAAAGTATGCGAGCGTATAAGTAACGTATGTATAGCGTACGCGAGCTTTTGAGTACAGTGTGCATAACATATGTGAATTTATGACTTTGAATAACACCGACCTTCCACGGTGGACTGTCCTAGTACTTTTATTTCCAAACTAGACTCCAAGGTGTCAAAATGCATGCAAAATGTCTTCGTCCTTTTCTCCTCCTTTACCTTTTCCTTTGTTTTCCATTTCGTTTAATAAAACAATGAGGAACATACACGACATATGCCTAGCGTACCCCTAACATTTATCGGCGTATGCGAGCGTATAATCATACGCTGGCATATGTTCATGATCATTAATGAACAGCTTTAATAAAACAGAGACTGCTTTTACCCCTTGCAAGCTATTCCTACTAAGGACTTAACGATTCTCTCAGATTATTTAACTTGCTAAAGCTTATGTCTTTTGCTTGCGCGGAGGTTTTAAATAGTCGCACTTCAAATGTTGAGTAGCTAAATGTTCTGTTCTGCTTGGATCACAGAATGTGTGATGCTTTCGTATGAAAATAGAGGTCCGATAATGCGTTAGGGTGTCGCGATGGTCATGAGTAGCTTTCATTTCTCTGAAATAAACTTTTTAAAACAAAGGTTATTTAAAATTTAACAAAATACTGTAACTCTTGGTAATAACTAATAAGTTTTATTAAGAACTTGTCGTGACGGAATTATTTGACAAAATATTAACCTCAGGCGCTCACAAGAATCATAAACCGCGGCACATAATTTACTTATATAGAAATTTTCCATTTTATGAATTGCTATAACTTCATGTTGCGGGTTCGGCGCAAACCGATTGTTACTGACAATTTTATGTTTCCTTATTCTAAACTTAATATAAGATATGAGATCTGATGCAATAATTATCAGAAACTTATAATTGACTATTATATAACGATTTGGAGTGGTTGTTTCAAATATGCTTAACATTCCAAAAAGGTTTTTAGTTAAAAGGCTCCATCAGTAATATGGTGTAGTTTGCGTTTCACAAAACAATTATCAATCAACTGCGCGTAGAATTGTATCTATCATTCAAAACATGGTGCTAATAATAAACTGATGAAAGGGAAAGCCCTCAGGAAGCACAGCCTGCACGAGAAAACAGCAGCCTCGGCCCCATTGAAGCTGTCCATCAGTGGTAATGAATGATGCCACACCACTGACGCCCCCTAGCGCATGAGCAGAACTCCATTTTCAAATGTAAACAACATACACGCACACTCCATGATCTTTGAGGACCAGAAAAATATGACTACACAATGATGTAGTACGGGGCGAACCCTAATGTCAATTGCTACATAAAGATTCACATTGTGCACCGTATACGTCATGCGATCCTTTAAGTCGCATGAGCATTATAAAACACTTGGTGGCAGTTATTGTTAAAAAGCTACATGTAACACAATTCATTTTCGAGAAGGACATGACAATTATGATTCTCCAAGGTTGCTTCAACGAATATTCAAGTGATGCAAAGCCCCTGAAACAATTGGCAATTAGGCACAGGCCTACGAGTTTTTTTTATTTAGTGATATCAAAATTTTATTAAACATGCATTGTCTTTAGCTTGCAACTTAAAATGTAATTTTAAACGATAATTAAGCAGTGAATAATACGTTCATATTTTCAGTAACGGTAAATAAATTATCTTATATAAATAAATATTTTAAACCAAAAGAAACGGTGCATTGATGCATAATGATATATTGTTTGTTTATTGAAGAAAATGAAGCCTTTAATGGAATCAAATTATTGATAGATTTTGTCTTACGATTGTTTTATATCACACTACTATAAAAGCTTTATTTACGATAAAAAGACGGTACGTCGTAATGGTAAATTTGTAAAGGTTTTCTTGTACGTGCATGTATTCATGATGTTATTAACAAAAGTGTTGAAAAAAACACACAATTATTCTTAATTTTGACATGTAAAATGTATGCCCTAAACATTGTAGTTAAATAGTTAAGGGCATCAGTATATTACGGAAATTACATCGAAACAGTTAAATCAGCCGAAAAACACAAAAATATATGTTTTCTAAATGTTTGTTGCGTCATGATGTTGTAAGAGTTTTTGTGTCGTCCCTTGTGCTAGTTTTTGTACGGGCCATTTTGTCATGGTGCCCTTAAACATGACATATCTACATTGTTTACAACATTCTTTGTTTGAACATCTCTTTAATTTATATTACTAGGTTATGCATGTATTCTACGGTCACATATGTCGGTGACCCAGTGACGTCGATGCTAGGAAATCCAGGAGTTAACTTCCACAACAAGCAAGAGTGTATTTGTTTGTCTTACAAGACGTAGTTTGTATTTATCTATTTTGTATTCCTACTAATTTTACCTTTTATTGCATCTAAACATTTCTATTGCAATGTCTTTGGATTTTGTTCTATATCTTAAACATGTCGTAAGATTTTTGACATATATAATTTGATACTTATTACTTGTGTATTCATGTGTTCAATCAATATATTGGCTCGCTCTATATTAGCAATACATTCCATTATTCAAGAATATAGCATGCTATTCAAAAAAATGACAGCATTGGAAGCGTGAACTTGTTCACGGAACTACAGTATTTATTGCTGTAAGAATATGTCGTCACGAAGTCTCGATCGTTAGAATTTATTGGTCTATATTAGGTTCATCGAACTTGCATCGATTCGTTTGAATTGAGGAATACTTCAGTTTTCTAGCGCAATACAAACCTGATTTCTTCAAAAAGTATTGTAACGGAATGTCAATCTGGCAAAGGATATCATGATGTATTTCTGAGACAAATTTTCTATAAACGCTCAGTTTTCTGCTTTACGAGGTTGTTAAAATATAGCTTGAAGGTCTGTTGCTTGTAAAACGCGGTGCGAGAAGACAAATGTGTCCATTGTCTTCAAATGTTTTTGAATTATTTCCAAGGTCGAAACTCGTTTGCTCCTTGAGGGAACTGTTTTGCGGCTTCTTATGGTAATTTAATAAATTACCAACTTATTAAGCTGAAAGAAACATAATGCAATGTTAAATGATGCACAAAACCCTTAGGATTCCGTTAGTTTTGAAAGGCACTATTAACATACCGAGTAAGAAAAATATTTTTTAAGACTTTCAAACGCGATAATTTTAGTCCACATAAATTTAGAATTTCTAATATGCATGAAAAAATTACAATACTTATTCAGTGTTTTTTAAACGTAAGTACTTTCCTGATCTAGTGTTCTAGACATAGGATTTAGGAATCGATACTATTTCATTATATATCAATACAATCACACAACATCATGTTTAAACCGTGTAAAGAAATCCGAATATCGTTTAAACTAAAGTTAAAAAAATGTTTTAGCTTTAAATATTTTATGCGAGGGGCCGTTCGAGTTCCAGCTCGGACACAAATATTTTTATTTGCTTTTATCTTGCAAATAATGCATTTTGTGATAAAGCTTTGGTGTCATCTGTTCGCAAGTAATTGACTGGTATTTAGTAGCAAAGGTCATAGCAAATCTTCCAAAGGACATAACACGTGCTATAAAAAAACCCATTAAAATGCACAGTTGTCAATGGTCTACACAATTTGCATCTGTTAACTAATACGCAGTGATTTATCTTTAAAATACTGGTAATAACGTATCCAGTGTGCTAGCGTGTCGTCACGTGTGAGCTGTTTCAATGCAGTTATTTGCTATCACGAAATTTAATGCTACATGTATTAAATTTGAGATCAACGAAGGAGTCTACCGTCTCATGCATTACTAAAATGTCTAATGTAGACGTTTTACTTTAAGTGCGTTTGTATCAAAGTCACTTTATGGCATTAACAAAACAAATGTTTCTTCTATTTGATGGTTTGTGTAAGAAAGTCAACTCATTTTCATTGTTTAAGAAGATAAAAAGCATTCCAATAGTAAAGTTCTGCCACCAAACAAATTGTAGGTAAATTAGAGTTCTTTGGACAGCTAGCCTATTCTGTTGCATGACATATTTCCATATATATCGAACAAACATAACTTTGTATTTAAGCCTTCAACACAATGTCACATTACACATTACTACGTGACTTCCAATATCTAAGACAGAGTTTGGTCAAATTGAATAAGACATGTTTCATTTTCTTAATTTAAATTTTAGCTTTTAAGAAACGAGACGTGGGTCCAACATTTGTATTAGGTAATTGCTAGGTCTGTTCTTAGATGGTAAAATACATATGATCAAATAATATCATTTGTTTCAAGGTGTTGGTGTATTATAAACTTGCAAATACATTGAAAGATACAAAAATACAATGAATTTGTTTGAACATATAACATTTTATTAATGTGAAAGGGATCTTTGGTTATATAATGTTATATATGTTATAATATCTTAACATTGAAATATGATAGTTATGTTGTCACGCATGTACATTTAAACACACGAACTAAATGTAGTCTGTGCAAGCAGAATGTGATTTCCTAAAATGTTCAGCCGCCACATATCTAAATCAAATGACTGAAAATACTGCGCCAGCCTCTTCTATCGCTAAGATAATTTTCCTAATCTAATTCCTTAGATTTCTCTTGGAAGCTAGGAATGTTCGTGACACAATTTAAAGGCAGAAATATTCAGCCTAGGGATTTGCAACATAAATACAAACGGAAAGCGATTAATAATCGGTTTTTATGTTCAATAGAATATAAATTGAAGTGATGCCCAAATAAATATTTGTTGTATACCAACTAGACAACGTCAAGTCACGTGTTCGTACATTTAGTGTATTGAATAAACCGCATTAAGAAAGGTTTTCCCGGAACCCCATTTCGCACAATTAAAATGAAATAACATTAAATGGATCATAAACATCAGTTATAAATACATATAGTGTATGCATTTGTTTGCAATCATTTACTTTCCTCGATATTGTGATTTGACAAAAATGCTTGATAGGTATTCTGTTCCAGTATGAACTACATTAATAGTCTAACTAGTAGGCATGTGACATTTACCCTTCAAATTACGCCATATAATGCATGCAAATAGCTAGATCCAATAGCTATATTGGTTGATCCAGAAGCATGCAACTTTTTTGTTACTTAAAACACGTTCAATGCAATATCAAATGCATCATTGAAACACAGCTGTAATGCCGTGACACATATGTTCATTCATGCGATGTGGATTTAACACGATTGTACGGATTTTATCTGTTAGATCATTTAAACAAAATTAGTCAAGTACTCTTTAATGGTAATAAGTCATTATTCTTTAGGTCAATTTGTAATCTCTACATAACTTACCGTTCTCTTAAATTATGATACTTTAACCACAGTATTATTCGTAAATAGAAAAACCACCACATGCGACCTTTGTGTATGATATTCATTTAAAATGTAGATAACATCGTTATCATTAATATACCCACTAGAATGTTCTTCAATCACGTTTTAATGAGGCTCATGTTTTAGCGCGATAGAGCATGTTTTACGAGCGCGCGTGTGTTGGAGTTACCTGGTCGACAGCAGTGCCAAAATCCCGCATGTTTCTATTGCCTCGCTGTACAGGTCTACAATACAACTGGTAATTATTCAATAACATACAGACGAGAACATAATACATTTTATTCGAGATGCTGAGATGTTATTTCACATTAAATGCGATTTACACAACAGCAATTGCAATTGGGCAGCATGGAAAACGCAACCTGGAACCTTCATGCTTAGTATACATGTATGTGTACGCATTGTATTGTATTTAATTTAATTGTTATTAGCTGATCGACTCATCGAAGGGTTTGGTTTTGGATGTTAAAGACGTGCTAAAATGGATTGTGAGTCGTTCAGAATAGAAGATTCGATGACAACAGAGGGAATTTTGTCTGGGTAAGCACACAAAATTCTGCTCATACTGTATACCATAAATTGCTATATTTCAATAACTCTAATGTAACATGTTGTTAAGATGCAGTGATTTAAACCGAAATAAAACGTTATTTAGCATTTTTGTGCGGCCGGACTGTATTTTATTTGAATAACAAAAGATAAATTGAAAAAACACCGTTATAAAACCGAGCATACACAATATACAACTCGCTGAAACTTCAGAAGCATGACGTAACAAAATTGCATATAATCTTCAAATTAGATTGTCACTGCTATTTTAATTCAGTATGAAAGTACGTGGCAATGTTGACGGATCTTTAAGCATTATCAAACGCTTTTTTAATCATGTGATGGATAAAGTCTCAATTTTGGGCACAAAACATGGATGCTATTTTGCTGTTTTGCACTTTTCTGTTAAGTGTTTCACAGCCCGACAACGTTGTCCCAAATAATTGGTGTTAGGTAGCCTCTTCGACTGTTTTCACACATTGTGTAGATAGAGAAAGTTATTGTTTTCTATAAAACTATAAATGAACTTCATTAAACGCATTAAATTTTCTTAACAAGTTGGCATATTTGTATCAAACTGCGACATTGCACAAACAACAAAAACACAACATCTCTCGTGTTCGTTTTATTCACAGAAGGCTTGAAATCAATCTGCTATTCCCTTTATTTGCAAGAATCTGCTCTATAATTAATAGGCATTACTCTGGATCAGTCTGGTTGATTACGTCTATATTTGATAAAATGATGTAGATGAATGGTATATATCAAATACGTCTGTATGCTTAGACTATAAGTTATACTTTTGATTGACAACTAGGTGGATATACACGATAATTTAAATGCTTAAATGTTAAAACTTATTATTAGTCGATATCCTTATTTCTTTGAAAGATGCATGGTGAATATCTTGCAAAGTGGTGAAGATGTATGGTATATATCGAATGCATTTGTCTACTTAAAGTATTTGTCTATTCTAAGTATTATTTTGTCTACTCTAAATATTATTTTGATTGACAGCTAGGTGGATAAACAAGAGAATTTAAATGCTTAAAAGTTACAACTGTACATGTATGTTGTTTACATTTGAAAATGGCGTTTCGCTCATGCGCTAGGGGGCGTCGGAGATGTGGCATATTCATA
>Ga0224511_10004595_pt1 | contig 10500 bp, 4 predicted proteins | sample SF_May12_sed_USG_2_FD_169988 | JGI IMG/M metagenome (GOLD analysis project Ga0224511, IMG submission 169988) | Sediment microbial communities from San Francisco Bay, California, United States - SF_May12_sed_USGS_8_1 | ecosystem: Environmental > Aquatic > Marine > Sediment | place: USA... | reverse complement strand
CACACCTAGCAGGCGCCATCATGATATCATTGCGGAGTTCTCTAGTCACACCTAGCAGGCGCCATCATGATATCATTGCGGAGTTCTCTAGTCACACCTAGCAGGCGCCATCATGATATCATTGCGGAGTCATTATAGCCAAGCTCCGGCTATACTCATCACAAAGCTGGGCCAGATTGCGTTTACAGATTCGATGTTTAACTTAATCCACCGGTACAATGACTGCTACGGACCATCATCAGGTGCCCCGTAGGTGCCCTGGCCAGTGTCAGGAGTGCGCAGGTGCCCTGACCCGTGTCAGGAGTGTGCAGGTACCCCCCTGCAGGTGCCCTGCCCAGTGTCAGGAGTGGTGCAGAGATTGGCCAATTGGGTCTTGGGCTCAACATTTCCCAGGGTGCACATTAGGAGACTTTCTGCTTTCACCCGCGCGCTCCATATAGACGATAACTCTATGAATGGTGGCTCATGGCGTGCCCCATAGAGAAGGTTTCTTTATATGGGCGGTCCACGACTCCACGGTGATAATACGCCATGCTAGCAGATTACCATATCATTTCTTTATATTTTCTACAGATAGACGGCCAGGTAGCAGAAATGCTCAGTTCATTTGTGGAGGATGGACCTGACAGTGATTAGGGACTTAGTCACTAGACAGGAAAGCTGGAGTTATGTCCCTGAATAGGAGAAGGGAAGATCACTCCGAATCTTTATGATAACCGATGTGTAGGTACAGAATCAATGAAATGATCTGTTCACTGAAAGCAGTTTATACCAGATGATTAGTATCTTGTTTTATATTTTCTGCCATTCAGTAAATACATTCAGTAAATACTAAATAAATCTGCTAGTATTTTTAAGAAGGCTAATACCAGGATAATTACCACCTGCCCTGACCTCTGAAAGAGAGATTATAAGCCTTTTACTATGACAGAGACGGTGTATGAGCTCCCTCTGTGTAATCCCATCACCTGATTGGTTTATCCCACCATCCTGAATCCATAATATCACACATTTAGTGATTCCCTGCCAGACTGTGTGATCAATCACCCAGTGAGGCATTTATAGTCGGAGTCCGCATCAGTGAACAAGTCAACTAATTAAACATGAGCTACCCCGGCGAGAGTACAGACACGCTGGTAAGTTTAGTATTTTAACAGGATACTGTGTGGATAGCTACCCATGTATAACACGTACGGTACTGTGTCGATGGCAACCCAGGTATAACAACACAATACTGTGTGGATAGCTATCCAGGTATAACACAATACTGTGTGGATAGCTACCCATGTATTTCAAAGCCTTGAGGCAAGATGTCCAGATCTACATAAAGCTATGAACACTATTGCATGTGCCGGATAATAAGTACCTGTTACTATTATTTGTTGTACACGGACACTTTACCTTAGTCAGGTATCTCCCCACCATGAGCTATGTTTTGCGTTGAGAGATTATATGAGGTACGCGGGTACCCACACTCGCAGTGGAAGTTTGGCAGTGTGGGCTTAAGTCAGGTTAATTTGATTCTATGTGGATGACATTATTAAGGCAAAGCCTTATTTACAAAATGGTCCACGAAGGAGAAAATAGCAAAAGTACAATTTCATGATCAAGAAACGAAGAAGGGATGGTGCGGTCAGGCAACAGCAGTCATTAGGCAGAGGAAAACTAGGCAATACAACTGTCCGAAAATCAGCTTGAAGGATCAGGACCCGAAGGTCTTACTATCATCAGCCACGCGCTCAGTCAATTAATAGGGATGCCAGGAGCCCAGGATAGCTCAGTCAATTAATAGGGATGCCGGGAGCCCAGGATAGCTCAGTCAATTAATAGGGATGCCGGGAGCCCAGGATAGCTCAGTTGGTTAAGGCTTAGATTTGCAATCTATATACCGCAGGTTCGAGCCTCACTGTCGGCGGTTTGGATCACCACAGTAAAAAATGGGAGGTTCCAACCAGGGGATAATGGTCAAAAATCATTCCACAGTTGTTAAAGGTTCACTTCTCTCTTCTCAATAAGAGCAGTCGAAGTTCGGCTGGTGATTCGTAAACTGACTTGGGTTGACTGACCCCCAACTTTAGCCCCACATGGTGCTCTGTTGCCACACGAGAGAAGAAGTCAGCCAGTGTATCTGGGAACAGTCGAAAACTTCGGCAAATGAATTTATAGTCTATTCCTTATCCTCTTGAAATAATTACAACATTGTAGTTTTATAAGGTTATGGTTCGGTTCTCCGAGTATGTTTTATCACATGTGCTGTTCTGTTCAGGCGCACAGCGCTAGCACAGATAAAATGGGAGGTTCCAGTGAGGGGAGTCTGGAGGCTGAAGGAGCACGAGGAAACTGGGGAGGAAAGATGGAATTTCTACTCTCATGTATAGGATATGCTGTGGGATTAGGAAATGTGTGGAGGTTCCCTTATCTATGCTACCGCAGTGGTGGAGGTATGTAAAGCAACCGTGCTCCTGTGCAAAGCGTGTAAAAGCGTGAGTGTTGAGAATGTCTGTTCTGGCTGTTTGGTTAGATTTGTGATCCGCATCTGAGGTTTAATGCGCACTGCATCTATCATGCTGTTAATTCGCCTGTCTTGGGGTCGACGGTACAACTTCCATCTAGAGTAGTTACTAACCTGGCCATGATTGGCTTACAGGGAAATTTGGCTACATCCGGGCCCAACTCCACTCTACTCTGCCAGCAGCTCTGTGTTAATTTCCTATCGCGAGGCCAATTCTGTTGCATTGAGCATCTGCAAAACGCGTCACCGAGGGCTCTAAGTATACACATTGGATAGGGCTCTACCTAAGCTTGTCGGAGCGGTTGCTGCTAGGAATTATGCGAGGTGTTTATTCTCACAGTAGGTGCCCAGCATGACCAGGACCAGAAGATTAATGTCTTTAAAGATTTTATTAACAATAATAATAGTATTAATCAGCACGGAATTTCATAGTAGTTTTACTAGCACTGGAGCTGACTCATCATACAGGTTATGAGATTTACTCGTGCGCATCAATTCACACGGCACGTGAACCATTCAGAGTTTATGTCACGGCCCACTTCAGCTAATAGCCGTAGTAATTTGTATGTGAAATCAGCGTGGAAGCCTTTCCAAACTTTTTTACTCCTTGATGCAAATTTTACACAGTAATGTGATCGAAATTCCTTGTGGTTAAGCCACTAGAATATTTTATAGTTTCCATTACTAGTAGATGACTCAGTTACATTGAATTACTCTTGTCAGCTGTTTTTATTTTCTGTCACAATTTATTATGGGGTCAAAAACCCGATATACCACCTCTGGTATGACGGGATAGCGCCGTGGTCAGGGTGAACTCAGCTGTGAGCCCGTACAAGGTCCTCACATTAGTGCTCACTCAAAGCAAAACAAAAGCCTCACTATGAGCTGGGACGTTGATGGAACACTCTTTCTAGTTGAGATTAGCTAGATTCTCTGCGAATGACTTTTTCTAAGCAAAAGCCTTTAGGTTGACCGACCTCCAAAGACCATCCGTTCAGGCTCGGAGCTCAGGCTTTACATTGAATCAATGAGTGCACTGGGAGGGGGAAACTGGCCCTGGGCATAGTCAGCTTCTACTCAGCTGATTTGGCCCTGGCAGGAACTTCACGAGTTGCAGTTCTCGTTGCATTGCAACCAGCGGTGCACTATGGCTCAGTAGAAGAATCTATCTCCCTGCCCGACCTCCCCGTGGCCCGGGCTCAATTGCCAGTCCTGGTGGAGTATTTCAAGGGGATTTTTCCCTGCCTGATTGCAAGTGCAAGCAGAAATTCTGTTAATGACGCACCCTGGGAAACGCTGAGCCTAAGACACAGTAGGTTAATTTCTGCACCACTCTTGACACCGGCCAGGGCACCTGCAGGGTACCCGCACCACTCCTGACAGTTGCTCTGTAATGGAGATAAGACAAAAAAGGGTGCACTATTATGTAAATTCCTAAGGATAGACCTTTAAATGACCTTCAAATGACCTTTACCAGATTCATTGGTAATTCTGTGCCTAGACAGGAGATCAACCTCATCCATCAAACCATGACTAAACTGATTGGTTTTAGTAAAAAGACAAAAAGTAAGAGGAAAGTAGGTTAGTGCATGCGTACTCTAACCTTGCTTGTATCTGGGAGTTTGCTTGCATCTGAGAGTTTGCTTGCGTCTGGGAGTTTGCTTGCGTCTGGGCGTTTGCTTGCGCCTGGGAGTTTGCTTGCGTCTGGGCGTTCGGTTTGTTCTTCAATTGATCATTTCTTCCTGCCATGGGATAGCAAGCATTTTGCGCTCCATAAAAAGCTGTGTGGTTTGATTTTACTAGTCAAAACTTTAGTTGTAGCCCATGTTTCAGCGGCATAAAGCAGATTATGCATTCTCTGTCAGGAGCCGAGACTCACTCACTCTCTATAGTTTTTTGCTTCCGTTTCTACGCCACATCACCAATCCCTGTGCGGAGTCATGGTGTTTTCTCCTTGGTTAACAGGGATGGCTCAGAATTCCATTCCTGCCCCCACCATTGACTTTCCTGGGGTTTGAATCCATGACTCACTCGTTGGGCACAAATCGTGTAATCTAACTATTAAGACACGGTTGCTCCCATACAGGCATACTCTATTAACCCTAAACGATTGCGCATTGCCAAAAAGTTGGTCTACACCCATGCCCTTTCCAACCCATCATTTCGATGTCTTATACGTTTTGCTTCTGGCAAGATTGCTAATTGTGCATTCATCTTTCATTTTCTGTAATGATTTAATGTTTTATATAATATATATATATATATACATATATATATATATATATATTATATTATACAATGTTTTACCCTACCTACAAGTCCTTCGCTTCTCATTAAGAGTAGCCGGATTCTCGGTGGGTGACATGTAAACAATTGACTTAAGTTGACTGACCCCCAACCAGGAATTGGAGGAATGTAATAGGAAACCACCTCAGTACCTTCCCACTACACCGTGGCAAGATGGGTCATGAAACTTGCCTTCGTGCAGAATACCTCATTTACATTCTCCGCAAGTGCTGTATTGCTGTCTACATCGCATTGTCTCTCTTGCGTTGTAGTGTTGTCCGCGTCTTGTGGTTGTCTGCGTCTTGTGGTTGTCTGTATTGTATTGCTGCCTTCTGTTGTATTAATGTCTGCATGTGTTGTATTGTGGTCTGTGTTGTATTGCTGTCTGTTGTTTTGTGGTCTGTGTTGTATTGTTCTCTGCGTTGTATTGCTGTCATGCTCTCATTGTGTTGTAGGTGCATTTCTGATACCATATTTGATCATGCTTCTCATCTGTGGAATTCCTCTTTTCTTTCTGGAACTTGCTTTTGGTCAGTTCTCCTCACTCGGCTCCATCACCATGTGGAGAGTTGTCCCAATGTTCAAGGGTAAGTCCCACTCAAAAACCCAAGTCACTTAAAGCCCCAGGTCACTCAGAGCCCCAGGTCACTTAAACCCATGAGTCAATCAGAGCTCCAGGTCACTTAAAGCCCGGGGTCACTCATAGCCCTGGGTCACTTAAACCCCTATATTAGGGTTATTTTTATTAAACCCAGTAAAACAGGAAAAAGTGCATATGACTTGTAGGCAGAGCTGCCGCCATCATTTCGCTCATGGTGGTCTGTGATAGGTCAGTAATAGTACTTTTAATTTCACTCTTAGACTTACAGGAGTTTTTTTACACATGCATGCCTCAGGTTAGCCGGCTGTCAGAGATTAATCATCCACTGAGTGCACCTCATTACTTTCTTTCCATAGTAAACTCAGTTCATAATTCAACATAGAATGCCCAGCATGGCATGCCTGCAGTGAGTAGAGCAATGAGCCAACTGGTACAGTCAGTCACTCCGAATCAGTCATTTTGTTTTCATAATGGTGTATGCAGTGACATATGACTGGTGTGAATAATGGGGGTTCCAACCAGTGGATAATTAGAATCAAGATGACTCCATGGTTGTTGAAGACCCACTTCCCCCTTCTCATTAAGAGCAGCCAAATTTCGGCCGGTGATGTGTAAACAAATGGCTTAGGGGTGACTGAACCCCCAACCTCCTAGCAGGACCATCCGTTCAGTCTTGTAGCGCATGCTTCACGCTGAATGAGCGGGTGCCCTGGTAGTTGTCCTGGGCTAGCCAGCTTACAGGCCCCAGCCATTATATACTCAGTAATAATTAGGCGCCTACTATCCCCTGCCTTCCATGTTTTACAGGTGTTGGTTGGGCGATGTTTATCGTTTCATTTCTCGTCGGTCTGTATTATAACGTCATCATAGCTTGGGTGCTCTACTATTTCTTTGCCTCAATGACGAGTCATCTCCCCTGGGAGAAGTGTGGCGAAGCGTGGAACACACCACTCTGTGCTACAGTTAGGGGCAGTGCAGTGAGTAATGATAATACTAATATTTCACCCATCGTTTGTCCATAGCCATCTTCTGTCCATAACCATTGTCTGCTCATAGCCATTGTCTGTCCTTGGTTGGACTTTGGCTTCCTCTTCAATTTCCACAGTATTGTGATGCCATTGAGGGCAGATTGAGCCATTTTTTGCCACGCTAGCTCAGGACGGGCTGGCAGAGTCTGATCAGCCGGAGAAAAATTCCATGAAACACTCCGCCATGGTAGTAGCAGTACTATTTAGCTGACCTCTTAAGTTTGTACCAATTGTTTTGGAAGTAATCCAATGATAAATCTGCAAAATGGGTTAAGACGAACCAAAACACATCTTCACTTGTTTCCGATTTTGCCGTCTGCCATGTAAAATGGGCCTCAAGACCCGTCTCAACTATAAGCTTAGATAAAGCCCTGCACCTTTTTCAGTGCACAGCATGACCAGGATTTATTCTACGAAACTTAAATATCTTTAAAATAATGAGTGGTGTTTGTAGTGCTGTACTGAATCATCCAATCCGTCCCGTACATCTATACTTATATTGATTTTAATAATTTCCAACTATTGCACATGATTCACTAACCCACGTGTTTTTTAGAACTCAACTCATAATTTTGCCGAGCCGTACGCAGTGAAATCTCTCAATAAATCTTGGCTTGATCCCGCATGGGTGAATAATTACACAGTAATATCAAGTCATCCTGTCACCTGCTTCCCTGACGGAGAAATGGCTCAGTGCAACATCTCCAGCTACCCAATCACAAACCTCTGTAAGTTACCCAATCACAAACCTCTGTAAGTTACCCAATCACAAACCGCTGTAAGTTACCCAATCACAAGCCTCTGCAAGTTACCAAATCACGAACCTCTGTAAGTTACCCAATCACAAATCTCTATTAAATACCCAATTGCAAACCTTTGATACTACAATGTGACCAGTGCGTAGAATATATTGGGATGTGTCTAATGCCTGCTTCAAACGCAGAGTCTGAAGGTGCGCCTTCAGCACTGCATGCTCAACCTCAAAGGCGGTGTGTCCAGCAGACGAAGCTCGCGCTTCGATGAAGCTAAAGAGGACCCGCTACATCAACCATTAGGAAAGGACAACTCCGCCTAAAAAGCTAAAAGCTCCATACATTTCATAGGAAGTTGTCCTCTTTTTTCAAACTGTTGCAGATTCCATTAGTACACCATTCCTAGCACGAGCCAGGCCGAATAGCACGGTACCGGTACCGTGCTATCCGCCCTGGCTCGCACTAGAACACCGCCTTTGATGTCGGCACGGCGTGCTGAGATCAAAGGCGGTGTTCTGGCGCGAGCCGGCAGGCAGGTGGATGCCAAATCAAGACACACCTTCACAGTGATCGCAGCATCCTCTGTGACCGGTGACTATGTAATCATAATTTGCAGAACTTACTTGGCTCAAGATGCTGAATTCAGGTTACGTTAATTTTATTTTATGTGGATTACATTATTAAGGCAAAACTTTGTTTACAAAATGATCCACGAAGGAGAAAATGGCAAAAGTACAAATTCATGAACGAGAAACGAAGTTAGGGATGGTCCGCTCGAGCATCAGCAGTCACGTAAGCAGAGAAAACACTAGGAGATACAAGCTACTAACTGTTTAAATGGAGTTGTATATCATATAGCGCCTCTAAGACATTCCCGCCAACTCCATCCAATGCTCTACCTCTCTCCACAATCGCAGCTTCAGCCCACAAAGTGTTCAGTCTCTTAAGAGTCAACCGCCTCCAAATATCTTTTGGCCGTCATCTCCTCCTCGTTCCTTTTGGCGCCCGTCCTAAACTGACATAACTCACTGAGCGCACTCCACAATTCTGGTAGATGGGCAACACCATGTATAACCATGTAGCAGTACACACTGCGCTGAATGCAGCCGCTGACTTTTTGTAGGGGAGTTTGGACTTTCTTTGATATCACCAGCTGAGGAATATTGGGAGTGAGTTGGCCAAATTCCTTATTCTATTTTCCTCCGGCTACCAGAGATGGGCGCTTACCACGTAAACATTTCACTCAACAGACTACAGCTGTACTTGTAAAGCCCCTAAGACCTCTAACGGCCATAAAAATCCATCTCCTACATGTCTCAGTGACAACCTTTATGTCACTGCATGGCTGTTGCCTACCCAATTTTGTCATGGATGCAATAATCTATGGGTTTCTTCGTTCATAACCTTAAAGCCCCAGAGGGGCTCTATAAATGCTCAACCACAAGTTTACATGACAAGTGCTTGTCTCCAGGGTAGAACAGCCGAGTTTGGCATGTGGTAGTGGTCAATGCAGTCCGATACTAAAAGTACCACAATACAGAAACATTGGCAAATAGATTTTGGAGTCATTTGCAAGGTCTCTGATGGGTAGAGCCCTTGACTAAAGGTTCAGAGATACTGGGTTCAAACCCTCGTCATGCTAAGCGCCCACTGTGAGACTAAGCTCCTCAATTAATTCCCACCACCCCAATAAGCCTCAGGCTTAGCAGTTCTGGTAAATTGGATGACCAAATAGCACAATAAACCATGGTATGTTGTATCAGGCTTTCTTATGATAGGGAATTTGCGGAGTTGCGTCTCCGTGCACATGAACGGAAAACGGCCCTGAATAGACGTGATTGGCGCGCAAATGCGCTTGTACAAAATTTCTTCTAAATTTCGTACGATGATAACTAATACGTTTTCCTCTCTCTAGTACCATCAAATACGTCTGCTGCAGTAAGTTTGCAACAGTTTGTAGGCAATCACTGGTGTTATGAACAAATATACCAAACATATTCATATATTTGTACCCATATTATGGACTGAACCATTAGTAATGTCAGGGATTGCAATGTTTATGTTTGTGTGCCCCTGGTGGTGCTCCTGTGCGCGTGAGGTCTATTTCGGAAGGTCTCTGTTTGAAGGGCTCTGTGTGCGATGTGTGATGCTGTCTGTTTTGTAATGCTCTGTGCCTGGAAGGCTTCAGTCTATTTAAGCAAGCGAATAAACTCTTCTTTGCTGACCAAGATATTTAATGGCATTCGTTGAGAAGGATGCGAGAAACAGAGACAGAGAATAGGTTGACCTCTGCTTTTTATAGTGCAGTGGGTCATTAGGAATAAGGCGTGGTTTAAACATAACCACAAAACCATGTGGTGAATGGAATCACCACATGACACCAGCTTCAGAGGCTTTCTTTGCCACACTTGGACACTGATTGAGTTAGTGTCTGTAGATTACCCACTTCATCTAATGAATTACCACGAGTAGCTCAATGGTAATACAATGGCCCGTTTTTGAAAGACGACAGTTTTATTTCTCGATAAAGTATTTTTACAATACCAGTCCAGAAGCCAAAAGTCTCGGCCACATTAGCAGACTCCCCGAAGGGTACACCCTCCCCTGTTCTGGTTTCTGTAAGTGTGACTCACAGCGAAGGGAAGCCTTGGCTTTCGAAGAGCCTCTTCTCATCAGCTGGACATGGTATGGATTAGTAGATTAAGTAATTACTGAGGGGTGGATAACATATGTATCACAGTGAACACATGATTCACACAGCGCGAGTACTGAATACAGGAGTATATTTATTGAATGAAATAACTCATTTGTTTTTGTGGATGGCCCTAAAAAGGGCTGATTGGTGCCTTGTCCGGCGGCTGGCTTCATTGCCTTCCACCACACCGACACCGATGTGTGAGCCATACCCAGTGTCGTCGCCCTCAACCGTCATGGTAATCCCATACACCATCACATGCTGTCTCACAGTCAACCTCCGTATCGCCATCATACCACAGCCTCATCGTCATCATTTCCATCGTAGTAGTGAAAGCCGATGTAGTTTATTCCAGCAAGCTTTCGGAACTTCTGGCGGATAATTTTCAGAACACATGAAGGAATTACTTGACACATGCGCCTACCAAGAGTACCATACGCGGTAGGCTATGTAACGCATTTTAGCGTTATGATCTCAACTGCCTGGGAGAGTTCGACTGAATCCCCTCCGATAGGACACCTCACGAACTGCTAGCATCCTCGGGTACAGGTAGAATGCAGGGAAGCATGGGTGTTCAGTTATGCATTTGTACGGTTGATCCCTATGGCTCTGGTGTCGTAACTCAG
>Ga0224511_10004594_pt1 | contig 10500 bp, 2 predicted proteins | sample SF_May12_sed_USG_2_FD_169988 | JGI IMG/M metagenome (GOLD analysis project Ga0224511, IMG submission 169988) | Sediment microbial communities from San Francisco Bay, California, United States - SF_May12_sed_USGS_8_1 | ecosystem: Environmental > Aquatic > Marine > Sediment | place: USA... | reverse complement strand
CATTCATTACCACTGATGAACAGCTTCAATAAAACCGAGGCTGCTGTTTTCTCGTGCAGGCTATGCTTCCTGAGGGCTTTCCCTTTCATCATTTTAATTGAACATCTCTTCAGTTTATATTGTGAACCCAGGGACGTTGGTTAGGGGGACCGACCGCCGTGATATGATATACGAATACTGTGAAATCATTTATATGACATGGGCATGAATGTGGATTGGCGACGATAATCATATTCGTGGACCCCTCGCCGATTTTTTCGGAAATTTTATTTATTTTCCGAAAGGACGGAAATGGCCGAGTTGTTACGATTGGAAAGTGGATTGACGACGATAGACATGTTCGTGGACACTTGAATTCGTTGATTTTAAATTGTACTCAATATTACTTAAGTGAATAAATATATCATCCATTCGTTGATTCCCCTACCAACGAAATGTATTTGTGAAATCATTTAATTTTAATGGCACGAAATTTCGTGGTTTTGGCGACATTAGACTTGCTCGTGGACACTTGAATTCGTTGATTTTTAAACAATCTCAGTATTATTAAAGCGAATGAATTTATCGTTGGGATCTTTAATTTTTGGATTGCCCTACCAACGAAATACACAAAATGAAATGTTCAATGAATACAAAAGTAAACAGTGTTGTTAAGGGCGTGAACTCGAACAATAGTTGCGGGGATCTGTCCATGTATTGCCATGAAACACACACTATGTGTATGGTATATGTTAATGATATCCTTCAAATTATGAACAAGTATTCCATTGAAAAAAAATGAAATAAATAATTTTAAAACTCAAGTGACAACGCAGTGTTTACAAAAATCATTTATTCATGAAAACGCAAATGTAACAAATAGAAATAATTTATTACACAGTAATATGCTTACAAAATATACACAAAGAACACATTTGTACCGTTTAATGTTGAAGTAATTCTATTTTTCTTAACTTTAATCAATTCAAATCAAATGGACAAAGAAATAATAGTAATTGTGCAATGTTAATTTGTAAACGGAATTAAAACATGAACTTGCAGTGAACGGTGAATTTAACGGAAATCTGAATAATTTACTGAATACCAGTCAGTTTGTATTGTCTAAACTACCCGGTACGTTGCAACCAAATCCTTTAAAACACAATTTAGCAGTAATGTTGTCTGTTTTAATTAGAACAAAACGTCAAGTGTAAGCATAAATACAATGCAAATATTGCAAAAGAAATGTTTTAGTTAAAATGAATGCATATTTTGACGTTTCGAAGTGGGGATACTGTATTAACTACCCTAGCGAGAGATTAACAACAGCAACATGGCGCTGGTTCGATTCCCGACGCTGACTTCACACGTATGTTGCTTTATGAATAACATTATTTTGTAATTTGATGAGGTTGAAAACATTTCGTCAACACAAATAGCCGTTTTACAATTCTAGTTTAATTGTACAAACCATTCAGTAACCTCTTGTTTGTATTCAATTGACCCTTTTATAGTAATTCATAAGTTATTAATATGTAAACATAATGTTAAGTTACTTTATACACTGTATTATTATATAACCACTGTTTCTAACAACACTCTGAGAGCCACGTACAATACAATAATGACAGTTAAACAATATGGTTAAAATTCAACAGTGAAACATTATGGTGCTTTTGTGCAGGCGGCGTTACTCTATAATACTGAACGATTAAAGCAACAATAATTGTCTCCCTTTGGTAACTTTTGTTAGCAAGCACAGCGCAGGTATCGTATGTTAACGCATACCGGTTTAAATTGTATATGAATAACGCAAATACATGTATTTACTGACCAAGATATAATAAAATTGTATATTTCAGAGCAAGGATTTTGTCTTGATCAGACATAGAATTGCACGTAGTAGGTGCACGCGATAAGCTGACGGTGGTTATTATCAACTTGCGAAATAATCATATGGCTAGCACATAGTCTCCGTGGCTGTACACGCGGCTCATGTTGGAAGGTAGCACGGTTCAGACGCGCTGGTTTTTGTTCGTACACTGTTATATGAAAACATGAAATATTTACCTCTATTTACAAACACATCAAAAATATACGCTGTGTCTGGCTTTAAGTTTGTCACAGTTAGCGCCAGCACGGCGTTATCCTGGCTGTACTTAAACTTCTTGCACATGATTCTCTTGGCTCCGTCCTTGACGCGGCTATACGCGCCGCACTGCGTCGTCCTCGTAGACGACGTCGAGTTAGAGTTCACCTCTGTCTTGTAAAGACAGTAGTTCTGTTTTGTGTCCGTTCCCTTTAGAGCAACAGTAATGCTTGAACATGTTGACAAATTGTCGAACACTTTAACAGTTCTATCCTCGGGTAACACAGGAACTTTCAAAGCGTTCCGTCTGGCTATTACGGAGATATGAACAAGCGCCTTGCGCCTTGAAGGTTTACGTTTTAATGCTATGGCGTATTTGCCCGGAGTAACGTCTTTTATCGTTAACACGTCAGTTCCGGTGACGGACGTTGACAGGAGCGTGCCATTCGTCCCCGTCACCTGCACCCGCGTCCGTCCTGTGCACGAACTGATTGCAAGATAGAAATCTTTTGTCGCTTTATTATAAAATGTATACGTAACTTTTCGCTTCTTTTTGGAAAACTTAGCGGTTCTAGTTCGTCCGTTTTTAAGCTTTGGATAAACGTGTTTTCGTTTTGTCTTAATATATGTGCCATTATATCTTTTAGTTCTATACGTTCCATCTGAAAGACGATTTCTAACAAAAACATCAACATAATAACCCCTTCTTGTTTTTACCTTTTCAAAAGTGGCTTTTGTATTCTTTCCAATGCACTGGAAGAAAATTGACCCTTTCTTTGCTGCTTTAATTGGTTTTGCATTCTGTTTAAGGAGTTGTCTTTTATACAAGTCCTTTGAAAAACCGAAACCGTTGCCTGGTGGTAAGGTTGGCTTTGGGTCCCCATTATAATGCGCTAACACTGAACACAACGTTTTAAAGCTACGTTTTCTATTCACGGCGATGCAGTAGTCCGTGGCATCCCCGAGATGCTGTTCGTCTGGACTCGGGTCCCACTCGACCGTGAAGCTCTTCAACGTCTTACCGATCTCTTTCACCCGGTTGTCACGTGGTAGTTCTGGAAACCGGTCAACGTCTGGCAATGACGCGGTGAGAATACTCACATAGCTGTCAGTCTTCAGTGACGTAATCTCTAGAGTGTAGATACCTAATCTGGGGTAATCGAGTCTCAGGGTTTCAGCAATCTGGCCTCGTAGCGTATACAGCAATTCCTCTGCGTTAACGACGGGACGACTCGAGCCTACCACAGAGCTGTCGTCGACCTCATCGGTGAAGTCTGCAAATAACGAGAAAAACACGTTTACAAACGGAACACTTTCGTGTGGCAATGAAACCTACACGCAACAAGTGGCGGAGCACTTGCTTCAAAGCCGATTCGTAAAGCTATTAGTTCTAGTTAATTATAATGAAGAAGCATTACAATCAAGAACTTGGCAATAGCATAACCTGCTGAGCGCATAGTATACAGAAACACGTATTTAAATCACGAGAATTACTCCAGCCACTAGCGCTGAATGGATTCGCCACTGAGCTTGGCACATCGCCGTTAGCCTCATTATTGTACTACAGACGGCTGAATACATCGACAGCTTTGAACTGACAAATAATGTCTATTAATGATGTACTTAATAGCAGTGCATGTTATAAAAACCACATGCAAATTACCTACAGTATTTTAGAGGTAATTGTATTCACTACGCGTGTAAGAAGTGACGGCTTTTAGGTTTGCACAGTAACTAAACAAATATGACGCGAATTGCGAAATAAGAGTAGAATTGTGTCCGAATTCTACTGTTACCCTTTATAAATAACGTATCTCGTATTTAACTCAAACGATTAAATACATAATTGAATGCCTCTTAACCAAACTTATAAACTACTTCAGACAGTGTTCGTACAATCCGGTTTAGATGGCACTGCTATCTTCCTGCCGACAGTTTCGAATTTTAAGTTACCATATGGAAAATTGTTGAGAAAATTCGAACAAATCATTGCGATAAGATAAGTCACTAGAGAATGGTTTATCAGAGTTCGAGCATTTCGGAGAGTCTGTGTTCCCGAATCAATCAGTCGGGTAAAGGGAAACATAGACATATGTCGTCCCGGTATGCCACCCTCAGACACGAGCGCCTACAGCCGATCGCTCGGCGATACAGGAGTATAGGGATACAGTGATACAGTAGAGCCAGCCATATGATAAATTAACTACATCGATCTGTTACAGCGTCTTCACTTGATATATTAATTTTGAGAAACTAAAGATGTGTACTTAATCTGGTTCAATTGACAGCTGGTTGTACGTGTTGGTGGATGTGTTTGGGTTATTTCACGTACACACGTTCTTATCACGTTCATCTAATGCTACGTAAGGCTCGAAATGGCAGCTTTTTCTTGAAGGAAATGTATAGGAGACTAGTACCACTGGGTACAATCAAAGCGTCACAGGTTGTGGTTCTCAACGAAGACAGTGTAGTTGTTACTCAACTAAAAGTCATGTTAACAGCATAAACCTCATCCTCAAATTGAATTTGACTTCGTTGCGAAACATAATTATTTATTATACAAGTGGTCTTCGTTGAGCACCACACACATTTTAATGTATATGTTTCTCAACGAAGTCAAATTCAATTTAAGGATTAGGATCACGCTATTTATATGAGTTTTTGTTGAGTAACAACTACATGTCTTCGTTGAGAACCACAACCTGTGACGCTTTGATTGTACCCAGTGAGTACCACAAAGTGTTACTAGAACACTAGTGACTGTTATACCCAACTTCCTGGTTAACCTTCTCAAAAGTGGCTTTTGTATTCTTTCCAATGCAATGGAAGACATTTGTCTTTTTTTCGATGCTTTGATTAGTTGCATTTTAAAATCATCCTTCAAAAACTCACCACCGTCCTAAAGCCAACATGCCTAGTGTTGAACGATCAACTGAACGACAAGCGATAAACAAAACAGGGATACTCTTTTACTACGTACATAACATTGTTGGTTTCTATCAAACCCTTCGTGACCTAGAGACCTTAACTACTCTTATGTATTTAAATCATTTGTATGTCCTGAAACTCTCCCAACAACGCCAAGAAAAATATCCAAGTATTTAAAGAAGCCTAACAATTTCGTTTCTAAAGTAGATTGTTTTTTTAAAAAGACAAGAAGCATCCATTTAATTCCAATAAGAGCGGAAAAAAACAATTTTATTTGGTAACAAATGGAATTCTATACCTTACATGTCTTGTTATGTCGTACACGTATCTTGCTATGTGCCAATATAACGCATCTGTTTTTGCCATACACATATGAAACACACTAAGCGACATATTTGAGAATTTAAAGTTTAGAGGCACATCGGCAGAGTAGTCTTTGACCACAAATGTTAGCAAACGAACAAATGAATACCGTCCGAAGCTTGCAGTTCGCATATAAGAGGCAACCGTCAACTTATAAAATGGTAAAAAGCCCGTCATTGTCATAACTCACAGAAGTATTACATTATGCACTTTACTGATTGGTTGTTGAGTGCCTTTAAAGTAACTTATACAAAATTGGATGATATACAACAAATTACCGTTTCCTATAATGTCATTCCATAATCTCAAATGGACAAAATGTAGATTTGCGTTTATAAAACGATCCTGATCACTATAGCAGCATTTTGTTTTCTTATTTAATGACAAACGCATTAAGATTCGTAATAAACGCTCGTTCGGACAATGCGGAATTTCGGGGGAGGGATCCTCAAATGATTCATCATAAACCCCACTCTATATTATGTGCACTTCGCATCGACATATTTATTTATTGCTCTAAGAAACATTCTATCCGTCTGGGGTTAAGATAATAGCGAATCTCATTTTCTCAAAACCCTGGATTTTCCTGCACAATTATCTTATTCCCAAATGACCAAAATGATATCTTAAGCCCTCAGGGATTGATTAAGGCATAAAAAGCAAACAATCTGACTCATTGTCTTAGAGAGCTTGCCAGCCTGGAATAGGACCTAGATGCGTTAAAGGATTATGCTTATTTTATTAGTGTTTAAAGTACTGCGCATTAATAGTATGGTAATAATTATTTTCTAATTGGTTTTGCCTATTTTCTCTCTGCAATTAAACTAAAATAACTTTGTGCATACGTTTTGTCTTATTATGTTGCTAAAACTGACGTCGCTCAATGTAGCAAATCACGTATCCGTGATTGTAGTTCTATTTCCGCGTGTAGGTCTACAGGAAAGTTCAAAACTATCATTTCTACAAAGATAAATAAAGTTCAACTGATCGGATTATAATCACGTAGTCCTTTCATACAAAAATACACATGCACGTTTCTGCATTTACCCATCTAACCCCGTAAAAATAATGTAAATTTTCTTAAATGTTTTAGTGGTACAAAGTCGTATAATGAAATGACTCGATCAGTCTAGAGTATCTATGCAAGAACGTAATGTATTTTTTGTAATTAAACCCACTGTTTCAGTCTGCTATTGTTTTACTAAACTGTTGATGGTTGTTTTCCTTGCAGTATCACGACACCAACTTTTAAATGGCACTTTAATAGTTTGCAACATGTAAGTATGTATTAAAGTGATATTCGTGTTATTCACGAACCTTTCGAACGCCGTTTGTCTGAGACCTATTACATACATGTTCAATAATGTGAGTTAAATAATATTTTTACTTCGATATTACTTTAAAAATTAAGAGTATTTACGGCAAGCTATGAAACATTATCAACGCATCGTTCCGTTATTTTGTTGAAATGCCTCCCTTTCCTGTGCTTTCATTTTGTTCTTTTAAAATGTGTGCAATAGGTCAGAATGTCACCTGCAATCGTAACTACCCGGACATTTCCGTAATGCAATAGGTCAGAATGTCACCTGCTATCATAACTACCCGGGCATTTACGTAATATATTAGGTCAGAATGTCACCTGCTATCATAACTACCCGGGCATTTACGTAATGCAATAGGACAGAATGTCACCTGCAATCGCAACTACTCGGGCTTTTACGTAATGGTATAGGACAGAATGTCACCTGCAATCGCAACTACTCGGGCATTTACGTAATGGTATAGGACATAATGTCACCTGTAATCGTAACTACCCGGGCATTTCCGTAACCTGGGAATGTGTTTCCATTGGATAAACCCGATCGTATTGTGTCACAGGATGATTTTAGTCTATAGTTAATTTGGAAAATGAACAAACATAATTCAGTTGAAAATCATCGAGTCAAAAAGGAAAAGTCCATTAATAACACAAAAATGTTTATAATAGGTCAACATGGTGCCGTCTTCATTTTGCCTTAAAGCTTTAAGAGATTATTACAGAGCTTCTGGAGCCCGTTTCCTTGACTATATGTAAGGCCTAAAAAGTAAAACATGTTTTTGGGTAACCATTTGAAATGACAAAGAAAGCACTGTAGGATCGATGTCATTGTTCTAGGCCGGGTTGAGTTAAACGAAACACACGTAATATATTTCATGCTGAATCCTGGCTCACTGACCGTATGTGTCGCTGTGTTCCTGGTCCGGCCGGTAGGTGACGCGCCAGAGAACGGGGGAGGCGCACGGGGACACGGTGATCTCAAGGCGCCCCACCGGCGACTCCAGCAGGTAGAAAAACCTGTAAGAAGAATTACGGGGCTACACCAGAGTCTCAACGAAATAAAAAAAAATTAAATATAATCTCACTCCATGTCATACATGGCATTATGAACATCCATAGATGTAGAAGAACCTGCAAAAAGAAACATAGAGTTTCTACTTATATGTATCAAAGTATAAACTTACTCTTTGACATGCAATGCCATGGCGTTATGAGCATGATTGTAAAAACGCTTAATATTTCAAATACACATATGTCAAGGGCAATGAAAGTGCACAAAAAGTAGTTAAAACTTAATAACATACCAATAGATCTACAACTTGTGAACCCCTCATATACAGGGAGCACGTGAATATATTACTGAAGAGATATTTTTACGAAATATGCAAACTGCATATATGAAATAGACAAACAATTGTTAACAACTTCTTTTCATATTCAAATATAGATTGAATATTTGGTTCTGTCTTCCCTGATTTAATTGTTGAAAAGCAATAATATATATGTATACAAAGTATGATAAATATGACTTCTCTCTCTGTGCATGCGTCTGCCCTTCCGTTTCAATAGGGTATGTCATGTATAGCTGTAAAATGCTTAAGATAGTGCCAGCAAACATTAAAGAAATGTTAAACTGCATGTGAATTTGTCAACATGTGGTTTCGCATGTTGATTAAATCCGTTTTGTTAGATTTATTGCTCTTGACTTCGTTAAAAAAAGAATGATTTTTTAACTTGTGTCGCGCATTGTTCAAAGTTATTTCACCTAAAGCCAAAACACTTTGCTGGAATGTTGGTTGATCAGCATATGTAGTTGTGTTCCTGTGGTTTGCTTGTAGATACAAGAAGTATTTATGGAGTTATTGCACTTGGTTAAGTAACTATTGGCAATGTTCAATTTGTGTCGTGCGTAAATCAATAAGTATTTGACCTAGATCCATGACACTTTACATTAATGTTGGTTAGCATGTTACGTTGTGCATCTGCAGATCTGCTTGTCCGTTCGTGAAAAATAGCAAATTTCAACTATTAATAGTTAAAATAGTTCCACTGCACCAGAGACAACAATGAATCAATTTACATGCAATAAAAACCTGGTGAGTTGTAAGTGTTATGGAATGTTCTGTTACAACATTTTTCACGGCACTTTCCAACAATTTCCAAAGATAACTTAGTATAAGTCATTTGTATTATTTAAATTTTAATACTTTTACTATATACTTCTGAATAGTTCGAACTGGTGAAATATTCTAGTAATTTGCGTTCTGATTAATGCCTGAACTTAAATCCACACGAATTTATATGGAAATAACCTTCTTGAAAATCTGCTTACATGTTTTTAAAACCACACAGAATTATAACTGGGGCATATCAGCGTGCCAAACTAATTATTTAATCATGAGATGGTCTCAGAAGAGGTTTGTTATATTTTGTCATTTTTGATATCAATGTTTTTAATGATTCAGAGTATATTTAAGTTTTAAGTATATTCATGAATGTATCAACTGGGCCATATAGCCATGGATAGATTGGGGCATATGTGCCCTATGATCACATTTCAAGTTAACATTTGCATGCACCCATATTTCATTTTAAAACGTGTATATAGCTACCTTTGTTTTTGAAATTATATGAGTGTTTATATTAGTCACTTTGAACCATGTTACAATTCCGTAATAAAACATGTGTTTGTTAAATTGTAAACATGTTGGCGCCATAATTAATATTTACATAAATTCTGATGAACAATAGGTGAAAAAAAATAAATGAAAATCATGCCCCCAATGTGTCTTAAACTGTCAACCTGAAAATAAGTTCGAGGCAAGATTAACATGAACTTCACTAAAACGCATAAACTAAAGTATACATTTATACAGAACGCTCGTCAAGCTTACTTTAACCGGACACGTCCTTTGACTAAAACTCTTTCAAATTTGCTTTTCTATAAAGAAAATGAAATATGACCTAATTGCACTAAATGTTTATGTTGTGTTATGATGTATTTTAGTGATACAGTCTATATTCTTTAGGTTAAGGGCTTCACAACATAATTCTAAAATATCAAATATGCACGAGTGTTCTATAACATAATTATTAAAAAATAAAAATTTCTTTTATCAAGATTTATTTTATTCATTGCATTTATTTAAGTAAAGTTTATCTGCATGTACATTATTGCTACTCGAGCGTCATAAGTGGTGGTATTCCAGACGTAATTTGTGCAGTTGTGGCGTTAGTTCATGCTCTTAGAACAGTAGGTTACTTTTTCCTTATCATACAAACAGTTGTTACACAAAAAGTAAATCAATAATGAGACGATATATTATTATTATTATTATAAAATACATGCTACTAGGTTAAACAATGGCAATATGTCTACGAAATACTTTTAATCTCATAACATACACAAGTACGAGCAAAAATACCAGATGCGTAATACTTTATATATAAATCAAAAAAGTGACAAAGGAAATAATGGTGCATACAACGCAGACGGGGTCAAGTTTTAGTGCACCATAACAAAGTGGCCAAAAACAAACATCCATCGCAACAAGAAACACGCAGAACAAGAGGCGACACATATTCAACACGCAATATATTTGGATAGTTGTTGTTGTTGTTGTTGTTGTTGTTGTTGTTGTTGTTGTTGTTGTTGTTGTTGTTGTTGTTGTTGTTGTTGTTGCTGCTGCTGTTGTTGTTGTTGTTTTTGTATTTATTCATAAAAATAGTTCCTCCAACAAATTGCATAATATTTTCTTCCTTAAATGCGACAATAACGTTCCGATATGTCACTTTAGAATTATTGGGTTGTGAAACATACGTT
>Ga0224511_10004593_pt1 | contig 10501 bp, 5 predicted proteins | sample SF_May12_sed_USG_2_FD_169988 | JGI IMG/M metagenome (GOLD analysis project Ga0224511, IMG submission 169988) | Sediment microbial communities from San Francisco Bay, California, United States - SF_May12_sed_USGS_8_1 | ecosystem: Environmental > Aquatic > Marine > Sediment | place: USA... | reverse complement strand
ATTGGTCATCCTGCGGGGTCAGCTGTGTACTGTGGGGTGATTGGTCATCCTGCGGGGTCAGCTGTGTACTGTGGGGTGATTGCTCATCCTGCGGGGTCAGCTGTGTACTGTGGGGTGATTGCTCATCCATATATTTATATCAATAGTAGGATACATGAGCCTCATGATCCGTCAAAAAAATCAGAAGTTCACTCGTAATTGTTCTCTATTGAAAAAAGTAAAGATAGCTCATGTTTCCTAGTTTTTTACTCACCCTTACTGGCAATTGAGGTTGACTGACCCCCAACCACTCAGGACCATCCGTTCAGTCTTGTAACTCGCGCTTTACACTGCCTTAGCAGGAGCCCTGGTAGGGTGTGAGTTGGTCTGGACAAGCCAATGTACACTATAACTCCCCACGTACCCAGTAATGAGTGAGTGCAGCTTCTACTGGCAATTGTGAGCAGGATTTAACTTCATATTTTGAACATTGCTATGCGTTTTTTCAGACTGGTTGTGACTTCGTATTCAATACAATCACACCTCTTAGTGGAAGAGGAAGACAACATGGAATCTTTGGACTCCAATCATGGTTTCTTTTCGGATATCCAACAGTCCGGGGTGTCCCCCTTCTCCAGTCACAAAGCCCTATATAACAATGAGGAGGTGAGTCGCTCTTCAACTGGTCAATGTATTGCGTGTGTAAACTCTTTTTTTCTTGGCCATCCTATATGACAGATCAGCTGAGCCTGGGGCGTATTCTGAATCAGTAGAAGCTTGAAATTCTGTGAAGGATTTGTACTAATAGTGGGTGTGACCAGGACTTAATTAATTAAAATCAAGATCTACAGTTCAATGCTTCAATCATTCCGCTATCCCAAATTTGAACTTAATAATTCAGTTGTTTCATTATAATTACTTTCCATTATTCATTATTTGCTCAAAGCCATGCCATGCTAGTTTGAATTTCAATTTCACTGTGAATACTCACTCAATTCTATGCGAAATCATTTTTTTTTATTTGCTTTTGTGAGACATCACTTTGTCAGAAATGATATTGATGTGGCAAAATAAATTAGAAATTAAAATACAATAGTTGTTTAACTAAAGATACTTTGGACATTTCAGCTGAATCAAGGCTCTGGAATTTGAAGACCCACTTTACATCCAGCCTGTTGTAAGGCTATTCTTCACTCATGATTTCATGATATTTTACTAAAGAGCTTGTTATTAAAGGTAGTATTCTTATTACAGCTAAGATTGCCTGGTAACAGGAAGGAGATGCAGGCTTTTGAGGATGCTGCTTGTTTAAACACACAGTTGAAAATACAGATTAAACTGCCCGCTGTCCATGTGGTTCTCCCGGATAAAAACATGTTTGAACTCTTCTATAACAGGTAAGGACCATTCTCCTGACAGCCCTCGCTGAAGTAGTGAATTTTCTGTCAGCTTTATCCCTGGTATATCCTTGCTAGTTGTGGCGAGTTGGCAGGCGATTGATTACAAACTGTTTGAGTTTTTCAGTTTTGGCCGAACTAGCTGAGGATATAACACTGCGTAAATGATTGGAGAAAGCTTCTGTGCCGAGCTTCCGTTTGTTAGCGATTTTTCCCCCAACAAAGCATACAGCACTTGAGTATTACTTCCCCTAGAAGCTTGTAGTGCTCTTAATTCTTGTTTTTTCGGAAACCAGCAAGGGAAAAAGCAACCAAGTCACCCCCAAACTTGGAATTGAACCCGGGTCACCTGGTCCTAACCCGAGTTCACATTATCATTACTTGTAGAGGGTGTTTGGCCTCTGGTTAATAAAGAGACTTTGTTTAAGCTTAGGGGCTACCCATTAAGCCACCTCTTCCCATTTTGAGCAGCTGAATGCTTTGATGTTATTCCTGCAGGTTGTGTAATGATCTGTTGCTGTGGGAGTCTGTTGCGCCAGTGCCTTCTATGGGTACACGTTGTATGAACCATGACCTTGGACTAAACGACCTCAGTACTTGGGAACCCGGCAGATATGTCATGTGCAAATCTAGCGTCCTCAGAGCAGGTGGGTACATGCAGTTCATGTGGTGACTTAAAATTTGGTGTCCACCACTCCACTCTAGGTTTTGGTCACCACTCTGGACTCCACCATAGTGAGAATATGTGGTGTTCGGTAAAGACACTCGGCCCCCTCTCTATAGTACCTTTTGCTCTGGAACACTCAGAGGCAGGCAGAAAGTGCTTAAAGGGGTGATGACACAGTCGATGGTAGACGCACTTTCGGAGTTGTGTTCCCCATTCTTAAAGGGAGGCAAATCCGCATTCATTGCAGCGATAGCGTGTGGTCTTTCTTCACAAAACGAATATCGGTCACTCGAATAACTACGGCCGAAATGGCCCAAATAGAAAAAAACTTAGTAAACTAATGATCTTCATCCCCTTATAACATTGAGTAGAACTAAAAATTGAACGTAAGCTTGGAGAAAACTTAAGTTATAGGAAGTGCTGGGCCGGTTTTCCCTAGCCCTAAATAGGGGCCGTTGCATTCGGGCCTCTATAATTTCGCAAGAATGGCACTAACGCTTGTTGACATATGTGAAAAGCTGCGCGCTGAAACCCCAAATATCATCGCGTAAGCCGAGAAATTAATGCAAACACCTCTGTGTTAAACAGCTCTGTGTTAATTTTCTATCTCAAGACCAATTCTGGTGCGTCGACGGTCTGAAAAGTGCGTCGCCGAGGGCTCTTAGTATGCACATTGGACAGGGCTTTCATTTGAACTGGGTATTGGGCCCATTTGTTCACGGTAGGCTTCAGAATCTACAAACAAGTGAAGTCACTTTTGCCCATGTCATAACCCCTCAGTAGGCAAATTTCTACATACCCCCACTCTGGTCACCTAACACTCCAACACTGAGCACCGCCCTGCCACTTATTTGTCGCACCATCAGTTAAACCAGCGTATGCCACCTGAATTGTAATAGGCATAGCGCCCTTTTCCTCGGCGCTTGCTTGAAAATGTCTAGTGTCAAATTGAATGGTTTTGTGCAAATGTGACTACCTTATGACAGTGTACTGCTGATCACTTGACTGCTTTTAGTTTGTTTGATTGAGAAACTACGTCAACTACAGTTGGGGAAGCTAAAAATGGCCGCTTGTTTGTGCTGCTGGTGGCCAAACCAATGGGTTCTCACAGTTCAAAGTTGATTCAATCTGTTTGCCAGTGTTTCTGCATTGTGGTTCCTTTAGTATCGGACTGCGCAGACCACTACCACATGCCAGACTCAGTGATACTAACCTGAAGATAGGCACTTGCCTGTAAACTTGTCGGTCTAGCAGCCGAATAGAGGAGATAGAGCCCCTCTGTGGCTTCAAGGCTAGAGACAAAGAAACTCATGACTCGTTGAATCCGTGAAAGAATTGAATAGGCAACAGTCATTAGGCGTGTATTTCCACGACTGTCAGTTAGTTAGAGGCCTGGCTTCAGATTACTGATAATCATGTTGTTAGACTCGGACTCGGACTCCAGTTCAGATGAAGACGAAGTTCCATTACAGCGTTCACCGAATAGCAAACCACTGGCATCGGGTCAAAGTAAATCCTGCGTTCAAATTGAAATAAGGAAAGGCAGACTACAACTCACACATCCGCGCCAGGTAACCAATTCATGCTAAAACTCATACATCCATACCGGGTGACTTTCAGTTGGATAGGGATATAGGGATAGCGAGCTCAGTGGTAGAGCGTTACAACTCACGCATCGGTATCGGATAACCATGACATGTAGTTTACCGATTCTAATCTCCATTTTATAAATTTTATACCCCAAATTACTTGTGGGCCGCATGCTAAGATGGCTTTTTGTAAGAATAATCTTTTGGGTGAACTCAAGCTAGGCGAGAGGTGTTTCAGCAATGTATCAGCCAAAAACAAGAACTTTACCTTCAGGCTCCCGTTGTGAGTGTGGCCTCAACTCAAACGTAGTTCACAAATCAAGCTGCACTATGATGCGGTGCGATGGATCTGCCCTGCTCGCGGCGCTCCGTGCCAAGTCATAATCAATGAAAAACCAAGCATATTTAGGCTTTTCCAAAATAGTCACACTGGAATAAAAATTTCTGTTTATAGGTGGATGGTGCCACGTTGGATGTTTTCCATGGACAATCAGCATTGGACGTTCAGGATGTCTGCGTGTTTGTAAATTCCAAATCCTTTGGTGATCCTAATCTCGGCTATATTTCAATTCACAGCTCCCAAGCGACACTCTATCACAACGGTGAGCTGACCGGAAATTTTCCCAGGGGTTTTTTCTGGATTAAGGTTTAAAGAGAAAACAACTCCGCCCATGAAAGTGAGAAAAGATGTGGCTCGCTGTGCAAATCAACTCATTAAAACAGCAATTTTCATTCGGTGACAAATGCAAAAGTTTGCACTATTTGGCTGATGTGTGGGCTGCTCGAGTCGAAATAATCTGAGAGCCTTTAAGCTATTACTAGAGTCTTCCCGTGCTAGAGTAGTGTTCCGTAAAAACGTAGCGTCATGCATAACACACGAAACATTCCTAACCTAGGCAACATGTCTTCGATTGGCAAGGTTGCAATAAGGAAGTGTCTAATTTTCCAAATATTCTGTCTATTTGTGGCAGCTAAGGACTGTATTTTTATTTGGGATAGTTTAGTGGTGTTCTGCTTTATTATTCATAATACCCGTATAGCCCGGGTTGCAGACAAAGTCACCATTATGTTGAGAGATAGCGGGATACCTCAGTGGCTAGAACTTTTGACCAGCAAGATTCTGGTGTGAGCTCCTCACATAACTTACAGCCGCTCCCACTTTAAAACAAACCTTAGGCATGGGAGGTAAAAAAAAATCACCAGACTTGGCAGGTCTGATATATAGAATGGTCATGTGCCTGTTTAGAACAATAACAAAGACTGTCCGGCTGCTGGTTGCAGGTTGTATAGAAGGCCGCTATGTGCACCCCAGCCATATAGAGAGGCTGCCTAGTCTACCACCGGCTAACCTCAGTACTACGCTGGAGCTATGCCCGGACAGTATCCCTAACAAACAGGGCTATGATGTAGGGCCTAAAGGCCAGGAGGATATGCTTTCTATAGCTATCAAAATTACCCTCGATCCGGACCCAAGAAAGCATATCAAGGTTAGTTGTTACGCACCGAGTAATTGTTGCTTAGTTGGTAGCGCATTGGACTTTGAACCTGGTGATCCGAACCTGATTCCTTCCATGTTTGTGGACCACTATGCGCTTTTTTCCTAGTCGGATTCCGGCGTTAAACAAAGGAGGCCCACCAAGCCAACTCTATCGGGCAGACCATGGACCATCATGAAAACAAGCCAAACAAGATGATCTTATTTTACACAGCTTTCCATATAGTTATGTATATTTCACTCACCATAAAGCACAAAGATAGATGGATGTCTGGTTTAGGTTATGTAAATGGGTTGCCCTTGAGGAAAAGAGATCACTGTATGTGTAGGGATAGCTGTATGAGTAGGGATAGCATGATAGCGCAATCGCTAGAGGGCTTGGCTCAATACCTAAAGATCCCGAGTTCAAGTCCTTGTCACACTGAGAGAGTAATCTCCTCATGCTCCTACTCACGTCAACCGCTCCTCATACTCCTTCTCGCTTCAACCGCTCCAACAAGCTCAAGGGTGCGGAGGTTCTTTCAATATGATGACCTAGTAGCACCGTAATGAACTGATAACTGCTTTTGACATTATCGTTTATCATTACAGAACGTCATGGTGTCTGTTGGACTGAGACAAGCAGTACTTCATCACATAATGGCTGCAACGAATGAGATGTGGGTCATTCAGCTCATAGACTTCCTCGCTGTTGACGATTATGACGTGCTGGGGTACCCGTTTCCCAAGGTCATCACTGAACTGCATGTTCACATACTCGGAAGTGCCATAGAATACAAGTATGTGTTAATTTCACTTGTGTTTCTGGTGTAATCGTAGTTTAAAAGTTAATACTATGGCCACTGGTTATTAAGCTGAGTGGTCAAGTGTACTGAGCCTTGAGCCAGGGGTCCTATCTGTTTCGGATCGATCGCAACATTAATTAATGGAGGCCCACCCATAGAGTTACTAGTTCTATGGGTTCGAGCGGAAAGTACCCTGGGAAATGGTCTATAGGCAAATTTCTGCATTAGTCCTGACATTAGTCAGGATACCAAAGAAGAACAACAATAGAAAAAATGGCTTTTACTTCGCCTTCTTTGTAGACCCAAAAATCTGGAGTTGGCTGCGTTACTAACTCTAGAGAAGTTTAGTGTATCGAGTAATGTCGTGGTGAACTCACCGGTCTCCTTGCTGAGATTTCTAGTGGAGGATGCCACACTCAATCTGATGGATAAAGCAACCTCAACTGCGCTCAGTGGTAATAAATATGAAAATACATATATGGACGCTCAAACGAGAAGAGATTAAAGTCAATTCAAAGGACGGCCTAGGCGAAATTAATATTGCTTTTCGCATTTTCTAAGCCCTAAGCAACTAAACCAATGAAATAGACGATGAATATACAGTGCCTATAGTCAGTTTGACTTCACTATTCTGGTCGCAGGTGATGCAATGAGTTTCAAATTTGTACCTCTAAGAAGACGTATTTCCAAGCCAAAATATTACTGCTTATCATTAGGCTACCTGCTTTTACTTTGGTAAGGCAGCTAGTCTAAAGGGCAGTGAGACATATGATGGAATATTCGCCCGTCTGATCTGTTCTTGTCATATGCAGTACCTAGCCATTTCATTTAATGGACCTCCTAAGCCTGGGGCTTATTGGAGTGGTAGGAGCTTAGATTTATGTGAGGGACTCATTCTGACAGTTGGCACTCAGACTAGGACTTGAACCCAGGATCTTTCACTCTTCAGCCAAGGGCTCTAGCCACTGAACCATCCCCTGTTTTAGAGCCTCCTTCAGGTACCATCTGAGTATCATCGTGTAATAAAGGTTAATTGGTTTTCTTGCAGATTTTGTCAGTGTTCTTGAAATGTCCCATTTTCAACTTGATTTGAAATCCACGGATGGCAAAAATTTGGTGAGTAATGCTGATCTTCACCAACGCCGGCGCACGGTCTGCCACGAGCAGTGCACCGGTGCACGGTCTGCCACGAGCAGTGCACAGTCTGCCACGAGCAGTGCACCGGTGCAGGGTCTGCCACGAGCAGTGCACCGGTGCACTGTCTGCCACGAGCAGTGCTATGGTGTAACTTTTGTGTTAACAAAGGTTCGGAGAACCTATCACGTGAAAAGGGACTTCACCTTTTATACAATTTGCCAATGTTTTGTTGCGTAGGACATTCGAATGTTGTACCTCTTGGACAGAACCGACCTGGCTCCTCTATTTAATGGCTTCCTGTTTATCTAAAGGAACGGTGTAGCGCGGAATACTACTACCTCCGAAAATAGAGTTTTAAATGGTTTTATTGGTTTTTCACTAGTCATTTATGACTACGTAGTTTACACATATTCACTAAAAATAGCTATAAAATGATAATATTATTGTTTGTCTTTGCAGAAATACCCCAAGACAGATTTGCTGGCTGCGTGTTCCGCTCTGCATGCTAAAACCTGTGTGGATTCACTGATAGCCCTTCAGGCCCTCATCACATATATAGCAGAGGACGGTGACTTGCGTGATACAACCAGAGCTCCATCACCCTGCTCAATTCTGGTAACTGATCGATTCATTCACCCCTCCACCTGTCGGTGGGACGAGGTCATTTTAGGAGTTAGACACGCTAACAAAGCCCTTGTGCATTGTGTAAAAAAGGATGATTATTTTAATGCGGGTGGCTTATGCTTACGAGCGAGAAAATTTGGATTTCTCTTTAAATAAAAAAGTAATGGTTCAATGAGTATCTGTCCAAACAAAGCGGTAGCATTTCAACACAGATTAGCGACAGCGACAGCGACATGGCAACGCGCAACGATTGGTAGCTTGCTCGAAAATGCCTATTGGTTTTTTCTCATTAATAGCGTCAGTAAGGTAACATCTTGTGGCTAGGAGGCCCCCATGATATGCCCCATAGAGTAGGTCACTCTGTGAGTGGACCTCTTTTAATCAATGTCACAATCCATATCCGCCAAAGATAAAAGATTAAGTGGCGTCCGATTTCAGCCCCAGCGCACTATACACTAAGGCATCTCTCCAGCTCTTCTCTTGCTAAATAAATTCTGTTCATCCAATCTAGAACTTGAGTTACTTAGGTTAGCACCATTGCTGCGTATATTTATGTCTATGATTGCCTTCCTGATATTTGAGTACAGGAACTGATTCTCCTTCACAGTTCTCTCTTTTGTCCATTTCAGAGTGAGGATCGAACTGGTGAGGATTCCCCCTCCTCTCCTCTCACTACATCCAGCTCTACAGATGGTGCTCTACCTGACCTGATGAATGACGCCATGCACGGTTCTACTGGTGCTATGTATACTTCTACTATGAGGGGTGGGTATGCTCTCGTAGACATTAGAAACCTTGCACAGGAAAGAACAACTTCGAAATGAGCGCGGTGATGGGATTTGGGTTGCCGTAATGGTTTAGTAACAGGAGTCGGGAGTTGTTTTCCACCGGTTGGACGTGACGGAGCAATCGCATACTAAACGCCACTACCAAAGAGGAAGAGACTGAATGAGAGTACAGGCACCACCACTAACTCATGGTGCCCACCTGTTGCTGACCCCTGTTATTGACCAATAGGTGATGAAGACAAACAGACTTACCCTGAAGAAATGTTCCTCTTCCCTGGTGAACGAGTGCGCCCGTCCACTGACCCCATGACCTGCTCTATGATGGGACCGCTTGGTGATGATGCTGGTGATGACAGTGATAGCTCCGATCTGTCAGGGTTCTGTATTATAGACAGTCTTCCTAACATTGTAAGTTTAATATTATTCTACCCCCCCCCTAAACAGGGACCTGATAACTCATTCGAACAACACCTTTGATCGTCAATAATTCATTCCTTCAAATAAAATTTCCATGGCTGCGAGATTTATTTAATTTTTATTGATTCCACTGTTGATATGGGAAGATAGCTTATTTACACCAGAACATTATTTTGTCACATTTGAATTGATTAGAAATGGCTTTTGATTGACTAATAACATTTTTATAAAATTTGAAATTTTCCAAATCTTGATTTTCGATATGAAGTTGAACGAGTAAATGGTCTGCCATTGGATGCGAATCACCAGATCATTTCGTGGCTATTTTGTGCATCGTGTTGTATGATAATTGTAAAAACTCTTGCCTGCAACATGTGTGATTCCAGCATACTGAACAAACTACCAAATGGCACTTACAAGGTAAATGTTAACTGGTTAAATCACTTCCAAAACCGGTTCGAATTCAAAAGCTATAAACTACCAAGTTAAGATGGCCAGCAGGAATGTCAGATTTGAAACTTGTATTGTGTGATATTTTTACTTTCAGCCCAGTGCAAGCGAACCAGTGATTGAGAAGTTTGATAACGATCCTCTGCAGATCAAGAATGATTATCTACCTTCGCCAAAAAGTCGTGTGGACCTGCTAGCAGCACCCTCTAACTTCCCACTTCCTGTTTATAAATACTGTCTCAGCGATCTTACACTGGTCTGGGATATTTATGGTGGTAAGGACTTTGGTAAGTGTGCATGCTACTGACTTCTTCAAATGACCGAACCTGGAGGTGCACCTTTCAATACGCCATACTGAGAGCATGCTGAATTTCAAAGAGTTGTCCACTTTTGAAGCTTGTGCGTTGGAAATGTTGTATCGGAGCATTCACCAGCAATGGAGGACAACTCCGCATAAAAATGCACCAGTACGACTTTTATTACGGAGTTGCCCTCCCTCAATGGTAAATGCCTAACGGTTCAATTCAAACACTAAACAATGGAAGTCTTATTATTGTGCTCAGCAACATATGCTGATTTCGAGCAACCGGTCGCTTACCTTGAGCTTTTGGCTTGCCGTGCCTGACCATACTAATATCAAGGGCTCAGTGCTGCCGCTACCCAGTTACTCTCAAAAATATTGAAGTTGCCGTCACCAATTACAATGTTATGACAAAAGGCGTTATTTCGTTCACCAGAGTCATCTCCATTTGGGAAGAAAATTCCTGATAGAGCTAGGCTTGGTCAAGAGCCAAGCCAAAATCTCGAGCTTGGGCGAGCCAAAAGCCGGGCAAAAAGATCGGCCGCTAAGGGATGAATCATGTCAGTGACAGAGGGTCACTGATCATTTCCATAATATTTAGGGGTTTCAATGCGCGTGGTTAGTGTTGTATTTCTGAGGAAGTTTTTTTCCCATTTGCTAACTCCTTTTTGCTATATAATTTCAGGCAATGGCAAATCAAAACGAGATCTGGATAGTCTACTTGAGCTGCAACTCACTAAAGTCAGGATGCAATATGATGTCTACCCTGAGAATACCACCCAAGTGAGTGCACACTGACTACACTACACTACACTACACTACACTACACTACACTACACTACACTACACTACACTACACTACACTACACTAC
>Ga0224511_10004592_pt1 | contig 10501 bp, 4 predicted proteins | sample SF_May12_sed_USG_2_FD_169988 | JGI IMG/M metagenome (GOLD analysis project Ga0224511, IMG submission 169988) | Sediment microbial communities from San Francisco Bay, California, United States - SF_May12_sed_USGS_8_1 | ecosystem: Environmental > Aquatic > Marine > Sediment | place: USA... | reverse complement strand
CTTCAGATCATCGCGGTATAAACGATGGAAGGGGTCAAACGGGGGATAAGGATCGAGACCACTCCATGGTTGTTAAATATCCACCTTTCTCTTCTCGTGAAGAGTACCCCACCCCGGTATCAGCGGTATCGGCGGTATCGGCGGTATCAGCGGTATCAGCAGCGTGTAATGTATAAACAAATGACCTGAGTTGACTGGTCCCCAGCCGGGAACTTGACTGAGACACTAGGAAACCAGCTCAATACCATTGCACACCACAATGACAATGATAAGCCATGAGGAACCTGCCTTTGGCAGCATACCTCAGCACTATGCGCTGCCAGATTTGTCGTCCGGAGCTATCATTTGTGAGTTACGCTGATCATCTACATACATAAGTGTTATATGTCTGCGATGCTAGCACAGAACGGTGTCTGTTTCTTCACAGGTGATCACAAAGGCCGAGATGATTGAATATTATGATGTGTCCGGCTGTTACATCTTGCGCCCGTGGGCCTACTCCATATGGGAGGTGGTTAAAGACTTTTTCGACGCAGAGATAAAGAAGCTCGGCGTGGATAACTGTTACTTCCCCATCTTTGTGTCTCACGCTGCCTTGGAGAAGGAGAAGGACCACATCGCTGACTTTGCACCAGAGGTGACTACTCGGTGCATGCACAAACTAAGCTTAATAATATAACCACCAAGGACAAATCAATGACTGAGCTATCCATCACGATTGGGAAGTCTCAGAAAATCAGTAAAATTTAAATGCTGTTACAAGGTTCAACTCCTGTATATGAGAGTAATGCAATCTAGGAAATTCTATAAACGCCATCTAGTTCCTTGAAGTGACAAGCTGGTTACGGAGCTAACCAAATAGCTGAGGACCCGAGTTAACAGAAAGAAAGAATTTGTGTCCTTTATATGTGTGAAAAATTCAATATCCCGAAGTGCGAGTTTTATTGTAACGAACACTTAAGAGGCCATCACATTAATCTCTAGGTGATGCGGACCTCGTTGGTGCCTGAAAGTTGTTATCAAGTTTCATCTCTGTAGGTCGCCTGGGTTACCAAATCGGGCAACACAGATCTGGCTGAGCCGATCGCCGTCCGACCCACGTCGGAAACAGTCATGTATCCCGCATACGCCAAATGGATTAAATCTCACCGAGACCTGCCGCTTAAACTCAACCAATGGAATAACGTTGTGGTGAGTAGGGTACATCCGATCCGCGCACTGTCCAGCTATCAGGGTGACGCATCGAGTGCCTGCTCAATCACCTAGACTCCTAGAGTGACTAGTAATTGACCTAATAGTGAAATTGCCCCCTCCTATGAGCTAATCCTACTTGGGACATATCACTCTGGCAACTGGATTATGTGTACATGTATGTTGATTGGAAAATCGATCGGTAAATCATTTGATGGGCTTTTCTGACTGGTTTGTGATTAGATATGTTCTGTTTTAGCGATGGGAATTTAAGCACCCACAGCCGTTCCTGCGTACACGAGAGTTTCTGTGGCAGGAGGGGCACACAGCCTTCGCTAAGTGCGAGGAGGCCGACGCTGAGGTGCTAGGTAGGTACGCGGCAAAACTGAACTGTTTGACAGCAGAATAGCGCAACATCTGTAGGGGATCTTTCCAGTAATTTCCAGAATCATCCATTTAGGAGCTTTGAATCTTGTGAAGTCACTCTAAATTATTTCCATTCTTATTTTTATATGATTTGGAAGTTTCAACTAGCTCTCGTATAGAAATTCAAAGCTTCTTTTGTAACCTCCTCCCACTACTCGGAATCCTGGCATCTGGTCTAGTCATATTATTCTAGGCTACTGAATGCTCCAATTGAGTTTGCTAAATTTACACTAACCCAGCTCATTACATCTGGTTGTAGACATACTCGACCTGTATGCTCGTATATATGAGGAATTCATGGCCATACCAGTGGTAAGAGGCCGTAAAACCGAGAAGGAAAAGTTCGCTGGCGGTGACTATACAACCACATGCGAGGCTTATATCTCCGCCAGTGGCAGGGCTATACAAGGTCAGGGTCGCTCTTCTAGCTGCTTGGTACTCTAGCTTACTGGTTTCCGATAAGAGCTATCTCAAAATCAAAGTGGGTTCACATAAAAGGAACCCGTTTACCATTAGTTGAGCCAGGGTACTGATGTTGGGTTTTCACAGGGATGGGATGACCTTGTGGCACAGTGAGTCCCTCTTCACCTCAGACCAGGATAAATATCAACCAGACACAAGAAACAAGTCTTTCAATAATTTTCTAATTCGAGTTCAGCTCAAGTATTTTAAAGTACCTCATGTTTAGTTGACCTAAAAAATAGAATCAGTGATGAAGGATAATAAAAGTTAGCCGTCCGTAAAACCCATAGTAATGTTCTGTATTAAATGTGCTCTGTAGGTGCCACATCGCATCACCTCGGCCAGAATTTCTCAAAGATGTTCAACATTGTATATGAGGACCCAGAGACACAGAAAGCAGAGTTTGTCTATCAGAACTCATGGGGTATCACTACGCGTACCATCGGCGTTCTCGTGATGGTGCATGGTGATAACAAGGGTCTGGTGCTTCCTCCTCGGGTAGCCTGTATACAGGTACGCAATAAAACTCATAGCCCATAGTCGGTTAACCCAGGAATATATGGATTGGCTCTCAGTCAGCATCAGAGACATAGAAACAAAGATCGGACAATGGAAGTAGTCACCCGACCGCCTGGTGATTACGAAAGCGAGGCTACCATTGTATCATATAAAAATAGCCTATTTTCAACCAAGTTCTAAAGCTTAAAGAAATACTGGGCCAATCATGTCAACTATAGTATCATCTGAAAGCTCAAATCTACTCTATAAGAGCCTCCCCGGGAAAACAAAATATTAGTGATTGTTTTGGTCATAGGGTCTTATTAAGTAGGGGATTATGTGAATACTAATCTTATAGAGAAAATAGCTCGCATTGTGGTCTATGCGCCTATACAGTAACAGTTAAGAGCCATTTTACCAGTAATAATGTAGAATATAGATTATAGATCTGTGTAGATGTCTAGATGAGGTTATTAGCTTATAACTAGGGTGTTACAACTTAATAAGCCATTATTCTTTGCATATGCAACCTTTTTAATGGGGAACCTCCGTGGTCCGCATACAGACATACCAAACTAAATTTATCATCAACATTGATTGTGAATTTGCTTGACTTTGAAATCTGCGATAACAAAGTTTTTATAAAACTGACCTGTTCTGTTGTTGGTCGTAAAAGATATACATTAAATGCTTCTTTAGCATTACAATTACATAGATTGTCTTTTTGCACTCTCATACTTGAAGTTGTGTTCTCACTCTGTGTGATGTTTGTTCAATATATTTATACTAGTGTTACCTTATGGTACTGTAGTTACCCAGATTGTTGCCTATGCTAAGATTTGCCTCTTTAATGAACCAGCTAACCGTTGTTTTCCTGTAATTTAGGCCGTCATTGTACCTTGCGGCATCACCGCCAACACAAGTGAGGCTGACCGCGCCGCTCTGCTTGCTAGCTGCCGCGAGCTGGAGGCCGAGCTTGGTGCTGCTGGTATCAAGGTACGAGGAGATTACAGAGATAACTATAGCCCTGGATGGAAATACAACCACTGGGAACTCAAGGTACGTCCGGACTATCACCTTTCGCCCAACCCTGACACTCCCCCATTCTTTTATCATAGATGCACAAACAGTTCATACTTTTTCAAGTCACACACCCCCATTCCTTTATCATAGATGCGCAAACAGTTCATACTTTTTCAAGTCACACATGCATCTGTCGGTTGCATTTTATTTCTACTCTGCCTACCATCTCAAATTAAGTAGCACAACTTGAACACATTTACCGGTTGTGTCAGCCAATACTTTCTCTTGTTTTAGGGAGTACCCATCAGGATAGAGCTGGGACCTCGTGATGTAAAGACCGGTAAGGTAGTGATGGTGAGAAGAGATAATATGGAGAAGGTGATTCCGGATCGTTCAGCGGCGGTTCAGACCTGTCGCGACACTCTGGATAAAATCCAGTCATCGCTGTTCAACAAGTGAGTGTATCTCAAACCCTTCTATGTGTAAAATATGCGACCAATCCAAGGGGGGGCTAAATAAGTTGAGTGACTAAAATCCTACTTTTGGTCAGTAACACTTTCTACACAGTAATCTGAAACTGGCTCAGGGATTATTGGATAATTGTGCCTGGTTTACACACAATTTTCTCGTACAGTAGCACACTGACTTCTAGCGCAGCTGTGGCTCTTGGTGTCATCACCACCAGTGAGAACCTGCGAATTAAAAAAGTATTGTGTTACAGTCAACGCGGAACTGACTGGCATTAACTGGTCACTGGTGTGTTACAGGGCAAAGGCTGATCTGGACAGTCACAAGGTAGTGGCTAACACGTGGGCTGAACTGTGCGCAGGACTGGATAACAACTGTCTACTTCTCTCCCCATTCTGTGGTGATATCCCCTGTGAGGAAGCCATAAAGAAGGACAGCGCCAGGTGGGTTCCCTATAAAGCCTCATGGTGGCTCAGTGTGACCAGCCTGAGTGAATTCTTATTTCATGGAAATTTGCATTCCAGAAGAACCCGCCGACCACCTGGCATCAGACTAAAATATCCATAGCAGCTATTGTTTTTGCATCAGCTTAAAATGTTATTCTGATCGGGGGATGTCTTGCTGACGCAATCTAGCAAAACTAAATATATATATGATATTAGTACACCAAACTTGACCTGTATATTTTGTTGCACATTTTCTCTATTCAAACTTGTGTAATACTGGTCTAGTATCCACCTGCAAGGCATTTTTCAAAAGATCAACGCGTAAACCGAGAAATCAACAAACACCGATAGCTTTGTTTTAATTTCCTATCTCGAGGTCAATTCTGTTGCGTCGACGGTCTGAAAAGTGCATCATCAAGGGCTCTATGTATGCGCAATGGATAGGGCTATATCTACGCTTCCATTTGAGCCGGGTATTGGGCTTATTTGTTCAGGGCAGGCTTCAGAATATGAAAACAAGTGAAGACACTTATGGCCATGACATAACCCGTTTAATGGCCCTCCTAAACCTGAAGCTTGATGAAGTAGTAGGAGCTAGTTCATTCTCACACTAGTATTAACTTTATATGCTTTTCTTTCCCACCGAAGTACACTAGTCTGTTCATACATTGCAGGGATGTGGTTGTGGAAGAAGGAGCACCTGCCATGGGTGCCAAGGGTCTCTGTATACCATTCGACCAGCCCGCTGAGATAACAGAAGGAATGAAATGCGTCAACCCTAACTGCACCAACAAACCAAAGTTCTACACCCTCTTTGGTCGAAGTTACTAACTCATTATAAATGTGATGTTAGTGAATCGCTATCATTTTCAATGAATGGAGAATAAAATGTTTTAAATACGAAAGAGTTGTGCCGCTTTTTTCTTTTGGTGATCAATCGTATTGCGCAGATAGAAATGCAACCTCTTCATGGTTGAAGTGATAGCGTGCACCCATGCATGTCATACTTAATGACATGTTTCTAGTTAGACCCTTCTATTCAATTCAATCAGTCATTTGGTAAACAAGCTAAAGACGCTCGATAGTCGATAATGAGCTCTCTGCGGAGACTTTTTGGCTGCTGTAAGTATCAAACTTCTATGCATAGCAATACTTGTCGGGTCTGGCCCTTCGAGAATTGTAACCATGGGTTTTCGATCTTTTATGGGTGCACTATGTTGATCTTAGCACGATGCCTTGCCATGTACGATCCCTTTTGCACATTCTGTCAACCTGACCCATGCACCTCTACAAGACCATATTTCTATAGATCCGTGGGTCACCTATTCCACTGAGTTAATGCTGCAACCTAGTAAACCTCGTAGTCTTGGCTCTTCTGGCACTGAGTCTCGTATGCAGTAGGGTGGTATACAAAATAACTACCGGGGAAAACTGAAATCTAACATTATCTCGGTGTTGACTTGGTAGGTCTGGGCCAGACAGATATTACATCTCTGAGACCAGTTATCAGTGTAAAGAAAGGCCCCGCTGCAACAGGCAAAGTTGACACTCGGATGCACGACGCTAAATATAAAACCTTCACAGACGAAGACCAACGACCAGATGTTATCAAGGACCATGTTCAGTCAGGAGAAGGGAATGAGCAGGTATCGCTGTCTGATTGGGAGGATGTAGAGGGGGACAAATCGGATTCATCATCAGATGTCAACGAAACAGACAAAAAACAAGACGGAACAGATGGTGAACTCAAAGAGACTCCTAGTACAGAAAATCATCCGGAGCTAAAAATTGGTAACACAGTAGAGAATGAGACACAAAACACGCCAGGGGATGAATCACAGGGCCGCACTGATGAGACCGAAATGGATGGCCACTCAATTACTGAAGAGGAAGCCGGTGTTCTCAATATGATCGCTGATGCCTGCAGTCAGTTTGACACAATGGTAACTGAAACAATCAAAGATGCAGAAGAAGAGCCACCATCAGCTGATGTCACCACGGCCGGTATGTCACGTCTTGATATGGTTTCTGCGTGGGTTACACAGCAACCTTTGTTTTCTTCGGGTAGCAAATGGACAACATTGAATCCCACTTAGTGTTGGTATGATTAATGGGAGTACACGTCCTATGCTTGGCAACAGTCACTTCCTATCTCCAGGCCCGTTTCTGGACTGTAGTGGTGCATTTAGATGTTATCGTGAGAAGCTATTCCACCTCAAGGCACAACATGCAATTTATTTATCTGAATTACCATTTCATTATACAGTGTTCCACAGAAATAGATGAACTGTGATGTCCGGACTACGCAGTATATGGGTGACTAGTATCAGATGCGGATTTAGTCCCATGACACCTTAAAGCCACATATAATTAATTGCTTTTAAACCTCAGGATTAAATTGTGTGTTTTCCTGTTTGCGAACCACAATATACCTAGTATACATATTGTGCACTAGTAGATTACTATTTAAGACATATGTAGCCAAAATGAGGAACACAAGCGCAATAGAAGTTAGTCAACTGTGATAAACTCTTCACCCTGCCCCCTAATGTTGTTTGATTGAATTGGCATGCCAACTGAGCAAGGCAACTAATCTATCATGCTTTCATGCCATCATTGCCGTAACTGTCTGCTTGAAAATATTCATTTGCGTTAGTCCATCTTAATTTTCGTTGACTTTCAGTTGTGCGTGCAGAAATTTGAGACCCCAGCTTGGTCAATCAGGTTCCTGGTTTTGCTTGCAGTCGCTTTAAACGCAGAGAAAGACAACTCCGATGAGGTAAGCACTGTTACGCTATCAACGATAGAGATGAATATCGAAAGGCCGACTTACACCAGCACAATTAGTGTTGAGTCGGGTACCGAGATGCACATCGGGGAGATAACTCTTGAGTCCAGCTCGGAGCAAGGATCGGAGGAGGCCCAGGGAGGAAGAAGGACTTCATCCACTTCCTCTTCCGCGTCAACTCACTCCAACTCCATTTCTATAAACATAGGAGAAGCCAGAGGAGGTGTCTCCCCTGCCGAAGGCAATGTATCACCAGTCGAGGTAAGGAAATATTCACACTGTCTGTTTTGAATTGCAGAGCATCGCGTCGCTGTACTCGCCACTCGGGTACTAGACGATCCTAGTTAGCGACCTCATTCAACTTCGGCAAATTTATCTCATTCAATAAAGATGGAAGTGATTTCTTTTTATAGGTGACACCGTCGGTTAACAGGCAGAAACGAGGAAGTCGCACGCTCTACCAAATCAAACGAGCATCTACAGGTTCAGTCAATACAACTGACAAGATCGTTCTAGTCGGGTCAGTACACAACAAATGCACACAGAGCATTATTTACACCTGTAGCTATTATCTGATCGTCGATGGGGGGCCTTTCCAACCTACGACGGCACTGCCTGATACGGTCAATAGGACGCTTTGAGGTATTCTTTACTTGAGAGAATCCATGAGCGTTTAACCACAAAGAAATGTTAGCAAGGTCGTTCTAGTCGGATTGATACAAAAAAAATACATACAGATAATTTCTTTCTCTTCTTTTCGTATCCTGGCCAGTACCGGGGGGAGTATGCAGAAATTGACCTTCTGAGTTTTTTAATTCACCAGTTCCCAGGATGCATCATTAGGGAACTGTCTGTTTGCACCTGGGGGCCCATAGAGCAGATAACTTTTTGTTCGGGTCTCTCTTATTTAATGCCGTGATCTGAAACGGACGAGGGTGCTGTATTATAGGCAAAGTTTGCATATAAACTTGGATTCAATCCAGTGGCCCAGTACACTATCCACTGAGCCATTGAGAGCATTTGACACGCACACGTTGTGATCAGTTGTTTTTGTTTTTCATTTGATTTTATATAACTATGATTTTGTCACGGATTGTATTGTCCGGTGGTTTGTGATCTGTTATATATGTACTTTCTATGTCTGTCTGCTATGACTTATCTCTTTAGGCTAGGTTTATTATACTATCAAGCGAGACGAGACGATAACAAGAAATAGGATATTAGGGAGCTATAGTGAAAAGCCACACAATAGTGTGTGGATAAGGCTGAGCTAACACATCTAAACCCACATGGTTATGAAGATGACCACATGGCAATTTCACATGGCTATTTCGGAGATGACAAATCAGGAAAAAGACCCTAGACCTACAATTACAGTGAAACCTAAATAACTCGAACTGCAAGGGACTACCAACAAAGCTTGAGTTACGAAAAGTTTGAGTTATGAGTTATGCTCTCCATTTGCATTAGCCATGTGCCCACCGTAGCTAGTGTGTTCCATTTCCTGGCTAAACTTTCTAAAATTTGTGAGATTTTCTACTCATGTGAAGAGAAAATCATTGAAGCTTAGCTTGTTACACAAGAATGTAAACATATCCAGCCACAGAAAAGGTAATTTGATGGCACTTACCACAGTTTATCAGTTAGAGTTATGACTAAAAGTTCGAGATATGCCCAGCAAATTATCATTAGCCAGACAGGGACCATGAAACATGGTTTGGGTTAAGCAAGTTTTCGAGTTATCCGAGGTCGCGTTATCCGAGTTTCACTGTATATGTCTATCATAGACATATAATTGTAGGTCTGTGGTTGCTATGGTAACAACAGTGGCCATTAGTAACACAATCCGTCTTCATTCAAAGCACCAACGAGTATAATGTCTAGGAAATCACTGGGCTAGCCATCCATCTCAGAGCTGATTCATTTTATAACAGGGTCTCAGTATTCAACGAAGAATATCTAGCCTTGTTTTGTAAGTCCCGTAGATTTTATTCCCGAACTTCCGATATTGTGCTTCATGCTACAACATGCCAAGCTAATCGCAGTATTTATCAGTAATATCACTCCCACTGAGTTATTACGGTTTTATTCGTGGATTTTCCATTCATTGTGTCTATATTCATTTTTGCCCAGTTCAAGAGCCCTGCAAAATCAATGTTGCTTACCCGTGTTGCTGTATATGCTTGCTTATCCGTATCATTTTTCTCTTCAGGAATAAATCTGAGTCCCCAGCCAAGCTCAGCAGTACTAGCAGCAGCAGCAGTTCATCTTCCAGTAGTACGTCAGATTCTGACTAACTCATTACCCTGCCCTGAGTATCCATACATGCTGATGTACTGCCAATCTGCCAACCCATCTGGTCATCATTATGCCCCTGAGAGATCGGCTATGGACCATCCGGTGGTTTGCTCACTAAACCAACCTTACCTTGCCATCTTTAAATAATTTCCAATGTTTCAAAATAAATCATTAGATTATTTAAGGATTGGGCTCCAAAGTTGCTTTTGTGATTTTGGCTACTCAGGACACCAGTTTTGTACCATTTAGAAAGAAGCACCTTTGGGAACACCTTGAAACAATTCAACCTGAGACACCTGTTTCTGATCGACTCAACCTAACAATGGCTCTAATGGCACAGCATTTTACTCCAGCCGTATGTTCTGGGCTTTTGTTTCTCTTTTTCATGCTACAAATAATCTATGGTGTACCATGGAAGTAAGGATCACTTCCTCTCACTTCTATGGGTATGACTCATGTCTAATCCTGTCCTTGAGCTTATGACGTTATCTCATATCAATGCAAACAATAGTGAGAATTTATTTTTATGCAGCCTAACATTATAACTTTTCATAGATTTTGCTTCATGTGTTTAACATGTTCGTAATTACCCATTAAACTCAATGATATGTTCATAGTTATCTTCTGTGCATTTCGGTGCTGCCTGCATGGTCTTTTGCTGGTACCCACTTTATTTTCAGTTAACTTAACTGCATACCTCACCATTCTGCAGTGACTTAAGGTCACCAAACATTGATGATACTAATAGCTGATTTCTGTTGACCTGACCTTGACATATAATAGTAGATTGGTCAGGTTTGCAACCATCAGTTTTCTTTTCTAAACGCGCCAAAACAGCCAATGGATATTTTGTCCTGTTGTATGTGAGTGTTTGTCATAGAAATTTAGTACACAAGATTGG
>Ga0224511_10004591_pt1 | contig 10502 bp, 9 predicted proteins | sample SF_May12_sed_USG_2_FD_169988 | JGI IMG/M metagenome (GOLD analysis project Ga0224511, IMG submission 169988) | Sediment microbial communities from San Francisco Bay, California, United States - SF_May12_sed_USGS_8_1 | ecosystem: Environmental > Aquatic > Marine > Sediment | place: USA... | reverse complement strand
CACCCACCAACACCAAGTGCTCCCAATGACACTACCATCCAGTATGACCACCCCCAGCATTACCACCCAGTGGCACCATCCACATGGCACTACTATCCAGTAGCACCACTCCCAGTGGCACTGCCCATGGGACACTACCATCGAGTGACACCACTCCTAGTGTTACACCCAAATGATGCTGCCATTCAGCGTCACCATCCGAGTGACACCACCGCACACTTGTATATCCGTCAGACACAAACACTATCTGCATCGCCTTGCCATGCATAGCACCTGCACAGACTTATCCAGGCACCATTAAAACCAATCTATGGACTTCATGTATCGACCTACCTATGCGAGAGCAGATGGCCACCATTAGCTGATTCACTGTGTGACTATCATCCACCTGCAGAGTTTTCACCGAGCCGTCCAGCATACGCACTCTCAAGATCCTCAGCTTTGTCTTATAATCCAATAGATCCTGGGAAAATATATACGAAATGCCAAGAAACTCAACAGACAGCCAGAGGCCTGCTTGTCAATCAAACAGTGGTAGAACGCTGGGCTCACAATTGAGAGAATCTTGGTTCAAAACCTGGTCAGACGACGGCCCTCGCTGTAAATATAAGTTCCTCACATACCAATTCTTGCTCAAAACGAAAACAAGCCTCACTATGAGGTGGAGCGTTGATACTGACTCGCCTATGGTGTTTCCTGCTAAGCTGTAACTGGTGAAAAGTCTGATGACAAGCCAAAAAGTCATTCCTGGTCACAAACTCCGTGAGTAAAAATAGATGAGTAAATATACTCATTCTATTTCTGAGTAGGTATGTATACTCACTGCGTTTCTGAGTAGATTAGTATACTCACTGCGTTTCTGAGTAGGTATGTATACTCACTGCGTTTCTGAGTAGGTATGTATACTCACTGCGTTTCTGAGTAGGTTAGTATACTCACTGCGTTTCTGAGTAGGTTAGTATACTCACTGCGTTTCTGAGTAGGTATGTATACTCACTGCGTTTCTGAGTAGGTTAGTATACTCACTGCGTTTCTGAGTAGGTTAGTATACTCACTGCGTTTCTGAGTAGTTAGTATACTCACTGCGTTTCGGAGTAGGTAAGTATACTCACTGCATTTCTGAGTAGGTAAGCATACTCACTGCATTTCTGAGTAGGTTAGTATACTCACTGCGTTTCTGAATAGGTTTGTATACTCACCGCGTTTCTGAGTAGGTAAGTATACTCACTGCATTTCTGAGTAGGCATGTATACTCACTGCGTTTCTGAGTAGATTAGTATACTCACTTCGTTTCTGAGTAGGTAAGTATACTCACTGCGTTTCTGAGTAGGTAAGTATACTCATTCCGTTTCTGAGTAGGTAAGTATACTCACTCCGTTTCTGAGTAGGTAATACTCCAGACTGTGCGAGTTATCTAGCCAGACACCTTTCTTCGGATCATCGTCAGAGAGAAAGAGGCCGTACTCTTGAGCTGCAAAAGAAAAATACAGAGCTTCATCAACTGGATGGTAATGTGCGGGCAATGGTTTCAGAACTCGGTGGAAGCAAACCAGCGAAATTAAGGCGCAGAGTGATGCGTAACTAACTGTTAACTGCATTAACTGTTGGGTGCACAAGAAGTATGAATCAGTGTCAAGTAGAGCAATATTCCCAGGGACAGGTGTCTGCAGATTATCATGTTATCATCAAGAAGACGGTGAGTAGGAGCGGTCCAGTGTCTGCAGATTATCATACTATCATCAAGAAGACAGTGAGTAGATGTGGACCGCTTTCAGATGCTACTGGACCATAGTAGTATATAACTAAACATGCTGTAATGGTCAGAATAGACCCCAATCTGTGATGGTCAGTCAGTTTCCTGAACAAGCAGCGAATGATGGAGTGAATATATTTAGCGCGTGAGACAGAGGCAGGAGAGCCAGCACTTACGAATCTCAACAGGAAAGCTATCACATCCCGTACCTGGGCGAGGACAGCAATCATAACCAGGGTAGATCGGGTAATGGCGGCTGTCTGACCATCAATTCGGTGGAAACCTTGACCCAGATTATTACTGGTTGTTTTGTTCCCATACCCCACAAAGGCTGTGTGGGTAAGCGGCTGCTAAAGAGTCAGCCAGCTGGCAACGGTGTAACTTAGGTAGGGCGCCACTCCTCTTCCGTATCGCTTTCACCTTCCTGGCTCTGAATACAGTCTAGTACCCATTTACTGATGGATGGACCATGTTTATTTGAAAAATCCCGCGCACAAGCTGTGGTTGAACCTGTGGTTGAACCGGCAACCTTTAGCACCAATGGGGAGCATCTAACCAGTTTGTCACAGAACCTTCCTATTTTATTGGTTATGTATTGTAATTGCGACCTTGGGATTGAAAATAACCCCCCCCCACAATTGCGCATCTGGCTCAACCGGTCCCTCACTTACGGGATCCTTTGTTGGCTTCTTGAACTTTCTGTCGAATGACTGCGCACGCATCAAAGACGATCATACTCGGCTCGAACTGCATGGTCTTGACCTGGCCACTCGAGTCGATACGGATTCGTAATGACAAAGTAGCCATCTTGTCCGTTGGCAGTCACTCGCTCGACAGAGTCTGACTGACCTACATACACTGGTTATACGCCTGCAACAAAGAAAGTGTAACTGTCTAAAACATTCATATGGGTAATGCGGTGATGATGAGATATTCTGTCCAATGTAGTCAGGCTTCTCAAGACCTGTCATTATGGCGTGGGGTGGTACTGAGGCGTCTTTCTATTGCCTTTCTCAGTTTCCTGATCAGGGTCAGTCAAACTATGCCATTTTTTACACATCATCTGACGAAAAACTCGACCACTCTTCACGAGAAAGGACAGGTAGATCTTTACAGCCGTGAAGTGATCTTGACCACTGGTTTGGACTTGCTTTATCTTTACCGTGGTGATCCGAAGCCACGCTGACAATTTGGAGTGAGAAGCTTGCTAAACGCCCGTACCAAGCAAGGCCCCAGCACTGAAAAGCGAACTCACAATTGAGCCATCCTGGCTTCGCTAGTGTGGTATAGTGAATGAATTCATTGAGGAAATTGCAGGGAGATCTCGCACCTATGTACCTAAGGCTCCTCATTCCAGGCTTCTATTTTACAGGGCTGTGCACTGAGCATATCGAAGCGCCTTAGTTACAACACTCCCTGTAACCTCATTGCTACACGCTGGGCTAATGATAAGCTTTTTTTCTTTATTTATAATTCACAACAGGCTGATGGTCCAATTATTTGAATTAATTAGAGCGAGTAATTATAACAGAGCTTTGTTTCATCCCAGACGTTTGCACTAGCATTATGCTGTGCTGGTTCTTTGTGTGCAAATGACGAGGCTTCTGACTTGGACTCACAACCACCCAAGGAAACCACAACCTCAGCCCACAACTCTGAGAAAGTAGATCACCCCACCTTCTTCATGATGACCAAACTTTCTTCACCGTTGGTTTATCACCCCTTCGAAGGAAACGTAATGTAGTTAGTTTCTGAGAAGGGGTCTAGTTCTACAGGGGTGCCAAATTGATAGCTGTAGGAACGCAGCACCGTTGCTACTGACAGCCAGTGGTAACAACATATGAGTTAGAGGTCAAGGACTAGAACCAATTGGCTAAAGCCCGCGTTCGTTGAGGGGTAGTTGCTTGCGATAGGCGATGCTGGCATGGCTGGTTAGATTTGTGAATGAATAGTCCACCTCAGTTCATAGAAAACCAGGGCCAAGTAGGCCAGTATCACATTACAAACATAGGGCGCAGTAAAAATACCAGTACAGTGCCGCTGCTGTAATAACTAGGAATTTGACCTGAAATGTATTTGTGTGACACATTGAGCTAACAGACACACAGCTAATGCTTCACCTTGTACATGTAATCTTTGAGTGAAATGAATCTGCTACTAGCTGACCGTTGCGGACGCAGGAAGCAAATACAAGTCAGATGGGCAATGTAGTGGAAACTGAATGGAGGATTGATGTTCGTTGTCAAATCTCTCATCGCCCAATTACCTTTCCGCGTATTTGGGGCCCAATGGACTGAAATTGTGCCTCTGAATTAATGAAAAGTAATGATGACAAAAAATTGTTCAACGTCAATGTACAACAGTTCAACAAAAGAGAGATTGAATGGTTATAAATCTTGGTCAATAAAATGCTTCAGCGATTTCATAAGCTTGAGTGGCTTAGTAGTGACCACACAGGAGGTAGCTTAGTCATATTATACAGAACTGTATCAAGTCGCGCGGATGTTTGCCTGGGAATAACGGCACACGGCAATGCAGAGCCATTGGTCAACTAGGAAATTGATTGCCACTTAATGCTATGTCATCCAGTAAACATAACTGAAACAGTTCAGGCTTGACAGTTACATAATCCGACAGTGCACCATGCAGACCTAGCTACATGTAGATGGCTACTGGAAGAACAGAACAGCCCCTGTTGTAGGCGAAAGTCAAGTTATGGCTAATTTGTGAAGAAGGCAGTTGTGTAACTATAGGTACAAGAATGTCTGAATCATACTATACATAATAGTGCGTTTGTTTAACCAGAGATTGCTGATAGCATGCCTGTTATTGTCTTACTCATGGTAGGACACTGATAAAAAATTATATCCTGCACATGCTACTCTCGGACAATGGCATGACCAGTATCTTCATTAGGATGAGCTGCAGTGCGCAGAAACTAGTCATGAATACTAGAAAAGACTGGCTATTAACAACAGGACATTGAGTAAGGGAATGGACAGCGTTTACAGCTGGCCTGTAATTAAAATTGCCGCTAACAACTTGTCTGCCTATCGATATAGAAATTGGGATCTCGGGAAACATTCTTTTGTGATTCACAGTAGAAGAAAGGTGATTCGTTCAATGTGTTTCTATCAGATCAAATCGGTCAACCCCAACCTCTACCAAACCTTCCTCAAATCAAACAATGTCTAATCCTGTTATGAGCATATTGCTGTATTAGAATCAAGTCATTAGCGTATGGATGCAGAAGTCAATGATCCTAATTCTAAGCCAGATTTGCTAAACTTCGCCTCGAGGTAATCTTTAAATTAACTGAGTAGAATAATATATAGATCTGAGTGCTTAGGGATAGCATGATGGCTCAGTAGCAGAGCGCTGGGCTCGCAGCCATGAGAACCTGGATCCAAATCTCTGTCAAGGCGGCTTGCCGTTGTTAGTATGAGCTCCTCACATTAATCCTAGCTCAAAACAAAAACCAGCCCCACTGCGAGGTTGAGCGTTGATAGTGACTCACTCCTGGTGCTCCATGCTACACGCTAAGCCCTGACGGGTGAAAAAACATGTATCTAACCCGGAAGTTTCTCCCTATTTGTGAAGATGCCATGCAAGGAGAGAAAAACCTTCATCACTGCAGCTCTGCCCAGAGGATAGACAGCACAAATGTCTGCTTATCTCAATCAATGGCTTCACGAATTCACATGAAGTAACTAACTAAACACCCAAGCTTTTGTTATCTCAATTACTTAGAGAGCTCGCTCACAAATCCATGGGCCCTGAATGAGCCTTATCTGCCATCGATAAGGTATATAACACTAGGTACCTTATAACCGAGATAGTCAAGGGTCGACCTAATTGCTAAGATGGATTGTATTAAGATGACACTGGCGATTGATTCACACCCAGTCAGCGTGAAAGAGATATTAGCCTGAAGGCAAAAAATGAGATCGGCCTCGAGACACAGGAAATTAGAACATAGATGCCGAGCTAACGGCTGCTGTACTAAACAAATATTGGGTTTGTTTACAATCATTCAACGCCATCAGAGCTAATGAAGACCAGAGGATTGAAAAAATCCGGCACACCTCAAACTTGAGTGATGTGTGCCAAATTCCAAACCTAACACACCTGACATACTAACCCAATGGCCTCTTCATATCAACACATATTGCCCCTTGCGGAGCAGCCAGTAAGCTTCTTTAGTGCAAAGTGAACTTTCTAGTACTGTTGTCCAAAGAAATGTGAATGACTGGAATGTGAGGAAATTTACTGCCAATAGCATTGCCCATCCCCTAATACAACTACGTGAACAGCTTGCTGACAGTGGCCCACCACAACCTCACCGATTAAGACATTAGTCAAACTCTGCGAATGACAATTGATTAATTAGTAGGAATTGACTGAAGAGCGAAGATTACTATTAGCCACTGACATGACTCATCGACTTACACTCACAGTCACGCTAACTAAGACTACACATTTGAAATTGACTCATGACTGACTCACACCTAGAATCACTCATCATTCAATCAACCCAGAGACTGAGAGAGTAGACTTCCACCAGTAGCAGTATGACTTTGACAGAGACAGAGCTAGTAAGTAAAATGAGTCTTTCACTGATTCATTGATTCACTGAACGGGTACCTCAGTCAGTGACACTGACAGCCACTCACTGACTCGGTGAGTGAGTCAGTGAGCGAGGCACACCGCAGTCAGACTCAGACTGACTGAGACTCCCATTCAGTCAGTGAGTGACTGTCGGTGTCAGTGAGGTGCCCGTTCAGTGAATCGAGGGATCAGTGAAAAACTCAATTTACTAGCTCTGTCTCTGTCAAAGTCACGCTGCTACTGGTAGAAGTCTACTCTGACTCTCAACTCATTCAGTGGAGTGATTCTCAAAATCACTCTCACTGACTCAGTCATAACCCGATAGCGAGAGAATGAATCACTCACTAGGTGATTCACTCAGTCGAGCCAGTCACAGAGTCACTGATTGAGTTAGTCAGTCAGCGACTGCTAAGTGAGTGACTGTGAGCGAGGTCGAGTGAGTGACTCAGTCAGTCACTGACTACTGAACTGAGTGAGTCAGTGAGTGAGTGACTAAATCAGTCACTCATACTCATACTCATAGTCATACTCATAGTGATAGTCATACGGTCATCGCAACTCAAACAGTCAACAGTCAACTGCAACTGTGCGCGGGCGAATCATCGTTTAAATACAAAACGCGGCATAGTTATCCGACGCCCACACGCCAATGCATTGCACCAAAGCTAGAAATACGACTTATAGAGACTATTGTTCAACTTACCTGCGTTTTTACCATAAATCGGCTATCAGAAGGAAGCTTTTAGTTTTAGAAACGCACGGCTTGTCTTTGACCTATCCTTTGACCTCCATATAAGCGGAAATCTCGAATATCTAGGTCAGCTATTTTTGACCAATAGACAGTGGCGTTTTATCTGCTATAGCAACGGAAGTTTATAAATGGAGGTGTAGTGCTCATAGTGTATTTCTCGGTCGTTTGCGCTCAAGTGTATCCCTATTCCCTACTAAAGAATGACTGGGGAAGCCCGCGACTAATCTCAGTTCTCAGTTTCTGACATCGTTTCAGGCACCGGTATGTCTGAAAAGGAAACCAATTCTTAGAGTTCTGCCAACCTTACATTCATTATTTGGTTCAAGTAGCCCCCTGGCCACTGTGGGATGAGAAAATGTGTAAATATTGTGCACATCTATCGTTTGATATTGGGTATTTTATATAGCAAGTCATCATGAATGATTATTCTTTTTACTACCAGGAATAGCCATGTCAGCAGACGGCAAACGAGATTCTGCCCGAGTCGGCAGCGCTCAATCTGACAGAATCGGACAGTCGGGTGACAAGTTGGAAGTGAGAATGAACATTACTGACTTCAGAAAAGTCATGGAGATGTTTGCTGTGAGTTTCTGCATGAAAAAGTGGGCACTCCCTGAAACTATGTGCATGCTTCGATAATTGGCACCTCAAGTTTCTTCATATGACATTGGGTTTTTGCATCACTCTGTAGGAAGAAGATGAATTCCTGAACTTTACCCGCGAGCAGTTTGTGGAAGCAATGGTCACAATTGATGCAACAGGCACTAGAGAAGAGGTATATACATCACATATGAATCACAATGACTGAATATCAGTATTCCGGTACTTGGCGTCCTATTTTATTAACCGAATTAACCGAATTTCGGCGGGTGACGTGTAAACAAATGACTTAGGTTGACTGACTCCCAACCTCCCAGGGCCATCCGTTCAGTCTTGTAGCTGGCGCGTCACACGGAGTCAGTGGATGGTCTGGAAGAGTGGAACTGGCCCTAGGCATAGCCAGCTTCTACTATGCCAACCCTGCCCAGCCTGCAACTTCGTTGCTATGCTATAGTCGGAATAACGACTGATGCCGGGCTACACACACGCCCGCGCGCACACACATTTAATTAACTTCCTAAGCCTGAAGATTGTCAGATCAGTTGGAGATAGAGGTTATGTGAAGAGCCCATTCTAACATTGGAAGCTCAGCATGACTAGGACTTAAACCCAGGATCTTGCGATCTTGAGCCAACCTCTCTAGCCATTGCGCTAGCCCACAATCCTCAGGTCTAAGAAATAAGTACATGTATAAAATAATTTGGGAGCACCCAGCTTTCCCTCTTTTTATCCGATAAAGCAGACCATTGATGCAACAGACACTAGAAGAGAGGTATATACATAAATCACTATTGTTTTTGTCGTAAGGAATCTTCACTGTTGTGGTGAAGCTGCCCATCTAGATCCTTGTTTTTTCACCAGTTACGGCTAGGCATAGATCACCGCAAGAGGGTCAGTATCAATGCTCCACCTCATAGTGAGGTTTTTTTCTGCTTTGAGCTATGATTAAAGTGAGGAGCTCATAACCATCATGGGTAGCCACCATGATCCTGACCCAGGTTCCTAACGGTTGTGAATCCAGTGCTCTACCTCCGAGCTAGCCCAAAAAAGCATGATGAAAGAAAGTCAATATTCATATGATGATATCCCTTCGATTTATGGGGCACTTCTGAGCCTATGTTAGATTATTGTTTAAACTCAAATTGAACTCTTGCTTAGAGCTAACTGCTTATAAAAGTAACTTTAAGAATGTTTGCGACTAGATTTTGAGTGTTATCATGCTTCGATGTGTTTGTAGTTTGGTCAGATGTTTGATCGAATTGATGTGACAAAGGAGGGCTGTGTAAACTGGGATAAATTCGCTTCACATATGCTGCTGGAGTTTTACGAGAAAGATGATAAGACAAAGGCCACCCAGGTTCCACACTGGAATGACCTAAAGATTCTGCAGACGTGAGTACAGCTCTGTGAATTCGCCATACCTTCACCTGAAAGGACTCCAAAATCTCAACATTTTCATGGCTAATGAAACCATGATATTTGCTACTCTTCTTATAGTAATCTATGTGAACACTCGGCCACCCTACTTAGCGGACTTGCTAAGCATGAGGCTTTTCAGAGCAGCAGACGTTAGGAAATATATATTTATTCTCACAGCGGGTGCGCAGCATACTTAGGACTTGAACTCAGAATCTTTTGACATTTGGCCAAATGCTCTAGTCATTTAGCTATTTCGCTAAGATTTTAATACTGCATATGGCATTCTTAACTTGACAAGTATAAAAGCCATGAAATTTTTAATATCATGAAGCATGGTGATAATTTTGGAGTTGATGATCTCAAATTAAATCTCTCAAATATTTCCTCCTTTCAGCGGGTGCCGTTAATCATTTTTCATCATTATGAATTTTAATAATGTATGAAGACCAGTGAATAATGAGCAAAAGAAGAATGCATGCAGGTGTTTTTATTGTCCTAATTTCAAAAGGCCGGCGGTGTTAATTTGAACAAAAACTTCAGATCCATTCAGATTCCTCCTATTTGTGCTCAGATTGAATTCATCCCAATTCTCCACTTTTTAACTCAACTCGATCCGTATTCAGTGTTCATTTACTAAAATTTACCGGGATTCTTCGCCAATTGCAATCTGCAAAAGGCAACATTGTCTATATACTTTTTATTTAAATGTCTTTTTGGATTTTATAAAAACCTGACTGGTCACTTTGATTCATTTATACTTGGCGATAGATTTCTCAGTTGAAACAAATCCAATGCAAGCTGATATGATGCTTGATTGTATTGTAGGTCTGTCCACAAAGACATTATCCAAGGTGTAAACTACCTAAAGAGCAACAACAGATACGTAGCTATAAGCAAGGTATGAAAAACAGAAGCTGATGCACACCTATGATTATATATCTCGTAACACCGCTATCTGCACTGCAGTCTAGTCGCTAGACTTTTTCCATATAAGAAAACCTTTAATTTACACCGCTACTTTTCCCTAATAATTGGTGTTCCCTCTGACGCAGGGTAATCCCTGAATTCACAGAGTAGGATTTATTCACAGAATAATTAACTCAGTGTGATTAGGAGTAATTTAGGATTGGTCATCCACGGGCACACTAATCTAAGATCGATATAAATTATTGCCTTTCCACTTGTGCTGAGTGAATTTATAATACCGCGCGTGGGGACTCTACGGTGAAGTAGATAATTACAAATCACGCTGTGAGTTAATGAGACAAACTGCTCACTGGGGATATATAACACTGTACTATATTGTATATATATATACAATAATTTTCGCTCTGTACTTCTCAGTGCATGTGACAGAGACCGCAGCTAATG
>Ga0224511_10004590_pt1 | contig 10502 bp, 8 predicted proteins | sample SF_May12_sed_USG_2_FD_169988 | JGI IMG/M metagenome (GOLD analysis project Ga0224511, IMG submission 169988) | Sediment microbial communities from San Francisco Bay, California, United States - SF_May12_sed_USGS_8_1 | ecosystem: Environmental > Aquatic > Marine > Sediment | place: USA... | reverse complement strand
ACACTTTAGAAAGCAATACCCCAAAACATTAATCTACGAACGAAGCAAAATTTCGTAAAACACATGCATTACAATAGTGTTGCCTTTATTTTTTCGTGCGTATCAGGTTCATCAAATCGAAAACGGGAATTTTTTTTTGTTTCCCCACACGTCATTTTCAGTGCTTATGAAATCATCCAATAGAACGGCGGATTTATGAAATCCCAGATAGACGTCATTATACAGAAATATAGGTCAAGAGTAAGCTTAGACAGCTACGCCGAAAAATGGCAAGACCTTAATGAGACGGCATGTCGCGCGCATTTTTGGATACCTCAGAAATAGTTGTCAAACTAAGAGGTCAATTATCAAATTTGCTTAGAAACCTTTGTCCGGACTCTTAACTTCCCTATGAGTAGATGGATTGTAAAATAACTTGGCACACATGGTAACATTAATAAGACATTGAGTGCTGCACAGAAGAATTTATGCATTAAAATGTGTGTGGTCAGACTTAAAGGTCAAAGGTTAAAATTGGCCACGATTATAATTATGTTTGTTCATACTCTCACTTCGCCATGAATAGGTGGATTAAATAAAAACTTGGCACAAATGATTTCCTTGATGAGACCGAGTATCGTGCAGAAGAATCTAATTAATATAAATTGCAGAGACGTTCAAAGAAAAAAAACGTTGTAAACAATGTGGACAGGTCACGTTTAAGGGCACCATGCCAAAATGGATCGTACAGTGAACTCGATAGTTTTGGGTCATCGACAGTTCCGGGTCACCTGCGCATAAACATTTTTGTTTTTCCAGAATGTCAAAGTATATCGACTTATTAATTATCCAGTCATTTTCCCAAATTTATTAGCTGCTTAAAATTTGTTGTTGGTTGTAAAATTTGATTTGCTAACGTCGTGATCACGAAACGTTTGACTGCACCGCTTCCATGGAAAGTGAAAATACCAGTAAAAAGTTTACACCCCACTTTTTAAACATTCATTTAAAGCCATAATTTCAGCAAAACATGTACTTTTTACGTATAGATTTATGGAGAATTTACCACTGACCAATATTCTATAAAGAATTTTAATTTTGTCGATTTTTTATAGCATTCTTGTTGATAGTTTGACCTAGTTCACGTACGACAGTTCCGGGTCAGTCGTAGCCCTGACTTCCTAAAAAATAAACATTTTGTAAAAACGATTAGGGTTTAAAACAATTTATTACATTTCTTTAAAATGTAATGAGAAAAAGTGTCAAAAACTAAAACAACGTCTAGTATTGAACTTGATTATTCTTCATTTCATTATTCGTTTTGTTTTGTTCTCTACACAATAGGTAATTGACCGTGTTATAGTAAGGTCGTCTTTTACACGTGTTTTGTTTATTTTGAAGTAAAAGTTTGGTATAAAATGTCTTGTTGTAAGAAACACAGCTGTTTTTGTTTGATGTTAACATTGTTTAGATGCCCCTGATAACAGAAAATAAACATTTATTACGTGACCCGGAACTGTCAAGTGTGACCCGCAACTGTCAAATTTACATCATGCCGTTGGATACTCTAAAGATAGGGATTTACAAATTTAAAAAATTCATGAATTGTATCAAAGTAAAGAGGACTAATTTGTTAAACAGTATATACAGTTCTGTTTCTCCAGACTTTCGTTTTAAAGAGACACCCTATGTTAATTTCTTTACTGACCCGGAACTGTCGAGTTCACTGTATGTTTAAATCATTTCATCAACAGTTGTAAATTAAATTTGAGTTGTTTTTTTTATTCAATATCTGTTGTGGCCTCCTCTAGCTCTAATAAATGCGTTAACGCGTCGACGCATATAATTGACGTAATGTTGAACAAGGTTATTCGAAAGGTTGTTCCATTCTGCTATCAACGCATTTGTCAGCTCGTGAATGTTTTGTCGGTTGTGATTTCGCCGAACATTTCTGCCAAGCGCATCCCAGATATGCTCTATGGGGTTCATATCTGGAGACTTTGCTGGTCATTGCATGGTGTTGACGTTGGCTTCAGCTAAGCGCGCGCGTGTAATCCTCGCGGTGTGAGGACGGACGTTGACATGTTGAAACACAACTAGGGCGTTCCTTTGCATAAATGGAATGGCTTCGACATTCAAGACTTCGTCAATGTATCTCTGGGCGTTTAAGTTGCCGCGGATAACAATAAGCCGGGTCTTCTGTCCACCCATTATACCGCCCCACACCATAACACCTCCACCACCAAAACGATCATGCTGTGTAACACAAACAGGTGCGAACGTTTCGCACTGCCGCCGATAAACTCTTGCACGGCCGTCAGCATGACTGAGATTGTAACAAGACTCATCTGAAAACGGTATTCCAGTCACGTTGCCGCCAGTGACGGTGCGGACGTGCCCACCCAATACGGGCATGATACGGCACGTAAAGTTAGAATACCGCCTTTATTGGGGCGTCGAGCTCTAATAGGACGCTGGCATGCATGTAACCGATTACGAATGGTTTTGAGCAGTAACATTAAACGTTGGTGCTGTCAAGGTCGCCGGTCTGAACCTGTCGCGTAAGTGAGTTAAAACGATGGCATGGTCGTCTCTTTGGGTAGTTGCCCTTGGCCTACCTGGCCTTGGACGATCATGCACATCACCCGTAAGTCTATAGCGTCTTACAAGTTCATGAACTGTGTTGCGGCTGCAGTTAAACATTCTACTTACGTTAACAACGGATACACCACAACGCAGCATTCCTATTGCTTGATTTCATTCTCCTTCTGACAAACGTGCCATCATGAAAGCAATCAACTTTGAGTTTAGTATACTAAATAAATTAATATTGTAAAAGGAATTGCAATATTTTGCGATAAATAATGTGTTTTAGACAAAAAAGTAAAAACACAACAACAATACAAAACAACAACAACATAAAAACCCTTGCCGGAGCCGGGGATTGAACCCGGGACCTCTTGCATCCAAAGCGGATGCGTTACCACTGCACCACCGAGTCAACTGAGGATATCGATTGTAGTCAAGCCATTTAACCGTTTCGACCCAATGTTCTCATATTTACGGGAGTAGGTTTCGCTGCTTAAATATGGTTTAAATGTAAGATGTAAACAATTCTGACCTAAAAGATACAGATCTAGCATCTTTAAGACAAAAACATGCAACATATTTGTTTTTGCAATTAATATTGAGTTGCCGATTTGCCCCTCGCAAAATGTGCATGCAAACAGAACTGTGATACACTAACTTACTAAATGGAGGTATGTACTGGTTCTTCCCAGGAAGGATGCTCCCGTGTATCAGTGCTTTACACTGTGTTCACGTTAAAGAACCTGGTTTATCATATGTGGTAGGCACTCCAGTATCTCGCACTATGGGCCACTAATAGCAAATAGAATCGTACAATCTGTATGCCCCGACAACAGATGGGAAAGTCCGAGTCCGTCGTTAAATAAACGTAATACCCCCACCCCCACCCCAAACTGTGATTCAAAATGTACCAGCCACACAATAACTAACACTTAGGTTGGAATGCACATCTTGATGTACATAATGCTGGGATGTGGGATGTTACAACACTGTCAAACGGAAGACAACTGACCCTTGACCCAGACTCTGATTCCGATTTGGAGTAGATTGCATGTTCTAATTGTTGGTAATGACATACATGTACATTGATAAACAATTGTATTACGCTTGTTGTTCCCTTCTTTAAATGTTAACTTGTCATATTGTTGACATGAAAACACCAACACAAAATGCTATTTAGCTGTAACTGTTAGTTAACTAGAACAAAAATGAAGTATTTAACCTACATTGTAGTTATGAATTTGTTTTTTGAGGTAGTTTCCAGGCTTGGATTTGAATGTTATAACCAATAGGTATACAGTGTTTTATTCACTAGGTTTTATTTCTGTTACAATTTTTTTAAAGGTTAGTTCCTATAAATGTTTGATAGACTGACTGGCCTAACAGGCGTACAGTGGCCACCAAAAGTCTGGACAGAGTTACAGAAACTGTTCGATTATATATTGTTTATAACATATACATTTGTATTAGAATTAAAACGAGTTTTACATTCAGTTAAATAAAATGTTTGAACATACATAGGAGTTATTAAATTTGACATGGTGTTGTAATGTAATGGTTGTCTCGTATTTGAGTTTTGTCAAAACACTGTGTTTCTTCTTTTGTACTTGTGATTAAAGTAGGTCTAGATCTTATCGATAAATACTCTATTTTGAAACAAATTCAAGAGGTGGGTGGGGAAATGTGAATTGTTCATATTGCAAAAATATTATCATATAACTTTTTTTTACAGATAATACAGGTCACGATGACTTGAGCCTGGATGCGCACTACTTAGAGCCTTATTTTGGCGTGATACCTTATTTCACTTCTTTTTAGCATTTCTATTTATAAAAACAAAGCAGACATCTTTCGTCACCGATACAAATGACAATGTGTATGTGTTTTTTATATTATAATAATGTTTATCTCAATTTAACGCAATTATATATTTAATTTGACCAAGCTATGCACATGTTGGTTTATCTTTAATATCACACAAATAATTTTTGAAAAGCATGTCATCAGGGGCTGGGCAATTTTGTTTATTCTTACTAATGATTACCAAAGTGGCCGGGCAATGACGATTGGGCTTGGCTCTGATTTATGAAATTGGATTCTTATTCGACCAACAGTGTGTTGCCGTTAAATTCTATGTAAATCAGTTCCTGTTCATCCGAACCCAATTTGTGCATAGGTGGGGTAATGCAAAAAGTAAGTTGTAATGCCCTGTAATGAATTACATTTTTAATGCAATGTAATGTGTAATAATGGTCAAAACTTTTCAGGTGATTAAAACCACCACCTTACTAACTTCAACATGGTGTCAGTAAGTTGAGTAACGGTGGTAGGTGCGGTGGTAGGGAGCGAATGATCGTAAAGTACATTGCATGACCAAATCACCCTACACACTATTTGGCAGGGCCATGACCAAACCACCTTACCCGCTATTTACCGTGCTGGAGTAACAAAACAATGACCGCTGAATTGGCAGGGCGCTTCTTTTACAAAATCAGGTATCGGGCATTACTTACTTTGTAGTACTAGGTGATTGTTTTAGATACTGGACATCACGCTTTCAAACAAAAACACTTTATTCATACAGTACATAAGTATAAGCATATTTCAATATAAAAAGTATTTTTAGTCAATACATTTCAAATAAACATTGAGTAAACAAATGATGTGTTATACATTGCCTGTTGAAATGCAGATATCAATGAACATTAACACTATACATATCATCAAAGAATTATATGTCTACATTCAAGAAATAAAATGAACCAAGAAACGAACAAAAACCTGGATTCACTAGAGACGTATCAACATGTAGAGAATCATTATATTACACTCCCTAAAGCGGCATTAAATAGACATTTTTAGTAAAGCACATATTATTGATATGTTTTAATAGATGTATACATGCACTTGAAAACTTACTATTAATTAGGTTTTTAAAACCCTGCGAGGTCCATCCACTAATAAGTGATGTTTCTTCACGGATGAAAACTATACAATTATTTTGTTACATTCTTTGAACCGCTAACAAGTTCTTGCTGAAATTGATCAAATGATCAAATTTTGGTAACTGTATTTTCATAACCAGGTAAATTCATAATGAAAAGTATTTTGTCATTGCATCACAACCACTGTGAACATCTGTAGGACAGATAATGCCACTGATTAAGCCGACTCAGAGGCGTTTTCGTGGTCTCCGCCGCCGACCGCCATTGCTGACATGGCCCCTCTCATCTGGGCGTTGTCAAGGTGATCCTCCGCGCAGAACAGCATCTGTTTCAGCGCCATCAACGCCAGAATGTCCACACCAGTGTCCAGTGTCAGTTCTTTTGTATAACTTTTCACCGGATATACAAGGTATTCTGGGATACCAAAGCTTTCAGCCATTTTCGCTACAATTTCTTCTATTGGTTTTGACCGGAAGACAGATGTCACATTGTCTCTGACCCCTTTATCTCGTCTGTCTATTTTGGAAAGTATTATTAACTGGGGTATTTCTAAAAAAAAAAAACAATACCTTTATGTGATTGATTAAACGAAGTATAATATTTGAACAGTCAAGCGTATGAATTGTGTGACAAGTCTGAACGTAAAGGTCCAACAATGTATATCTTCAGGTAAAGATGGTAAAAGCAATACTCCAACATAAAACCTTTCTGGATGCCAATCCTTTGTATTGCTTTCAATCGAGCTATCGTCGAAGGCTGCATTTCACCGGATGAGTCCAAAACGAATGCTAGGCAATGTATTTTGTTGGCCGGTTGTGACTTGTACAAAAACTTTGGATCTTCCACGCTTAATGGAGCCGCGGCATTAAACGAAAACAATATAATCAGGTATCATAGCATACGATATCATATCAACCGAGACTTAATTGTTACCATCAATATTTTATAATTGAATGAGAATGTAAAGATATTTTGTTGTATGAATCTCAACATTATCCGTAGAAGCCAAAAACGTGTTTAAGTATTTTTACTCGAATATGGTTCTGTTGTCTATAGTAGCCAATAGAATTGGTCAATTTGTTCATTTAAATTTAAGCCTAGCACATCAAAAATAAATAAGAAGAATTTATTGTAAAGTACATGTGCATTTAGAAACACAATACTATTGTAACGAATTTATATTATTGGAACTCAATTTTTAAGGAAAGACCTCAGATTTCAGCACAAGTTTACAGTGATGTCCCGTAGTAAAGACCTAACATGTCTGACACATCATTGACACATGATTATAAATATACACTTAAGTTTAGTATTATGGCGCTTAGGGCAATATACAACTGAGTATGGTCAATACTTTATTAATGTAATAATAGCATTTTTATATAAGCAATGTCCGCCAGATGAATTAATGATGGACGCACATTCAGTCATACTCAAAAGGCTGGACAAAAGCTGACCCACTTGATAGAAATCCGGCACGTGTCCACCTAACAGGAAGTTGGCCTCGGTGGGATCTAACCATGTATTATCCGCAATACCCGGCGTGTCGCACAACATGAAATGGAGGTTTGAACCTTTGGGCCCACGCACAGAAATGGGGGTGTACTGCAAAAATATTTAAAACAAATCAAAGACCGATTCATAGCGCAAATATGTTTAAACTTTTCGCATAATGAATTCCGTTCAAACACTTGAATTCCGAGGTATATGAGATGTCTTAGTATATCACTTGCATAATTCCAATTTCTTCTTGAATACATGAGAACAATCGATATAAAATCGAGTTTGCTAGCAACTGTCCATTTCACATTTACCCCGTTACATATTATTTCTATATTAGTGGTATTTATGGTGTAAGTCAATGATGACCTACCTGGCCACGGTACATGAAAACACTTGTATTCTGGGAATAAACCTTGGTACTTGCATTTTATTTTTCGTAAACATATACAAAAACATAGTCATTACATTCTACTGTGCACATGCTCAATGATGACCTACCGCCGTTGTGACGCCGTGTGTACTCTTGCCGACCATCGCCCTCTGAGTGATGCGGCCACGGAAAGCTGATGCCACGGTGTTTATGAAGGACGACTTGCCGCTCCCTACTGGCCCGACCAGCAGCAACCGGAAGTTGTCCACTGAGTCAGACGGCGGTCTCAGGTTTTCTACTTCCTCTTTCAGTTGGCCCAACATCTGTTATATTAAAATATGCATGGTAGTCAAACATGGGTTCTCAATATCTCTACAATTCTATTCAAGAAACTTGCTTAAACATATTACAGCTAGAATGTACAAGAAAGTCGAATTCGAAACAAGTTGTAAAAAAAATATTGATAACTTTCCACACCAGATTCCAGCTTCTATCCCATTTTTGAAAGACGTTTTAGACATTAACTTTAAGTGGAGTTGGAAAACAATCTATTATTTTAATGGTGATTATAAATAAGAAAGGAAACACCTTGCCACATATTAAGTATAACAAAGTCTGGTACTGGACACTAGCTCAATGTGTGAACGCTCTAGTCTACCACTAGACCACCGCTGCGGTGACAGGAACCGTGGGATAACAGGTTTACCATCTCGTCCATTGTGGGACAACAGGTTTACCTTCTCGTCCATTGTGGGACAACAGGTTCACCTTCTCGTCTATTGTGGTACAACAGGTTCACCTTGTCGTCCATTGTGGTACAACAGGTTTACCTTCTCCTCCATTGTGGGACAACAGGTTTACCTTCTCGTCCATTGTGGGACAACAGGTTCACCTTCTCGTCCATTGTGGGACAACAGGTTTACCTTCTCGTCCATTGTGGGACAACAGGTTTACCTTCTCGTCCATTGTGGGACAACAGGTTTACCTTCTCGTCCATTGTGGGACAACAGGTTCACCTTCTCGTCCATTGTGGGACAACAGGTTTACCTTCTTGTCCATTGTGGTACAACAGGTTTACCTTCTCGTCCATTGTGGGACAACAGGTTTACCTTCTCGTCCATTGTGGGACATCAGGTTTACCTTCTCGTCCATTGTGGGACAACAGGTTCACCTTCTCGTCCATTGTGGTACAACAGGTTCACCTTCTCGTCCATTGTGGGACAACAGGTTTACCTTCTCGTCCATTGTAGGAAAACAGGTTTACCTTCTCGTCCATTGTGGGACAACAGGTTTACCTTCTCGTCCATTGTAGGACAACAGGTTTTCCTTCTCGTCCATTGTGGGACAACAGGTTTACCTTCTCGTCCATTGTGGGACATCAGGTTTACCTTCTCGTCCATTGTGGGACAACAGGTTTACCTTCTCGTCTATTGTGGGGTTTTTCTTCTCGTCCATTGTGGGACATCAGGTTTACCTTCTCGTCCATTGTGGGACAACAGGTTTACCATCTCGTCCATTGTGGTACAACAGGTTTACCTTCTCGTCCATTGTGGTACAACAGGTTTACCTTCTTGTCCATTGTGGTACAACAGGTTTACCTTCTCGTCCATTGTGGGACAACAGGTTTACCATCTCGTCCATTGTGGGACAACAGGTTTACCTTCTCGTCCATTGTGGGGTAACAGGTTTACCTTCTCGTCCATTGTGGGACAACAGATTTACCTTCTCGTTCATTGCTTCCGTTTTACGCCACACAACGTCCGTTTCTCGCCTGGCACAAGCCCCATCTGTTGGTTAGATTCAAACTTATGGACCATCGAACATACACTTGACAACTTTACAAAATAAACAAAATGAAATAAAAAAAACTTGCAAAGATTATGAAGACATGTACATAATAAATAAAAAAGTTTGATAATGTCTATAATTAACATGTAAATGATAAATAAATAAAAAGTTTCATAATGTCTATGACTCTAATTTCATTTTGATTGGTTGACAGATGTTTTCTACATGACGAAAATTACTAAACAGCAGATCTTTCACTAAAACAGAGCGTTTCATACCAATGCACCGTTGTGTTAAACAACGACATCAAAAGTTGTACTTTTAAAATACATGTACATGTATTGTTCATATCTATTTGATATATAGTACGTAAACTCAGTAAGACTGAATAATTGTTTAATTAGACCCTAATGACTAGTCAAATGATCTTACCCGTCACTTTATAAACCTCTAGTTCGGTAACATTCATGTTTCCGTTGTTGATGTCATCCCAGGACTTAACCTTAGGTGACACGTTGAACACCTGATAGGACTTGTTTAACGCTGTATTACCATCCAGTGCATAAACACCATTGGCTGGAGTAATGTCTGTGGTGAAAGTACGGAACAGAGCTGCCTGGCCGAAATTTGGGCCATGACCATTGTATGAGAGTATTGCATAATTACTATCTACAATGGGGAACTTTGTTCGTTGCTCGTGTCCGGAGAACTTCAGTTGGTACAGAAATGCAGTCGAATCATTGATATATTTCCCACTGGTACTAGCCTCCCAGCTCTGCCCCGTGTACCCTCCATACACGGAGCCCTGGGCATTGTAAAGTACAGTGACCGTGGGGCCCTGGTTGTTACACTTCTGGTGGAAAGTGGTGGCCGAGCAGCCGTCCCTGGTGGCGCTAAAGAGCAAGGTGAACGTCTTCGGTCCCGTTCCCACCCATTGCTCCAGCTGATCCATATCGCTGTACTCAAGTCTGCCCATCATTGTTGCCATTGTTGTCAGTCAGTCCTAATAAAATATAGCTTAAAATTACTTGCCTTAAAATAACTAGTATGTCTGCATGGATGATACAATTATACAAATAAATCATAAGTCGACCATGATTTGAATTTGTGACTATGTTAATTCATTAAAGGGGAGATGTCTGATTCTTTCACTAATTACAATTATGTAGGAAACACAAAGGTAAGTGTATCGATTAAAAGGACTTATGCCAACAAATGCACATTAAGCGAGATATTTCTAACTGAAATATTAAAATCATTCTCAGTGTTTTAATAGGGGCAGGTAATCCAGAATTACTCAGTACAATTTGCATGTTGAGTGCAACAAT
>Ga0224511_10004589_pt1 | contig 10502 bp, 10 predicted proteins | sample SF_May12_sed_USG_2_FD_169988 | JGI IMG/M metagenome (GOLD analysis project Ga0224511, IMG submission 169988) | Sediment microbial communities from San Francisco Bay, California, United States - SF_May12_sed_USGS_8_1 | ecosystem: Environmental > Aquatic > Marine > Sediment | place: USA... | reverse complement strand
CGCGTTTCAGGTTCATCCAATCGAAAACGGGATTTTCTCTGTTTTCCCACACGTCATTTTCAGTACTTATGAAATCATCCAATAGAACGGCGGATTTCTGAAATCCCAGACAGACGTCATTATACAGAAATGTAGGTCAAAAGTGAGCTTAGACAGTTACGCCAAAAAATGTCAATCCATTAAGAAGTTAGAGCACGACGAGCCACATTCTGACAAAAGAAAGGTCAGACGAACACACAGACGGACGAACGCATGCATAAACACAGAATAAAAAGTGACGGTTATATCAAACTGACAGCACGTGAACTCGACAAAAAGTTGACATTTCTGATGGAATACTCACAACTTGATTGTTGTAGTATACATATTCTATATACGTCTAATGTAATCCAAATAATGATCTTCAATACAACTAATTACGTACAAATATGTGACATAACAATCTTGCCTTGCTTTTCACGAGTGTTTGTTTTCCGCTGTCCGAGATGCTGTCAGCGGTGCTAGAGGCAGTCGGCGTCAACACGAGAACAGTGGCCAGGAGGCGCGAAACCTATCTGTTTCTCATCAAGAAAGTGGACTAAACGGCACATCATACCACTTCGGGAGCATGTCTGAGGAAACCACTACACTGGGCATGAACTCGGACACAGATACATTTATTACAGACAATGACTTTAACATTATTTGTGTTAGCGTCTGAGATTTTGGGTCCAATTGACGAAACCACGTCACTCAGTAAAATGATTGCAAAATAACACATCAAATTATAAGGTATTTAAGAGGATTTTTACTGGCCTACAACAACTGTTTAAAGTGTCTTCATGTCAAAATTCTTTAAACATGATGTAAACATATCATATCTTTGCAAAATTATCTTCTTAAATTGACCACACATGTATTGATAAAAATGTAACACCTTTATATTTGACAAGTACACTGTTTAAGATCTTTTAGGCATGCATTTCAAAGTGGTGATATAGACATTAACAATAGGTTTATATACATTTAATATTTAAAATCGTAATCTGCAAGCATAGCCCTTTCAAATGATACCAAATTCTTAATATCGCTACAATTGTCAATTGGACCCAAAATGTCAGACTAGAACACAATATTACACGTTGGAGGACTGTGGGCTGTGGAAGCGCAGCTTCCTGATGGTGAGAGACAGTACGACACCTGCCCGACACTACATGCTGCAGATGTTTTTCCCTGACACTGTCTTGCTTTACTACACAGATTACATGCAGCTACTACAGGGTGACGGATGAACAAGGACACGTGTTTTTATGAAATGGTCATATAATTGATCAGTGTGCTAAAGTTTATGGAGACGCTCACATGAGACGAGGACCTTCGAACAGTACCTATAAAGATTTTAAAGATTTTAATTTTGTTTTTGCATTCCGCTGTAGCCATTTTCTATCTGAAATCATGTCATAGTTTCATCGACAAAGACCGGTTAACTGGATCCCACCGGATTTAATGGAGGCCGCCAGACGATGTCCTTACTTTCTTGTCCCTGATGGCCATCACGCCAGTGAGAAGAAGGACATCGAGTGGCGGATCACTCCTAACCTGATTGAGAGGTTACTAATGTTCAGCCTGAATATCATACAGGTTCAGTGCCTAGTCACACTCAAGATAATCAAGAAACAAGAACTGGAAGACAGAAAATACATCCTTCATGAAACATGTAAGATCACAACGTTCCATTTTAAAACCGTCCCGTTCTTTACTCTGGACAAAACTCCAGCTGAGGTGTGGATAAAGCCTCGATTGTTAGAATGCATCATGATGCTTAGACACACTGAGGATTTTTTGATCAGACGGAAAATGTCCGCATTATATAGTAGAAGGAGTAGACTTGTTTGACGGGAAGCTATGCCGCGAAAGTCAAGTGCGCCTGAAGGAGGCAATCAGGGCTATGATACAGGACGACATGAACATTTTGTTTAACATACAAAGTTACGAACTGGGCAAGAGAATGAAGGAGCTATATCGTGCACCGCAAGCTTGACCTGGAGAGAATATGAATGCTCGAATATGTGGCAAACTGGTTCACGATGTGTTTCTGGAAAAGCAACTGTACCGGCTGATAGACATATACTATAAAGTGTGTAGTGGTGTGGAAGCTGACTTCGAAACACGCCTTGACAACAAAATAATTCAATTCCAACGTCTTGCAAGTGACGAGCGTGTTGATCATCAAGAATTTGGTATCCACCAAGGCATCAGTTGTCAGTTCTCGATACATTCAGACTGGCCAATCCATTCCTCGAGAAGTGTGAACGTTGTACGGGGAGTCGATGCACACTGACGTCACGTCCAGCAAATTGAAACTGGCGTCGATGCTGTACTGCAGAGGTAAACTGTGGAGGGCAGGTTCCCTTCTCAATGAAGTGGAGTTTGACTTTGACAATTCAGTTCAGCCCATGTGTGGATGTGAACGACGACCGCCCAACATGGAACTGTCAGAGGCCTTTTGTGAGTTCATGCTGAAAAATGACAACCTGGAGATTTGGACGACGAAACTCGCGTTTTGTGACCGGTTCCTGAGAGATGAAAAGTTCTGTGCACCACAGTTTGTCTGGTGTGAAATGTGTAGAGGCGCAGAAGATGAAGAACAATATAGAAGTAATGCTGAGCGTAAATGGATGAACTGGGCCGAGGTGGATGCCCGGCCGTTTATGTTATACCTGGAGTACCTCACGTTCCGCGCCCTTGGCGTGCGCCACAGACAACAAGAGGCGTTTACAGCCTTCAGTACATCATGAGATCTAATGGAAAAAAACTTTATCATCCAGAGACATTTGCCAACCTGCTAGGCGACTGCCATGAACTGGAAGGCCAAAAGGAACTGGCGCAAGACGCATATGAAAGTTCACATAACATGCCCATAAACAACGCTGCCAACCACCACATCGCCAGACTGGAGGAAAATAGCTGCATCGGTTTTATTGAAGCTGTCCAAGAAACAGTGAATTAGAATTCCACCTTTTAGATATGGATCGACTCGACGTGGAACTTAGCAAAGGACTTGTCAGTGGTGTGTCATCAATGAAATGTGGCAGTGAACAGACATTTTTTGCACATTAAATATACATAACGATATATTCACTTCACTATTGTGTATGGGTATATTACTTATATTACTTGAAAGCATTTTCCCACGAACGATGAGTCGTGCATTGACGACTTTTGAACTTGAAACATAATCCGCGACCGACCATCCTTTATGCATGACCGAACATGCATTAACTAAATACCGGACGCATACGAACACGCTACGGAAAAGCTATTTATGATTTTTTGTTCGATGGCGATCCTGGCACAGACGAGTGGCTCTTTCAAGCTCTCATCTTTGCGGAGCAAAATCCCGTGACATTCCAGCACTATACGGTTTATACCGATCTTAACAGAGTGCACTGCAAAAAGCCAGGAAAGAGTTAATTAGAATTCCACCTTTTAGATATGGATCGACTCGACGTGGAACTTAGCAAAGGACTTGTCAGTGGTGTGGCATCATTCATTACTACTGATGAACAGCTTCAATAAAACCGAGGCAGCTTTTTTTCTCGTGCATCCTATGCTTCCCGAGGGCGTTCCATTTCTTCAGTTTAATTTAACTTAATACAGCTGTTGTTTAGTGCCTGTGTGGCGGCTGTAAAATGTCGCCCCGTACTACATCATTGTTTAGTTATATTTTTCTGGTCCTCATGGATCATTAAGTGCGCAGTCATGTGTATTTACATGATCGCAGTCGACCGACAAAAATGAACTATAGCTTACGAAGGAGACAGTTGCCTTACTCCAAGCCGACGTTCTTTAACAAAATAAGGGTTCGGAAGAAACCGACGAACACGTGAACTCTGTGACCAGCAATAGCACTACAGATTTAGAGAGCAGACGTTTAGAGTGTATAGAAACTCGTGACGTCATAACGCAAAACATATGTTTCATCCACCTGAACGGAAGTTTGACAGACTACTTGAAGACAATGGTAGACGGCGGCGAGGCGGCCAGGACCATAGAGTTTGCTATAACCAACGCCAACTATGGTCAAGCAATCGCCTTACTTACAGAAAGGTATGGGCAGAAACACAGAATCATTGCCGCATACATGAACACATTATTACAGTTTCCGTCTCCACCGCCACTGTTCAGAGTCTACGTCGCTTAGACGATCAGCTGGAGACGAACATCCGCGGCCTTGAATCGCTGGGGGAGATGCAGGAGAATTACGGCACATTGCTTGTTCTAGTCATATTACAGAGACTTCCGCCCGACACCAGATGTAACCTCGCAAGACATCACGGGACTGGAAGTTATAAGCTAGATGAGCTACAACGTACTATATATCGCGAGATAGACATCATGGACTCGGACAGCACATACTTTGATTCACCAGACGTGTAGCAACCGGAAGTCAACGAGGTCTCCAAAGACAGATGTAAATTGCCGGCTATGCGTTTTTTGACAGCGACCACCAGAGCGAATGCAAAACTGTAAGTGACATTACTATAAAGAACACAGCATATCATTGTCCTACGGAAAGTACACAGCGAAGCTACAGTGAAAATATCACCCTGCACTGCTCAACAATTATAAGATCACAAAGAAGAGAACACAGAGTGCCATACACAGACTGAGCAAAGAACCACGCCTGCTGCAGAAATATGGCGACGAGCAAGAAAAACCGAAGCTTCATTGAGAATGTGGGGGACACAGTCACATCGAATCGCATACACTATATTCCCCACCAAGGCGTGAAGAAAGGAAAGGCTCTACGACGACTCCCATCAGAAAAGTGTATGGTTGCAGCTGGCGCGCGTCATCAGGAAGCCCAAGTTTGAACGACTGCTCGGAGTCCGCCCCACCGGAACTAAACAACCATACAATGCTGCTCATGAGAATTAGACTTGGAAACATCAACTGTGTTTGCAGACATAGAAAAGTTATTTTTGAACGTTGCTCTTCACGAAGACGGCAGAGACGTGACCTGATGTTTGGGTTGTCTGACCCCGCTGAACTCGACAGCAAACTATTGACATACCGCTTCCGGCCTGTGTTATTTGGAGCTTCGTGTTGACCATATATCTTGAATGCTACGCCTTTGAAACACGTGAACTTGAATACAAGCAACCAGCAGCTGCCGTAATTGCCAGATATCTCTACGTGGATAATGTCATCTCTAGCTTCAACAGGAATGATGAACTTCCTAACTTCTTCCGGTATTCGCGCGATCTGTTGACCCAAGCAAAATTTAATCTTCGTTCTTGGTCGTCGAACGCCATGAATCTACGAAACATCGCCAACATCGAACGTGTGCACGATACAGACAGTCACACTAAAATTTTATATTTTGGACTGATGTGGGACCCGGATGTTGATGTGATGAAATTCGTTACACCTACCATTGAACCATCCGCTGTGTCTACAAAAAGGCCATTCTTCACGAAACGTCCAGAATATACCACCCTCTCGGGATACTCAGCTCTGTCACCGTCCGCGTAAATATATTGATACAAGATTTGTGAAAAAAAACGGTTATGATTGGGACACATCACTTCCGCTGGACATCGTAGACCAGTGGTCGTCAATAGCAACCTCAATCTTGCCATGAACTCTACTTTACAGCACATATATGTTACATGCCAGGCAGCAGATACCAGCGGATGCAAGTGCGCGCATATGGAGCCGTCGCCTATGTCACTTCCGGGAAAGAATCAGCTGTCGTTCTTGCGAAGAACAGAGCTGCGTCGGTTTAGGAACTCCCACTCCCACAAGTGTGCTCGTTGCAGCTCGTAAAGCCCAACACGTCAACGAAGCCTTTCCGGTTACCAAGATCGCGTGTTGGTCAGACAGTCAAATCGTGTTACACTGGCTCAAGCGAACAAAACCACTGAAGCGTTTCATGGCGAACTGAGTCGCAGAGATAAAAAAATGACCAAGAAATTGACATTCAACTATGAATGGCGATATTGACATAAGACGAAAACCCAGCTGATTTACAGACACGAATAGTTTCAGCACTACAATTTGAGAGCAGTTCGTTATAGGCACATTGACTGTTTTGACTTTGTAATAGCTCTATCTGGCCACGCTAGAAAAAGAACATCACTTCCGCTTTCGCCACTGTGGTCGACCGAGAAGCTGCGAATAGTTCGCATACTACACATGAAGAAACCACCGGACTTTACAAGTTGATAGCTGTACAGAGGTATAGCAGCTATTAGAAGTAAGTACGTGCTATGCTTTATCAACAACAGCAGATCATCATCCGGTGACGCTCGCTCATGTGGACCATTGACAACGGAAGAAAGAAGAGTAGTGCTCAGAGAAAATGTTGATCGGCGTCATTGGTAAATTGCACGTGCGGAAACACCAACAGTCGATCATACGATAACTACGGTTATATCTTGACAAAGATAGCTGCATACGTAGTGCGGGGAGAATCCACAACGCGAACTTACCCGAGGCTACGAAGTTTCCGCTCCTACTACCTACGCATTTAACAAGACTCATCATTCAGAACGCGCACAGCAGACAGCTCTACGCTGGTGTTTCCCAGATGGTCACCCTTATACGTCAGAAGTTTTGGATACCGTCTATTCGTCAAAACGTGGGAAACGCCTTACGCCAAGGTCAGCAACAATCAACAGACGATATGCGTGGGTGACATCGTCATCGTGCAAGACGATTTCAAACCGAGGCTGCACTGTCTTATTCATATTATGTAATGCATATCTATACATTTATTCTTTATTATTATATTTGTTGTTTGCCATTTATTATTATTATTTATTATTTATTATTAAAACCATTGTACCACTCTGGTGTTTTGGTTTATAAAGCCTTAAATAATTTAACTCCTTTTATAACAGAAATGATACAAATGATAGTCATTTTTGCAGAATGCCAACTTTAAACAAGATACGTATGTCTTCAACAATTAACAAAACTGTAATAAGCCTCTCATAATATGTTTGCTATTACGCTTAGATATGATATGTTAGGTAATGCTGAATTATGTCTTCATCATGACTGGCTTTAGACCTAATACTTACTGCAATAAATAATAGGAAGAACTGTTTGCTACATTTATTATTTTCTTCTTTGTTTATTACTATGTCATGTACACTGACCCTAATTGCTTACGCCGCTTGTATTATTTTGTCGATATCTTCTATAGATATTATCCGATTAATATCGTGTTTTTTAAATATCTTTATCAGAACAGTAGAAAGCATTTTCCGATATTTTGAAACCATACATTATTTAATTTCTTAGAAAATACTGATTTACAAGATAACCCCATTTCTTAAATTCACAAAACTGCGACTGTAAATTCAAAACTTTAACCATAATAGTCGTATCACACTGTGGTTTTTAGATAGTAATGTACATAAAGTTTCACCCTAACTGCACTTTACCATTTAACAATTTTGTAAATAATGTTTATGTTACCATAGTAACGATTGCTTTTAAATAGTTTTGCCCATAAAAAGCGCAACGGAATACATTCAATTAAGCACAAAATCGACAAGTAATTTTAGCCGCTTTTCTTTACATTGCGAATTTTCACATTAATATTTCCCGGAACTGGGAAATATATATATATACAAGTAAAGCGGCAAATAAAATTATATTGCATACACACTGAAGAGCCGTTTAGGCGAAACTAGTCTGTGTTTTGCCGGAAATTAAATTATGAAAGGCACCTTGAATTAGTTTTTTCTTTTTAATATACGTTTTTCTTGTGCGTTTAATTGCATTTAATTGCCGTCATATTATATATATATATCATATTCAGCATTTTAATAGTCTAAACATTGACAAATAAAGATAAAATATTATTATCTACTTAATAACTGGACATATTTTATTCAACAAATACATGTACAACGCTCGCCATAGAAAACGTAGTCCTAATTAGTAACGTCCAGCAAACGCTTTCCGAAATAGATTTTGTTCGGAACAAGAGATACTCTACAATCAATGGAAAAAATTGTTTGATTGTTTGTTACGCATTATGTTATATGAAAGATTAAAAATATTTTAGCAACCCGTGCTAAAATTGTTTTGAACTTGCAACATTCATAAACGTCAAATGAGCGTATGCATAAGATTCTGCAATTAATTGATGATTTATATGTTTTAACATTCACCTTCCTATTCTCAATCATTAGCAAACACTTTTTAAACATTAAAAGGAATACAATGGCTAGCGTATGGACAATGCATCAAAATCACACGTGACGTCAGAATGTCGCCGAAGCGATCTAAATTAAAAACAAATTAATAAGCGTTTTAAAGGTGTCTTATAAAAGTGCATTGTAGTGAAATTTCTTAGCTTTACATTTTCCATTAATCAATCAGTGTCAAATTGAAAACGGGGGCGTGGGTTGTTTGAGTGTTCATCTTTTGTGTTACCTGTTAACCCCGTTTTATTGTGTGCTATAAGTATTGTAAGTTTAGAGCGGAATAAATTATTGGTATTGGTATTGGTATAAACGTTAACAAACACATCTTAAATATGGCTATTAATGGAAGCTAATTACGTGTGAAAGTTCTATTATACTTAAGGCTTGCCATAGGGTTAAATAAACATGTAATTATGTGTGGATGTTGGGAGCGCAGTTGACGTCTTCCATGCCCTGAAACACTTCCTCGGTAAGTTCTGTGGGGAGGTAGGACAGACACAGCAGCTTAATGCATAGCGTATACGTATTTTCGTTATACTATTAGGAATGATTGATAATTGATGTGATATTGACATTGTTTTTAGCTCACCTGAGCACAGAGTGCTCATGGTGAGCTATTGTGACCGGGCTTTGTCTGTCGTCCGTCGTCGTCCGTCGTGCGTATTTTTTTTTACTTAAACATCTTCTCCTCTGAAACCACTCATTGGATTTTGACCAAACTTCACAGGACCATAATGCAATTTTCAAAAATCTTCTTGTCTTCAACTACCAGGCCCAGAGCTTTCATATTGGGTATATAGCATCATCTAGAGGTCCTCGACCAAAGTTGCTCAAATTATGCCCCTTGGGTCAATATTGACCCTGCCCCGGGGGTCACAATTTAACATTGAATTATATAAGGAAAAGTTTAAACGACATCTTCTCTTGAACCGCTTATGGGAATTTAATCAAACTGGACAGGAATGGTCCCTGGGTAGTCCTCTACAAAAATTGTTCAAATGGTTCTGATTGGTTGCATAAATAGGTCACGGGGTCAAAAAATAGGTTTTTAAAATGCAACTTTCAAAAATCTTCTTGTCTGAAACTACAAGGCCCCGAGCTTTCATATTTGGGTTATAGCATCATCTAGAGGTCCTCTACCAAAGTTGTTCAAATTATGCCCCTGGGGTTAAAATTGACCTTGGCCCGGGGGTCACAATTTAACATTGAATTATATAAGGAAAACTGCAAACGACATCTTCTCTTGAACCGCTAATGGGAATTTGACCAAACACAGCAGGAGTTATTCCTGGGTGGTCCCCTACCAAAATTATTCAAATGGTTCTGATTGGTTGCATAAGTAGGTCATGGGGTCAAAATTTTAATTAGTTTTCAAAATGCAATTTTCAAAAATCTTCTTGTCTGAAACTACAAGGCCCAGAGCTTTCATATTTGATGTATAACACCATCTAGAGGTCCTCTACCAATATTTAGTGGACAGCATTTGTGGTCCTCTGTAAATGGCTCCACTGTGACCTTTGACCTTTTCCTCAGGTGAGCGACCCAGGGCCCTTTGGGCCCTCTTGTTTTCACACTTCTTTCTTTGATGTTAGTTAATCAAATAGAGATGCGTGTCTTTTTTAGCTCACCTGAGCACAAAGTGCTCATGGTGAGCTAATTTGACCGGCCTTTGTCCGTCGTCGTGCGGCGTGCGGCGTGCGTCGTCTGTCGTGCGTAAACTTTTTTACTTAAACATCTTCTCCTATGAAACCACTCATTGGATTTTGACCAAACTTCACAGGAATGATCCCTGGGTGGTCCCCTACCAAATTTGTTCAAATTGTTTTGATTGGTTGCATAAGTAGGTCACAGGGTCAAAAAATAGGTTTTCAAAATGCAATTTTCAAAAATCTTCTTGTCTGAAACTACAATGCCCAGAGCTTTCATATTTGGTATATAGCATCATCTAGAGGTCCTTTACCAAAGTTGTTTAAATTTTGCCCCTGGGGTCAAAATTGACCCCGCCCCGGGGGTCACAATTTTACATTGAATTATTTAAGGAAAACTTCAAACGACATCTTCTCTTGAACCGCTAATGGGAATTTTACTAAACTCAACAGGAATGGTCCCTGGGTGGTCCCTTACAGAAATTGTTCAAATGGTTCTGATTGGTTGCATATGTAGGTCACGGGGTCAATAAATAGATTTTTAAAATGAAACTTTCAAAAATCTTCTTGTCTGAAACTACAAGGCCCAGAGCTTTCATATTTGGTATATAGCATCATCTAGAGGTCCTCTACCAAAGTTGTTCAAATT
>Ga0224511_10004588_pt1 | contig 10503 bp, 6 predicted proteins | sample SF_May12_sed_USG_2_FD_169988 | JGI IMG/M metagenome (GOLD analysis project Ga0224511, IMG submission 169988) | Sediment microbial communities from San Francisco Bay, California, United States - SF_May12_sed_USGS_8_1 | ecosystem: Environmental > Aquatic > Marine > Sediment | place: USA... | reverse complement strand
TCAAGAGAGAATGCAACTGCGGTTTCTGGGAGTTACAAGTGCTTATGCATTTCAGCGAAAGAATCAATTATACTATTATATTCTATTACTGACATGAAGTTACTCTGAGCGGTGCAACATTATTCCGCGCATGTTAAGCATAAATTATTGCCGGACGTAATTTATTGTGCTACCAAGAAGGTTGATATACAGAGAAGAGAATACAGATTGCGCCATTTCTGGTAGGCTACAGAAATTACCTGACCAAGAAAACAACCGAACTCAGCCAGTCTCACTTCTGCTGGACATGCGCTTGAGTACATGGTGACATTTAAATTAGTTCTTATTATACCTTGTTGGACTGTTGGGCTGTTGGGCTGTAGGGCTGTTGGGGAATGTTGAAACGAGAAATGCTAAGACGCCGACAAATGTTAAAACTTTTTGACATTTGTCATCAACAGCCCATCGAGAAATGTTAAGAGGGGTACACGCACTTTCGAAGTTGTGTTCCCCATTCTTAGAGGGAGGCAACTCCGCATTCATTGCTGCGATAGCGAGTGGTCTTTTTCCACAAAACGAAGATCGGTCACTCAAATAACTATGGTCCGAATAGCTCAAAAAGAAAAAAACCGGATCTCAATTATTACAACTTAGTAGCCTTATGAATGATCTTTACTTCCTCATATCATCGAGTAGAACTCAAGATTGAATGTAATATTGGAGAAAACTGAAGGTATAAGAAGTGCTTTCCCGGTTTTCCCTAGCCCTAGTAGAGGCCGTTACGTTCGGGCCTCTATCATTGTGCAGTAATGGCACTAACGCCGGCTGACAGAGGTGAAAAACTGCACTCTGAAACCCTATTCCTATATTTTTGCTAAATATTTTCTCTATTCAGACTTGTGTAACTACACCTGCAAGAGGGTTTTCCAAACATCAGCGCGTAAGCCGCGAAATCGATTCAAACACCAACAGCACTATGTTAATTGCCCATCTCGAGGCCAATTCTGTTGGGTTGACAGTTGGAAAATCGCGTCGCCGAGGGCTCTAAGTATGCGCATTGGATAGGGCTATATCTAAGCTTCCATTTGAGCTAGGTATTGGGCCCATTTATTCATGGTAGGCTTCAGGATATGAAAACAAGTGAAGACACTTTTGGCCATGACATAACCCCTTTAAAATCGCCGACAACTGTTAAAACGTTTTCACATTTGCTGTTGGGCTGTCAGCGACAATTGTTAAAATCAACAACAAATGTTAAAAATTTCTAACATTTGTCGTTTCAACAGGGAAAAGAAATGATGTCTGACTAGGAGTTGCCTTCCCCAATCATTGAGGTGGGAATCCCATAGGCAAAGCAAGGGATATACGTGTATCAAGGACAGGACACGACCTATAGTTGGTATAAGAGTATGAACTAGCCCAGTGAATTGTTTCGGTGTATCTACCGTGTCGCTCTTCGGTGATTACCGCGCATGCGTGGGTCTTGTAGGGGCTCAGAGTTTAGCTTCTCTAGAACCCTCACTTTGAGATTGCAGCCCAACAACGGTTTGTTTCGAATTTCATACGTGATTATTTGCAAGATCTTTGCATGCGAAAATGAGCCCGCCTTTATATCTATAGGCATCATACTTCGGTTTCGCTGCAGACGGCACCAAGACGTTGGAATTCTGTGCGATCTAGCTTAAAATTAGTCGCTTAAGGTAATGGAGGATCGTAGGCCCTTGTAACTAGAGCCCCTACAAAGACCCAACAGGTCGTCCAACAGACCCACCGGTGTCTGGCAGTATCATTCGGAAAATAGGCCTCATGTGCTATCTTGGTATAATCTTTGTGCATAATCACCATTGTTAGAAAGATTATTTATATCTTACAAAAATAACCTCTGTCTGTGGGAAATCCATTCCTGAGGCTATTTCAGTTGTGCTGACTACTGTGACATTGTGAAACAATAGGTTTACGATGATGTTGGCGTGAATGACAAAGGTTTTGAGATAATGAAAGGGTGGACTCCAAAACTGTACGTCCGTTACACAAACGCAGTTTCATTGAAATTTGTCAGTACATACGCGACAGCTTTGTAGTTGGAATCCGAGAAGAGACTACCATGCCGAGTGGCTTTCAGAAAGAGACGACTGACAGAAGTAGAACGCTTGTCAGGCCGGCAGAAATGGCGAGATAACGCTATACTACCTTGTGATCTTCCTAAATTAAAACCGGTAAAGAACTGCGGCCATAGAGAATGGAACCTCAATTACAAGAGATTCTCAACTTGATGGGTAGAGTTAAAATACAAATTATAAGGGCAAATCAAAGGATTGTTATCTCATAGACGAATTAGGGGTGGGGTTGTAGAGGCTGAATGAATTCTTACCTAGGTATACGATGGGAAAAAACCCAATGAATCACTTATCTTTTAGCCCCTGCTTAAATGAACTACAAATGAAGCAGGAAAAATTGTACACGTTAGATAATGCATTGATTCATGCGATTCATGCCATATTAGAATGATCTGGACTTTCCATTGTGAATCATGACTAATGGAAAGGATACTTCCTAGTTAAGTTTCAAAAAAAGGTTGTAAGCCTGATATTGTTTTCTTCGCCATCTTTCATGACTATTGATATTCGTTTGATATAGGTACTGTCGCTGGTATAACAGCATGCAATTGATCATATAAATCGGCTTAGGATAGAGAAAGAACTGCTGGATTGCAAACTAGATACAGTTGCTTACTCTTGATGATATATAGTATCGTGGAGTTGTCTGATCAATACCCTAGTCTGCTTACTTCACAGAGTTAGGATGATACTTCAATGGTTTACGTTTAGATACCCTATTTCGTATTCTGCCCACAGCTCTGTTGGATAGGGAGTGGCAAGTGCAAAGATCAAAGTATCCCAAAATCAAAACAAAATCGAAATAATTATGTATAGTGAACTAGCTGAATGGTGTAGTGCTGAGCTGAACTGCTTTGTTTCACAGCAAGTGAGGATAAGTTTGCCACAAACAAAAACAATAGTGATCAGTCCTCATAGTACCTGCATTGGCACACAAAGAAGAAGATTCACTCCACACAAGACACTGACCCGAAAAACATTACTCAAAATATACAGAAAACAATGCCGAAAAAGCCGGTGTAACAGTGATGGGAGAAGAGTTACTGAGGTGGATCACACCATCAGAGATATGGTTGATACAGTTTACGAGGCTGAACTAGGCCAGGTAGACCCATCTAAACTAAATCATTATTGTTATGAATGTCCCAGTTGAGTCTTTGGTCTTCAAGTAATGAAATGACTCACACATACCCACACAAAATGAAGTCTGACATGAGCAGAGGGCACAGTCAAGACAGACGATTCATGATCCAAATAAAAGTGATGAAGTTTTATCTTTAGGAGTTGCAAGAGAGGGTAAAGAGGTTATCGGTGAATGGGAGAGACATACCCCCTGTCGATAATCTTTGCGCATTAGGAAAGGAGCTGAGATGTCGCCTACAACAGACTGCTTCCAGATGAGGACTGAGGACACCATATACCACTCCCCTGAGTGCCGCTGAGAACACACGCATCATTGGCCACTGCAAACACATAGCGTAAGGAAATTTTGAAAGTGCCTTTTAAGGACGCAGGCTTGCCCACTCACTCACTCACTCACTCAGGCACGTAACAGCTGAAGTCTATGGAAATAAATCATACTAACATTCAACTGACAGGATGGTGTAGTCAGTAGATTTTAGTAACTAGCCTAGAAAATGTGAACATAAAAAGCAAGTGATGAATGTTGAAATATTGTCTGGGGGTTAAATTAAGCACACGAGGTGCCACGAAGCCATCCCTCTGACTCTGAGAACTGATGAGCAGAATGCAAACCAGTCTCAAATTGTAACTGTGCTATACTAGGATATCTAGAAACTAATGGAACCCCCGCTGTGAATACACTCCATGCTCCGGGAAGTTCAGGGCCCTAGTAAAGAATCGAAACTGGGTATTTGTGACCCGGATCAGCCACATGACCGGTCACTGATCGTCGAAAAGCAGAACAGAAACCAGTCATTCCTCTGGTCGTGCCAAATTTTTGCCATCTATCAGGATCAGCTGATCAATGTCACGTGCAGTTCATCGCAACACAACAGTGCAGCTGATTGGATGTCACAGGAAATGACGCATAGGAGTTTTGTGCACCAACCAATAGAGCTACGACGGATTCTGCAAGCGGCCAATCATATGTTTGTTTGCATTTCTAGACCCGTCCCACTTCCTCAACGTGTCCGTTCGCGCAGCATATCTGACTAACCACTGGACGAATCGAGGTCATTCTTTCGCCTCTTGTATTTATCCGTATTTTTATAACGTATTTATTTTAACCCGATACGAATATGAGTATTGCACAGCTACTTCAAGCAGCAGAGTATCTAGAACGAAGAGAAAGAGGTAAATATTACCCACTTGGCCTTACAAGTTACACCATCCTGGAAAGTTGGTACTAACTAACTACTAAACTGTCTTACTCTTAACTAGGCTGTTCGCTGTTGTTGAGTCAACTCACTACTCAGTCAAAATCAAATGACCAGTTGGGCGGTTTATGACTCTCTCACCAAGTGGCGGTGTGTTCATCGCTCCATGCACTTATTACAGTAGGCTAGTTGCATACAGCATACGTGCTACCTGGTATGTGAACAAACTACAAAGCTTTGTAGTTTGTTCATTCGCAATAGATGTCTTAAAACCAATTCGAGAATTACAGAGACTCGTCAATCGTCTATTAACTAGTCACGCCCTCTCTTTGAGTTTGATCTAATCCAGATTGGTTTCTGATTGAGCACTCATTTTCTCGCTTGAAACCAGGTACATTAGGTTGATGGATCATTCCTGATGACTGGAGTCAGAAATTTTACAGTTCAATGGTTTTGTAATCATCCTGGTCAACCCAACTTTGAGCTGATGAGATATTATTTAAGTGACCCTACTGCATCGGTTTGGTTGACTGGGATTGAATACACTGTAGCTTGGTCTTTTATAGAAGCAGAGCATGGATACGCCTCTACACTGCCCATGCCCGATGATTACTATCCAAATAAATCAACCATCAACAAAGCCAAAACGTCCAACTCCAAGAAATCTCAGGGAAACCGGTATGTATCTCTTGTAGCTATTAGATCTATGTACTCGCTTGTAAAGCAGAACCCAATGCGGCAAACATCTAAAAAATCAGTGCAACTAAATGCAGTTCTGCATTCTTCTCATTTGACGTTAGCGGATAAGCCTGTCGGCAGTGGTTTTATTTTGTTATTCAGTAAAACTGCATTGTCAGATGCCGACCTGATAGGTATTGATTGCCACTAACAAAATGATGGCGAGCAGTGCCGGTTTCAAATTTCCTTTTTTGCTTTTCTGTAGGTCAACTCACAATGAACTGGAGAAGAATAGGTGAGTGTCTTATGCAGCTCTATCCAGTTTGCATATTTTAGGGAATCACAATCAGTGGCTTTTTGTTGATACAGGCTACCTGCACATTTGTACTAGTTACCTCAGTTATTCCAAACCACAGAAATTATCAGTAATATTGATTAACCTAGGTTTTGTCACATGGCAGATGGCCCATGCTTGTTGTATTGTTACCGGCTTCAGAATCTCTGGCTAAACAAAACCCATTGTAGCCTACTTTATTTGAGAGCTTAATTGTCCAATCACTACAAAGAGATGACCACCTGTCACTTTGTCATATTTACAGGAGGGCCCATCTTCGACACTGCTTGGAGAGGTTAAAAGACATGGTCCCTGTGGGTTCCGACACCTCTCGACACACTACATTGGGCTTGCTGACGAAAGCCAAAGCATTTATCAAGGTAGATAGACTAATAACAGGAGTGTTGGGAAGTTAATGGACTCTTGCTCCAACGGAAGGCATTGGGGCACGCTTGTGATGCATTGGGATACGTTTGGTGTCTGCAGAGGAACACACAATTTACCATTTTGCAGGCCCTTGAAGAAAAAGAGAGGAAGCAGCAGCTGCAGATGAGTCACCTGCAGCGTGAGCAGCGACAGCTGAAGAAACGCATGGAGATGTTACGGAATACGCAGGCGTATCGTAACAGTCGCAGCGAACGAACTATCAGCGAATGCAGCAGCTCAACCATATCCACTGCATCCACCGCATCCATCTCTAATGATGAGCACGGTAATTATCATATGACCAGCTGGCCTGTAAACTCAATTAGCCTAGTGTGTGTAGATGGTGGTTTAAGAGCCATAGCACTGAAAGGTCACTACTCTGGGTGTGATTGTGTGTGCATGGACAAACTCAAAGCTCGGCGGGTAACCAGATAATTCGAACTGTACTCTAGCAACAGGAAGTAGGTCAGACATTGCTGTTTATCCAATAACATCAAAAGATGTACTGGTACTAGTTATTAAGAAAGTTCTAGATCAGAAGTCAATGTTTAGGTACCGGTATTTGGCTGTCATGTAGCCAGTTTTCAGGCACTATTGTCATGCCCTCCGCAGTGGTCATCAGCCGCCATGCTGGAGAAAAGTAATTAGCGGAGCCACCCTGAATACCTGTATACAATTGCCCATTCAAGCACATGTGCTGTTGACAGTTCAAGCGTCCCAACAATATGGAGGCTAAAATCAATATTACAATGACCTGTATCACTAGTTATAACGGGCTCCCAGCGCGTTAGTACTAGTTGTTACTAGTTCATGAGTAATCCTTGAGTGGAAGTGTGCTAATCATTGTTTGCGGCAGGATTGGTCAGACTCATTACTACATTAACCTAATACTGACCACATGCTGGTTTGGTCTGCAGAGATTATGAGCTTTATTTCCTCCATTTTTAGATGAGATTGATATTCTGAACAGCGACAGCGATGATCAGAGCTCAGTCGGTAGTGATGGCGGCATGGTGGTGACCACTAAGAAACTTAGTCTTACTCATACGCTATAGTACGCATAGTATATATGATCTCTGAGTAAGCCTGATATAGGATGGACCACGCCTAATGCATGGACGCCCGCATCATGATTAGCATTATCACGAGTGAGTACAGCTCAGAACCAATCACCAGTTCTATACAAGACACAGCTTATCACAATCCGGAGCTACAAGCCCTGTCAGGGGCATAATTGTGACCACGCAGCTTTTACACCTACTAAGATTTTATGATCCTGTATTGGCTAGCTTCCCATATTGGCTTATTTATTTATTTAAAAAATGTATAAAAAACATTAGATTGTCGTAAATTTCTCCGCACGGCGGATATTCCCAAGAGGTTTACCATCATTTAGAATAGGTTTTATGTCTCACAAACGCGCGCACCTTTCATTGATCGTTGTTCAATGATATATGTATAATTTATTTTAATTTTTGTTATTTTTTGAACGAAAGACGTGTCAGGTGTATATGAGCTTGTACATGTCTCCAGTGATAATGCAAAATCTGAGATTTCTTATTTGTTCCATTATTTATTATAAACTAAACTCTAAAAAGTGAACCAGACCGGTTTTTACATGACCTATTCAACTTGACCGCTGTTTGACTGATAATAGCGACGCTATCTCCCTGGTATGAAAACAACCCCGCAGTCATTGCCTAGTCATGATACTACCCAAGCCATAGTTAGGGCATTAGTTAGGAAATTCCTGCCTATCATAGGAAGCTGTGGCTGTCAGTGCCCAGTGACTGATGGTATCTTGTCAACGGTCCTCTCAGCCATGACAACTACTTGTTGCAGCATTTGACCCATGTTTGAATGCAATACTCACGCTAACCTTATTCAGTGGGTTGAGTTATGTAATCAATACCTGCTCAACTAAGCACCTCCCGCCAGCAATTTGAAATCCAAGCGAGCTTTGATTTTAGTAAATTTGTAGTTGTATTGCAGACTATGCAGAAATGGGTGACCTGGTTAGGATTGCAGATTTACAGGGGTGGAGGTTGAATTGTGCAGCAGACAGATTATGCTAGTAGTGTTTCGGAGGTCATAACTACAGTTTATTGGGAAGCCACACATGGTTTTGCTGGTTGGTCATAATATCCTGTATAGGCTGGCCTTTTGGAGAGAAAAAAAAGTTACTATTTTCCACCAATGTGTTACAATCTCCTATTGGGTTGGGTCCTCCAGCGCTCCTAGCTATTTTAACAAAGACACAGTTTGGTCAATTTGGCGCTCTTTTTCCACGATTGATTAGCATGCGCCTACCCCCTACTCCTATTGTTTATGCCAAGCAACAAAGGGCTTGCTTGTTGTTACGCATCTTGGACAAACAATTCCCTGCATTACTGCTCTGGTCATTCTGTTTGCTTATGTACACAAAGGACTATCGCAGTCCAGGTGGGTTGATATAGCAAAGACTACTACGGAGACTAGGCTATATGGTTGAGTTTCCAATCAAGCCTTGCAACTTGCAAGTAGTGATTGCAGTCGGTCGTTGAGCTCAGGCACGATTACGCAAACCATGCTTCATCATTTCTTGGTTGTTGTGGAGATGTCACAACCACCCCACATTTGTTGTTGGTCATCCAGAACCTCTGTCCGCGAAGAGGCACTAGTTTGCTCAGTTATTGCATAATACAGAAATGATACAGCTGCAATGGAGTCAAGGGTCACTAAACTAGGGGACGATCAAACAAGCCATAAGTCTTTTCGGCAGGCAAGCGTAGCGGGTCACCTCTCTGTATCCATGGTGATCATTGAGCTAAGCAAAAACTCTTCTCTTGTCCTGTGAAGATGATTGGTTTAAAGGATGCCTCAGGTGAATCTGTCACTTTGTATTAGCCCATGATAAGTAGCATGACACCGGGCGCGGACGACCTAACAAAAACTCTGCCAACATAAACGGTTCACATTGGCTCAATGTAACCTTCAACTAGTTTTCCATCATTCTCCGATCTCGGTGAAGGCAAAGACTCAGGAAATTCTTTAGCATGTTATTGAATGCTTCTTGAAAAAATTCGTTTATAATTAGTTCATTATGGGAATGAAGTTTGAATAAAGTGAACAATAGGCTACTCAACTGGCAATGACTGAAAGTTCCAGTGTCAGAGCCCCTATCTTACCTACTAGTCTATAGTACTATGCACTCTTGTTATGCAACAATGAATAGTAATTGCTATCTTTACACCCATATAGAACCAAACATTGGCATATAATACGGACTGCCTCGGAGCCCACAATAATTGGCTATTACAGAGTCTAATGTACCCTTTCAGTGCCCCAATTCTATATACCCAGAGAGAAAGCGTACACAGCAGGTATTACACTGATTTCATCTAACCATTATTAGTTATCCTTAGCTAGGATGAAAAAGTTAGGCCAATTCTACGAATCAAACAAACAGGATCTAGACAACATCGGTCCCCAGTCTAGATACTTAGTTTTATGAGTAATAAAAATACAGTTCAAAAACTGATTAGATCTAGCCACCAGTAGCCGAGAGGTTACTGATAAAGCACCTTCTATAGGACCTGCTGGGTAGTGAAGCCTATCACCTGTCAAGCGTTAGTGCCTGGAATGCATGGGACAAGAATAAGACTCTTACTGATTTGCATGATAAACAGCCAAATGTAGGTTACGAGCTGCAAACCGCAAGTAGAATTCATGCAGAATCTTCATGTTCTATGCCAGGTTGGTACTAGTCAGATCCCATCTTTGTCAGCTGTCGAATGAAATAAAAATAAAGCAATGTGCAACAACTCCTGGGAAATTTTTCATGTTTTCACAGACGGAGAGGAGCCATGGATAGGATGATGGCTATAACAGCTATTCTTTTCACGGCGGATATTTTTGGCTAACCTCAACATGCCAGGCTACCACCGCTGGATTTCCTAGTCAGTGCTTCCAAATCAAGGCATCATTCATACCCTCTCCACTGACCCAGTTATGGGCAATTAGCTATAACAATACTCTGGTTGAGATGATAAGTGGGACCGAGATTTTAATAGCTTGGCACCCATTCAATAGCCGCAGTTCAGTGGAATTTATTGGTTAACCACGAAGCTATAAGAGGCCGGGTGATTGACCCTTGGCGCCTCGCTAAGTGAGAACACAACTCCACAATACATCGAAATGACACCGGCTTTGAAACTGACATTGCCATTAGCCAACCATCTAAGCATTTTCTTTCAGTTCATTGGCTTTGCTCCAACTAACCACTCCTGCGCTAAACAAGATGCCTTTCATTGCTCTAAATCGGTCAAAGAAGGCAAATTGGGCTTAAAACTATTTACGGATCTCGCCTATTTCCAAAGCAAGTAACCCAGACGTCTGAGGGCCAGGTGTGCTAGTTATCATTCATGCAGCTAAAAGTTTCTTTGCCAACTAGGCTGTGACTGGCGAGGGACACTTGACAGGTACACATATATTTGGCAAGCTCACTGATGGCCAAACTGATAAGTGAGGTACCAGTATGTATAATTAGGTGACTCGACTGTGTAATCAGTTCGGTTGTTTGGCCGTAAACAGAATTTCAAATCTCAGCGCCTTTTGTACTTCAGTACTGTGTGTATTCAGAATTCAGAAT
>Ga0224511_10004587_pt1 | contig 10503 bp, 2 predicted proteins | sample SF_May12_sed_USG_2_FD_169988 | JGI IMG/M metagenome (GOLD analysis project Ga0224511, IMG submission 169988) | Sediment microbial communities from San Francisco Bay, California, United States - SF_May12_sed_USGS_8_1 | ecosystem: Environmental > Aquatic > Marine > Sediment | place: USA... | reverse complement strand
ACAATTATGCACAAAAAATACTTCATATTAAAATAGTTTTATTCAAAGAAATAATACTGACTGAAAATTTAATATGTTTGTTATATAACGTTCATTAGTCTAGTTTTATACTTATTTCAGATGTGCTACAGCTGGTAAAAATGATAAATGCTTCCTGTAGCTGAAGGCAAGACCATTGTTTAATAAGCAACGAATTAAATATAAACAGCGAAAATTATTCATTGAACTGTTGTAAATGTTCAATTAGAATATACACTGATTTTTCCTACAAACAAGTGTTCTTTTATAACAGAAACACACGTCAATGTTTAATATTATTATATTATACAACGTTGAACAAAAACTTCTATTATATTTTACATTGTTCTACATACAATGTTTTTGTATTCAATGTTTTATTCTATCATGTCCATTTCTGCCTTAAATGTTTTAAGAGTGTTAAGTGCCTTATGACTGATAAGTTATAGTAAAATAAACGTTATATGCTCTAGACGTGGAACATTTAGGGATTATTAAATTAACAAAACCAGATGTTTTAATATATGTAGTATGCTTATTGTAAACACAGAGAACACGCCTAAGACATCAACTGACTATACTAATAAAAACCATGAATAATTTTATAAGAAAACAACTGAATACACTCATACGAAAACAACTGAATAAACTTATATGAAAACAACTGGATATACTCTTTACTACAACAACTAAATATATATCTACTTAATATGTACTCATAAGACAACATCTGAATATACTCATAAGAAAACAACTGATTATACTTATAATAACAATTACATATACTTATATTAAAATGATTTTACTCAATAAAAACCTCTGAATATACTTATATGAAAACTACTGAATTTACTAATATTCGTTTTCTATGAGAATTCTCACACGGTTTAACTTACATTGATTGATTATAAATGCCATTTATTAAGTACACATTTAAAGTAATAAGAAATATTCTCAAGAAGATAATCTCAAAATAACTATAATTGTACAGATCATCTATGTACCCTTTACCTAAAAGAGAACACGGAACATCTTATGCTATAATTGACGTGCGTTTAAATAAGCGTCCATTTAATACTAAATGTAGGTGTTAAACAATAGTATGCGTACTGACCAGACATGCTGGTCTCTAATAATTAATGTATACATAATATGCAAGCACATTTTGTATCAAATTAGAATCAAAATGTAGATTGGTTTACATGTCAATTGATTGCAACGACGGGAAAGTCGGTAAGATAAAATAACATTGAAGGGCAACTTATACCAGATTGATTTCACTTTAAAACTGCTTTCATGATTATGTCAAGATATGATAAACGATGTGTTTCTTGTTTGTAAAAAACTTATATTCAACATTATTTGTTACACAATTGTTCAGTTATAAAATGCACATATCATATGACTTCAAGACACAAACAACAATTTATTTAAACAAAAAACTAACAAAAATAAATATCAGTAAATATGTCGAATAAACAACAATAAAAACACATTGTTTACAGAATAAGTTTTCGAATACTTTTTAACGAAACAAAACGCACACAATTACAAATTATAATATTTGATGATTTATATATCAATATAAAGCCTGAACAATACACACTTTTATTTTTATAGTCGATGTTTCTTCCATAACTATATATAGCAATCATGTTATTAGAACAATGTTACAAATGTAAAATACATTTGTTTTTACTTTTTGTAAAGTATAAACATTACAAACTGCGGTAAAGTAACGAGAGTTACTCTATGGCCGACAGTTATTTAATTGTTGTTGTTTTTGCAAGGACACACACCACTTTAATTTGTAAACTTATACGTTGATCGTTTTGTACAATTTCTTTTTCATCTTGTACTTCACAATGTTTACATTAAGTCATCATTGACACACACACACTAAAACTCACCGTATAATTATCGTGCATATATATCAGCCATCCAAAGTAGTTCACAAGTTACAGATTATTCCTATCCGTTCGCTCTGACGGACTGTATTCAACTGTTACGCGGCTACAGATGCTACAGAGGCTGCTGGTCTTACGGTGGGTGTCAGAGAAATAGTTTAACATGACGTTCTGAGGAAAACGCTTCTCATATATCGTTTATTATGTTCTTAGCGAAATTACTTCTGTCGCGTGGGTTACAAAAAGCCAGGACTTTTAATTACCAGTCACAATTTTTTGTTGTTGAGCTTAATGATAAATGTATCTGTGAACGATTTGATTACATGAACTAATCCATACAAAAAGTTAAATAAATAAGAATTAAAGGTAGAAAAGACAACTTTTAAAACACATTTGCCAAAGAATCAATTAGATAATGAAATATGAGCTTTCCTTGAAATAAAGAGTAACATTATGCACTTACTCATTACCGCGAAATGACGCTTTATAATAGACTACGATTAAGATGTAATTATTCTGAGAAAAGAGAATGCCATACATTGCGAAACTAGTAGCCTCGGTTGTATTGAACGTGTTCATCGATGGTAATGAAAAATCATTGACGCCTGATAGTGCTTGGGAAAAACTACATTTTCAAATTCAAACAACATACAATATATGATCCAAGTCAACCATAGACTGAATATAACTACACAATGAATTAGTACAGGCGAAATTATACAACTGCCACACAAGTACTTTGATTAGTTCAAACAACACTGTTATTTTATTCACCGTAATCTATTGGCAGTCCCGATGTAGATTTGATTTTTTGTGATGTTTTTTTATTTTGTAAAAAAAATATTTTTATTTATTTATTTATTATTAGTCCTTTCCTGTTCAGCTGTCCGCGAAGTGGTCGGAGCCCGAAGCTCGAGTTGACTTTTTGCACGTTTGTTCGATTGGAATTGTATAATATAATATAGCCCGACCGGTCGATTGCATCTTTTGGGTAAAATTCTGTACACAAACAAATATACATAAACAAAGCTTGAAGAGTTCTATAAGTATATTGTCCAAATTTATTGCAGGTCATTGGCATTTGAGTATACATTGATTTAGTCTAATTTGGAGTCGGGTGACATTTATTGTTTCTTGAAAAATAAATAAAATGCAAGTTTCAAAATGCATTGGTTATCGGCACTGTATTTGTCTAATATTAACTTTTTCATTATTTATTGAAAACTCCATTTGAATATCCCAATGCGCTATATTTGAACAATAATTATTGTGTAAAGGTTGTAACAATTTAATTTCAACTAGAGACAGAAACCTTATAGAAAGTCCTTGTAATCATAACAAAAGAACACCCAGTCGCCGTAGCTAGCATACGCAATACATTAGCTCGGAACATGCTGTAAAACGCAATATCTAATCACACATGTAATCAATCACGGTACCTAAGTATTAGGAGAAAGAGTGAACAATAATTAAATATTTGTAGTAGTTCACGGAAGAACAACTGGGTGAAAAGGATTATTTTGGATTTATAATTAAGAACTGTTATTTAAGATCAAGGTTAACAATACCGGAGTCATTTGTTTTGCTGTTTTATACTTATTCATTTTTCAAACTATATAGTATAAGCTGCCGTAATGCAAACATTTAATTCAACCGTACTAAGGCGGTTACTCAACAGTTTTTGGAAAAATCATTTTAATAAATAATAAATAAAAATATATAAACTAAAAAACCTTTTGCATGGTGCCCTTAAACTTGCCCCTTTCTAAATTGTTTGCAGCATCTTTCAATACAATATATGTTCATATATATTATTTGCAAACAGTTACTGTATAGTATTTATTCAACATATATATTTCTACAACTAACGGTATGCCCTATCTAATAAAACAACCTGCGGTTTGATATTATTCCTACGCAGTATGTTAATTACACGTCTGATTAACCAGTTATACGATATTCCACTAGGCAAGGTTCGTTTAAGCTCTTCATATATTTATTGAGTCATGCTAACCAATGCGCGTATTTACTAGATCATAGATCATTACCTGAGCGGTAGATGGTTAGGTTGGAATATTCTCTTGATTTCAACTATAAATTGACCAAAATCATGGACGTTTGCGTTTTTAATATTAAGTTGATATATTTACAACAGATAAACTTTCTTCTGAGGTCTGTAGTAACCTATGTGTATTGTTTTAATGAAAACAAGACATATTCATGCATCTCTTAATTTACATTAACATTGATACGAATATAATGAAATTGACACAATAAATTAGTTAAGTAATTGACTTGAATTGAATTGAATTTAACCATGAACATATACATTTATATTGTCTATATTGTTTCATATTGTTATTTTGTTTGATCTTATTTATGTGACTTTAAATGTTCAGCTGACAAAAATGATTATTTAGGTACAATAAATTAAAAGTAACTTACAGTTCTGCTGTAGCGACGGAAGACTCGGTATTGAAAAGCAAATAAATGCAAAATTAGATTAATAGAAGCAAACAAGCTACACTGATCAGATCGGTTTGAATGTTTGTTCTACAACAACTTAGGCACGTACATGTGTCCTCGGGAAGATCCATTAAAACATACGTCGGCGTGCTGTTGTCCACTTTGACTGGACATGCTGTTACATTGCTTGGTCACGGCTAAAGCAGGTACAATGTAACTGGACATTAACACGTGTTCCGTTTCCCTCTCAAAAGTGGTTTTACTTGTTGGTCATTAGCAGTTATTTGTTAACAAGTTGTATCGCCTCCTTTGATCAAGCTTTATATAAACATTCATTTTATTATTACGACAACGACAGTGAGTAAATACTTGTTTCTCGTCACAGTGCTACACTTGATTTTATGTTACAGTCAGGATTACAAAAAAAAACGTTTAAAAAAATTCATTAACCGTTTTCTGCGGGTCAGTATTATCTTGTTCAAAACTATATTATTGGAAAAGACGATTAAGAAAACCAATTTCAATCATATGTTTGTTTAAATATACTTTACAATAAAAACAATATATAATTTTCCTGTTTGACCTTTGTTTTTGTTTGAATACGTATTCAGTTGTTTGATACGCTGTGTCAAACGAATTGCGCGTGCTATATTTATTTAAAACATTGTAATATGAATTGAATGCAAAATGTTTATTTAAAGACGCTAGGTCTGTATCTTTAAAGCTTGATAATCGGTCACAAATCTTGCACTATGTTAAGTATACTACATAAATAAACATTGCAAAAGAAACAAAACACACCAAAAAAAATCAAATATAAAAACCCTTGCGGAGCCGGGAATTGAACCCGGGACCTATCGCGGCCAAAACGGATGCGTTACTTTTGCATCACCGAGTCAACTAACTGAGAGTAACGAGTGTAGTCAAGCGATTGAACTGTTTCGAAGCAGCGTCGAAACGTAAATCAACAAAGCCGAGTTTGCGAGCCATACATTTTCAACACATCCATTTTTTTTTCTAAAATATTTTTACATGCATGGATCACTATTTGGCAGTTTCTCTTATTTACGGGAGTAAGTTTTACTGCTTAAATATGGTTAAACTGTAAAATGTAAACAATTCTCTCCTAAAAGATAAAGGCATAGTATCTTAAAAAATACTTTCATATTCAACAGATACAATACTTGTTTTGCCTTTACAAAAGCCATTCGCATTTACATATACATGTATAATTACCATCATGCATGTTTGCACGATAACCGAGGAAGTTTGTCGTCCTGACATTCTTTTTAACATGCCTCAAAAGTTCTTTTTTATGTGCGTGCTGCAGCTAGATAGGACATTTATCTGGAATAAATAAATGTTTCATGATTGTAAGGTATCTCTAGTATTTTTAACAATGCAATAACAATGCACGTTACCTTAATGCACATTCAATTTCCTTAATTTCATTGATTGGCTGTGTGAGTGCCACAACTGCAGTAACGGTTTGTATCACGTAACCGGGCCATTATTTTGCCATTTAACGTTAATAACAACTTAATAAGGTGTAACATTGTTTCCGGTAGGTCAACATGTTACGATGCAATCAATTATATGTACATGTACATGTAGGTGCATTAGCTAAAAGTTATTTCGAGCATTTTGGATAATAATGTATTATGAAATGACATTGGAGCTGACATGATCGATCATTGACTTGAAATATGTTTGACAATTAATTACTCGCCTTTATATAAGATTGAAACACCCACTTCCTTCGCTAAATGCATAGTATTACTTTTTTTAACGTTCTGCGCATAACATTACCTTGCATATTTATCATTTAAGCAGATACAAAATGTAACCAATTTGTTTTACATGCAAACAGCTCACTTTTTCAAAGGGTATAGGTTTGTGATTGTTTCATATTTGCCCCTCGTTCGTTCACAACATAAACATTAAGTCTTATTTAATGAACAATCGTCAGATATATGTGCGAGTAACATTAGTGCGTGCTACAATAATTAACCAGTTAACTTAAACTGTGATTCTTATCGTGTTTGCTTCTTCAAATTACAGAAAAATTCAAAACTTGTTGCTCGTGTAAAAAGTAACATGGTTTTAACATGATTTTTAATAGGTACTGGGCTATTGCGTACTGCGAACGGCTTGCATACCAACCGAATACGGCTTGGTACACCATATGATACTCATAATATTGTTGACATAAACGTTGTTAATTTCAAAGAAAGCAAATAAACATAAATTGCAAGACCATTTCTTAACATTATATAAGTATGTACATGTATCTACCACAATCAAGGTTAACCTGCACTTAAACACCTGCGTATGTACTCATTTAGTGCATGTGTAATAAATAAACCACATGTAAATAGTTAAAGCGTAGAGACCGGTAAAAAGAAAGGTGTGGTGAATTATATAACATGTATGCTTTAGATGTAAGAAAAATCATGTGTTTAGATGGCAAATATCTACAAATGATTCCGATCCTCTATGTATCTTCAAGGAAAAAACAGGTATCAGTTGATTGGTCACTTCAGAATTACTTGGTTATTCTTAGTCGGATTTTACTTTTGCCCGTTTTCATCCTAATACGCGCACATCCCTTGTCTGTCTGTATCACATGAGCCGTAAATCTACACTTGTAACACGTTATATGCAACACAAAACAATTGATCTATCGACAGCCCGCCCCAACGGTCCTGCTTTGTCGGACTATCTTTTGTATGCACTTGTTAATTCTGCCTATGCAAAAAGCTTCCATCATTTCCTAGTCCGAAAATTGGTCAGTAATGTTTTAAAGGAGCAATATGGCTTTCATATTATAATAAGTGTTCAGTCAAATGATGTGTAAAGTATGTAGACAATGAAAGGAGGGCGGGCTGTCGATAGGTCAATTCTTTAGCCACCCTTTTTAAGGGCTAGCGATAGTTTGCCGCTGGTATCTTGCACATGCTCATTATATATGGCTGCGCACATATTCGACAGTCTCTTCACGGTTGGATTTCTCTGTCCGATGTTGTAATGTGCACACCAGTACCTCACAAGTCACGGTCTCACCTGGAACTCACAATAATTTAATCGTTATCAAGGCTAGAACTTTTATCGGCGTAGTCATCTAAGCTCACGTTTGACCTACATTTCTGTATAATAATGACGTCTCTCTGAGATTTCAGAAATCCGCCGTTTCATAAGCACTGAAAATGACGTGTGGGGAAACAGAGAAAATCCCGTTTTCGATTGGATGAACATGATACACGCAAGAAAAAGGCCACACTATTGTAATGCATATGTTTTACGATTTTTTGCTTCGTTCGTAGATTAAATTGTTAGGGTATTGCTTTCTAAAGTGTTTTTATATAGAATCAATAAACAGTTACGTGTCAAACAAAATATTTTATAGATAAAATTAATTACGTCTCCAGATGTAAACCGGTTTATAGTAAAAAGTCTGACATATTACCCAATAATTATTAGGTTAGCCTTACTACATCCAGATGCAGCACGCAATCTGGTTTTAAGAGACAGATATATTGCAACTTTTTCCAGAACTACTTTTTAGTGTACAAGTGCAAAATCGGAAAGAATGCTTTGCGGTGCGGTTAGAATTAAACAACAATGTTATCTTGTAAGTTGACTTGAGCATGTACTATGTGTACAAGATAAGACTCGCACGTTTTTCCTGCCTCTGTCTGTCATTACACAAGTAATAAATCTCCTTAATAGAATTTGAAGACATCCCTTACTTAGAACAAAGTTGGCCAAAATAGCTGTTCACTGATACTTGAAAATATTCATTGTAAGTTTTCTGTCATCTGTGTAAGATTTATGTACAAGTACTTAGCCTTGTGTTATGTTTCCCTTTTTTAATCCTACGCCGTTTGTCTTTTTTAAAAGATATTTCTTGTTCAGGCGTTATTTCCGTGCATGTATTTATATTTATTAAATGCTAGTTTAACAGTCGTCTAAAATCGTTATAATAATCAGTTTGAGTACATTACCTTGTATTTTAAAACTCTATAATGGACAAGAATTGTGTATTATTTGAATATCTATTATAGGTTTTTGTCCACAAGTTTCGACATGTGTCCACAAAAAATTTGTTTATTGGATCTCGTATCCTTTTTAAAGAGACATACACAGAAACGGATAATGCAAAGTCTAACACGATGTTAAATGATACCGTAAAATGTACTGTTTATTTCCTCAATAATGATATGCTCCGGAATATTTATATTGTAAATATCATTCTAAGAATGAAGGTGATACTAACCTTTTATCCTGTTAAAAGGCTGTTGTAATTCTCTCTATTGTAAGAAGTGTATCTGTTATCAGTAAACATAAACCATGAACTAATACACTTTTAAATTAAAGTGCATAATCCCTAGCAATGTAAAATGAGTAACATTTTGTTTTAAATAAGGAATTGTAACTTAATTTATTCAAGCTGTTCAAAGTCTTGAAGCTTATATTAACAGAATCAGTAAGCTTTCATTCACTGTGTTAATTAAAATTAAATGTTGCTATTAAGCCCCTGTCACACCAAACGGCGATGTCATTGCGTTTGTACAGCTTTCTGAAAACATGTCAGTGCGCTGTGGGGTCGCCGCGAAATACGCCTAAAATATATAATTTGCCAGTTAAAGCGTGTACACAACGTTCACACCGCGTCTTTACAGCGTCCATGACGCTTCTACTGCGCGCAAGCAATTGCTGCAGAGTGTTCTTGGCGCGCACACGGCGCGTCCACAGCGTTCTCACGGCGCGCACAGCGTTCTCATGGCGATTATAGCGTTTAAGTTATTTTACTTATTTATTATTCCGAGCAACCCTATTTTGCAAACATAGTGATCTACGTTTTTTTCTTTTCTTAGCAATTCGTCATAGCATTTAACAGTTGTTAAAATGTTTAAAGTCTCACAAGACTTGCAACATGCATGTATGTAGTAACACACATATACTAAGTAGTGTACATTGAATAGCTTTTATAATGTGTTTTAGTTTATGTTTACTTTTGTTAAACAACTTATTTTTGAATTAAAAGACACAATGGTCAAGCTCTATTTTTGTTAGTTTAATGAAACTTAAACCATTTGCATTTATTATAAAATTCTTTTTATAGTTTAACACAGTTTCTGATCATTTGTTTTATTATCAAAATACATTGCCATTGCCTACTCTAAATGCAGAATTTACACGGCGTCTTTACAGCATTCACGCGCCCACAACGCTCTAAAATACCCCGCAGCGTTGCTACAGCGTGCTGTTTAACACGCTGTACAAACGCCAAGCCGCGGCGTTTGTTTTGAGCATGCTCAAAATAAACACCGTCGCATGGCGTTCTAGGCGATTGCACAGCGTTTCCACGGCGTTGCTGGCGTTTGCACAGCGCGCACCTCGGCGATCTGCAATTTTTTAAACGCTGTGGGAACGCTGTAAGGACGCCACTCTGGTGTGACAGGGGTTTTACTTAGATGAGTATTGTCATGCAAGTTTATGCTTTATTTTATAAACAAACAAGTTGTTAAACGCGGTAAAACACAGCAACCATGTCATATTGTTTACCTTTTTCTGGTAAACGGTAGCCATATTGTTTTAAATTTTTGACAGTTCCGCTCTAGTTAGCAAAGTTTGCACAGTCGTATAAGCACAGTTTTTTACACATTTTTCCATTTCAGACTATGTATTTCCGGCGGGTGATGACATATCTCATTCTCATATCATGTTATTATCGGACTGCAGTAAGATCTGGCCTTTAGAAACTTCAGTTCAACCGAAATTCCACGTCTAAGTTTGGCTTTTGTCGCGGAAAATTTGTACGCCATCTTGTTTGTTTACATTTTGGCTGTTTGCCAATTTCACTTCCCAATTTTCGGGCCTTGACGTCATGACCATCGAATTATTAGGCGTATGCCCAATGATTTATATGGGCATCAGTCTGCGCGTTAAATATTTTTCGACTATAGCCCTTCGGGCTATTTAAATATTTTTTTCCATAGCTCGAATGAAATTTTAATAGCCCAAACTATTTGTTGTGGTCATAATTCATACAAATCATATTAGAAAGGAGCTGACTTGCACTTATTTTAATCTTGCTTGTGTTTTCTTC
>Ga0224511_10004586_pt1 | contig 10503 bp, 9 predicted proteins | sample SF_May12_sed_USG_2_FD_169988 | JGI IMG/M metagenome (GOLD analysis project Ga0224511, IMG submission 169988) | Sediment microbial communities from San Francisco Bay, California, United States - SF_May12_sed_USGS_8_1 | ecosystem: Environmental > Aquatic > Marine > Sediment | place: USA... | reverse complement strand
AAAAGATTTTGTTCAAACTTTCCACAAAGTGTTTTTTCATCAAATGGAACAATTTTGAGGGGTGAGACTTAAGAAAATTATGATTTTTGAAAAATCACCATTTTAAGAGCCACCCTACTCTAGATGATGTTATAAATCAAATATAAAAGCTATGGGCCTTGTAGTTACAGACAAGAAGATGTTTGAAAGTTTCATCCTAAAAACCTTTTTGACACCGTGACCTACTTATGCAACCGATCAGAACCATTTGAACAATTTTGGTAGAGGACTACACAGGGACCATTCCTGTTAAGTTTGGTCAAATTCCCATTAGCGGTTCAAGATAAGAAGTCATTTGAAGTTTTCCTTATATAATTCAATGTAAAATTGTGACCCCCGGGGCGGGATCAATTGGGACCCCAGGGGCATAATTTGAACAATTTTGGTAGAGGACCTCTAGATGATGCTTTATACTTAATATGAAAGCTCTGGGCCTTTCAGTTTCAGACAAGAAGATAATTGCATTTTGAAAACCTACTTTTTTGACCCCGTGACCTACTTATGCAACCAATCAAAACTATTTGAACAACTTTGGTAGGGGACCACACAGGGATTTTTCCTGTGAAGTTTGGTTAAAATCCAATCTGTGGTTTCAGATGAGAAGATGTTTAAGTAAAAAAGTTTACGGACGACGGACAAAGGCCGGTCACAATAACTCACCCTGAGCATTTTGTGCTTAGGTGGGCTAAAACACTGACCTGTCCCAACGCTGCGATGATGGCTGTTAAAATGTGCTGCATTTTCTCATCCAAATGCTCGTTTTCCCTCCCACATCCAAACAATGGCACCGCAACACTCATGTACCCCTTGTTATCACATTCCTACAAGTTTGCATTTCGTGGTTTTTATGACGTATAAAATATGTGTACGTTTTAAATTTATTATTTACTTTTATTAGGATGGATTGACTACTACAGATTATGGCACATTACTTGTGCTTGCAAAAATGTACAAATCTACGAAAATATATGTTCACTTTGCTAGATTTTTAAAATCAGCGGTTGACTAGTACAACAATATGGTTATGATATAAAAGACATGTCACAAAAAATCTTCAAATAACAACAGTGTTTGTAATATTATCCATCATACATTGTTTAAAGTGAAATATGATGAAAACAAACTATTTTTCATTTAGTAAATAAAGTAAACAGTGACTTAGCACATAACATATTTTCGTCTGCACTAAGGCAAGGTACACTCACCTTTAAGATATTACTTATGGCCTGTTTTATCTGTGCAGGAAAGTTTGTGCTCCAAGTAGTCGGGGTATTGCAAAAGAAAATTTTTATGCATCGTAAGTTTCCAGAGGCTGTGGCTACAAACTCACCAGGTTGATACCCCTCTTGCTTTCTAAATTGGATCAGTTCTTTTTCAATCTCATTGCCGCCTGTAGCAGTTTAAAACACACTGTTTGAGACATGGCATATGGGTTTAGGGGTGGCAGACGACGTAAGCACAGACATCGCAGAATAATAAATATAACTTAAAAACATGGGACTAAGCGATAAGATAAATACATTTTATGAAGTCCCTTGCCTGATTCAATTAGACGCTTTGCTACTCCAGATGTTGTTGACAACTTTTGGTCAGTAGGTGAAACAATCACATCAACACTCTCACGGCTTATATCACTTTGTTTGAGAAAGATAGCCGTCTGTGTTTGCTTGTTTACTGCTGCGGCTACTATCCCGCAAACAGCAAGTGTCTCAGCGATAAAGGTTTGTTGAACAACTTCTTTAACGTGACAGGTAATGTCTTCCCTCACGGAAACGAGCCAAGTTTTCTCCACCAATGTCCATGAAAGTGTAAGTTTCTTAATCATTTCGTCGAACATCGATCTGGTTTCTTGGATCTCGTTTGGTAAACCTTGAAATCTAATGTCACCAGTAAGTTGTCCGTTCTTATCTGAAACGCACATTACCTTTGCTTTTATATCAAGGACACCTCTCTGTCGGTTGAAAAATTCAACAACATCAAGCGAATATTTGTTAGTTTCGTCAGTAGTTTTATCTTTGAGGAAGTCTATTATCAATTTCTTCGTGTTCTGAATTGTGTTTGTGTCAGATACTATTTTAAGTTGTCTCTTCAATATTTTTACCAATGCTTTTGATTCAATTGGTTTTAAAAATGCTTGACCCATTTCTGATATTAGTTTGTTATTGTCGTTTTCGGTAACATCTATCGTGACCGTTTCAACAGATGATGACACACATCTTTTGATGACGTCTGAACGGTCATTTCCAGGTTCCTCAATAACTGGTATTTCCACAAAGCTGATCCCGCTTGCATCTTTTATAACATAATCGGTTGATAGATGCTCTTTCTTCAACGCATTTGTAAAACACTCCTTTCCTCCTTTCATTTGCAAGACCTTCGCCTCTTCAGCATCTATTTGAACAGATTTTGTAATAATCCATTCCATTTTTTCTTTAATGATAGCCATTGCCATTTTGACTTCCGTTTTAGGACCCCTGATCCAATCGCTGCCGAATGATGTATTTGGAAAATCTCCCGTTAGTTTCTTTATAACCATCTCATCTTCTAAGACGTTGAACCTTTCGATGCGAAACTGTTCAACGATATATTCCTTTTCGACAATACCGCCTATTTCATGTTTAATGGTTTTAAGAACATCTTTCTTTGCGCATACAACCACTATGTCAGAAATCGAATTTTCAAACCATATGTCCATCGAGTGCTTTGCTAAAATGCCATCTATTTGGGTTTGAAACCTTTCTTCTGGCGTGAATTTAATTGTAAAAATCCTTTCTTTCAGAAATTGCTTGACTTTGTCAGACGCTTCTTGTTTCCAGACAGCTAGCTTGCTAAAGTCTTTTTCGGGAACACGGCATTCCAAAAGAATGTATTTCTTGGGGACTGCATTCTGACCGTCATCATACTCGGACGGTTGCTCATCCTCCAAGAAGACGGTTGCTGTGGACACCAGATATTGCAGACTCTTTAGATCTTCCTGAGAGTTCTGCAAGAACCTGTTAAAGAAGTGTAAACCGTATCAAAATGCCTGCGAGACACAAATTTATAACCACGATATCATTTTATGCAGTAAATAAATATAAATGTTTCAGTGCCAGGGGGGCGTAAGGAAGTAGTGTCAAATCAGTACGTAAATCTCAATTTCAATATGCGAGACGGTAAAAGATTATCATAATAATTTTATTCACATTTTTATAATTTTGGACTCAAACGGTGACTGGTCAAACTCACTTCATGTACCTTTTCTATTTTATGTATGTACATTGTTTAAGAATGTATGTAGTACAGAAATGTCAATCCATTTGTATTATTATCCTTTAATCACAAGATTAAATGTGTGTTTTCATTGCGGTTTGGAATTCAAAGCAAAACTTTGTCTACATACTTATAAACTGAAATCCTTTATCGTTGAGCTGTCTAGATAGATTTTGTTTTACATAGTTCTTTTACCATAAAATACAACTATAAAAATGATTTAAAAGAAAGAGCTTGGGCAACACAAAGATACACATGTACTGTTAAAAAAATATTATCATCAAAACATGAAGATGTTCTTAAATTCGGGTATTTTGTTTTATCCATTTCTTACCTAAGTGAAACAAAATACCTGAATTTAAGAACATCTTTTTGTGATTTCATCTCAATTTCGACAGGGTTGCGGTCCACGGTTGGCATTTTGCCTTCGGGATGGATTGCTGGTCCCAAGTCCGGGTAATATGGAAGAACTGTAACTGGTTGTCCGTAAACAAAATGTCCGTCGTAGGATAACAATAGCTGGGCAGCTGAAACACACCAGAGGTAAGGACAATTGTATCTTTGTTATGCACGTAAATTATGTTCGTGTTAATAGAAGTCATAGCTTCATTTCGAATAGTTCCATATAGTGAAGTGGTTAGTGAGGGCATTATTAAAGCATCGAATACCGAACGAACACATATAACTAGAAGATAATTAACATTTGTAAATAAGCCGATATATCACATCGTCAACTCCTTAAGGTAGTTTAAGAAAAGACAACAGTCATTTCCTTTGTCACACTCTATACATTCTTAATGCATATTTGAGAGCGCAAGATAAAACATGACGAAAAATGAATTCTTTGTTCTGTTTTTCTTTTATTCTTACGCGTAGCATTTTAGTGATTAAAATTATATAAGTCAATAACGCGTTTTATTAACATTCTATATATCTGCATAACATTACTTTTTTATGGAAGTAATACGTAAGTTACTGTCACTTGTAGTTAAACATACACTTTTCCGACATATATTCCACAGTCCATGTCCCTCGTCTGATTTGCTCAACTTTCTTAACTTCATGATCCCCGCGAGGTCCACTGAAGAACATAATGATCCGGTTCTCCATCTCATGAACGCTTCCCGTTTCCTTGACGTTATGCACTTGAAGCATTTTCGTTGTCGCCAACCTTTTACACGACTTTGCTCTCAGCTCGTCTTTCCAAGCAGACACTTTGAAATTTAGTGAACAACATGTGAACATTTCAAATAAATGACTTATTGAGACTGTAAATTGAACCTCATTTTTAGCCCTAACGGATCCAAATGGTAGTGGGTGGGGGCGGCTGCAATGCGATCTAATATTTTGATAAAAAACCGGCAAAAACATTACAATCCCTCTAAATTGTCTGTCGCTACGCTCAATTTTACCTCAAAAACACAAATATTCCACAATGACAGTAACATTCGCAAAACTTTTTCATCATTATTTTCACCATCAACAGTTATGTCGACCTTATTTACGCCTTCGCAGCCTTCCTTAAAGAACGGAAACAACGTATATTCCAGTCATATTATACATCAACTCGTCAGCATAGATAAAATGCGGGTTTGTTTCATCTTCAATTTACTACCAACAATAAAACTTAAAATATAAGTGGTTTCCCGTTTTTGAACATATAATAAAAAGTAATTATTTTATCACTTACAACTTGAGCTGAGTATTGAAAATGTGTGTTTTGTCGCTCGATAATATTAACTAATATTTATAAACCATCTATAGCGAGTACTTGCTCTACTCCTCGATCCACCACTGGTTTGAGAACTTACATAAGTATTAAAACAATCCTTATCACTTACGTTCTTCTTTGACGCTGCCGTTAAAATGCACAGCAAATTCAAACGGGTCTGAGCCAAACAGGATCAACTGTGGTCGTTTATTGGTGAGCTCTTCCATTTTTAAATAGAGTTTATTCTCTTCATTCAGAAAGTCACTTGAAATACCTTTAAACATATACGTGACACCTGTGGGAATAAACCAGAAGTAATTAGTTGTTTGTAAAACATGTTTGATATCCCAAGAATAATATGAAACAAGATTTTAATAAATTTGTATCAGCAAATAATAGAGAATGCATAATTGGTGTGTTGTCCGGGTGTTAAATAGACCTGAGTTTTACGTACCTGAGGGCAGCTCCTGAAAATTTGCTTGGCCTTGAACCGCGCTGGCGGTAAGTTCACCAGAACTTATTTCAACAAACATCTGCATTTTTTTTACTTTCGTCTCAAACTTTTCCTCGTCGACCTCGTCTGCTTTTCTCCTTTTCATTAAACTGTGAGAAATTGTATAGGTCGAAAAGAGTGACTTGACCCGAAAAGCAACAACATCTGAAAAAGGATATCCTCGAACAGCGCTGGCACTCTGCCAAACTATATCTGCAACAAAAACAAATTATTAATGGCATTGCTATTCTCAACATCGCGGCGTTTTCTGTGACTATAAGTCATCAAAATATGGTGCTTAATGAGCTATTATATTAATACAAAAATACAACTGTGTCCATGACACGGATGCCCAAAGAGATTTACGCTAAATACATAATTGACCTTTGACCTCATGTGTGACCCTGACCTTGAATTTAGGAGCGTCAAAATACCCAGATGAACAAATCCCCATTCTAACAAGTATTCAAAGAAATTGTTATGCCTCTAGCAGTAAACTTTGTTCTTTCCTTGTAACATGCGATACAAACAATTAAGTAACAGGTTCGTCCGGACAAGGAAAGTCGGACATGGGCAAATCTGTGTGCCCCCAACCGCAACAAAAAGTGGTAGAGGCATGAAAACGATTTCAATAGTCAATTTCCTTTATTTAGAGTATGTATTTTAATTTTTCAAAGAAAATCTTTTGTCGGAAAGCACTGATGATGATGCAACCGCATGATCACATTTTCACAATGAATATGTTTTTGTTTACATCTCAATGTTAAAATAATAGTATTATCTGATTTATTTGACCTTGCACTGACCTTTCCTCATTTATCTTCGGCAGTGCTCGCTGTCTATAAAAAGTTATGAATACAGCTGTCATACAATATGAGCAGGTTTATTTAACGCGTTGTTCACAAGATGAATGTATGGAAAAGTGGCTCAGTGGTTAATGTTTTGTGCTGTGAATCATGATATCAAGGGTTCGAATCCGGCTGAAACAGTGTATAATTCTTTTCACGTATTTTTTTTATTAAATCATCTTTATTTATTTATAATCACTACAATGCCCGTACAACTTTAATCATATATAAAAATATAGAATATGTATAATTATACTTTAAACATCACCTAAACACCCAGTTGCAGCGAGCGTCCGTTCCACAAACGTTAAATACTGCTCCTTTTCGAAGTGAGTTGCAATACTTGCAACCATCTACTTCTCGTTCGATCGTAGAGGAAAATTTGACTTTCGTTTCGACATTTTGATTGTTTCCTAGATTTTGACGCAGTGCAAATTAAATATGCAGGCGAGAAATCAAGTGTTATAAAAGTATAGGAAAACAAGAAACTCGTGAATGTTTCGCGCCTCTTTTCATTAATTTTGATATGAAAAAAAATGTTCCGTAACGGGGGATTGAACCCGTTTCAGAAAAATCGCAGTTTAACTCCTATACCACTGCGATACATAACCGGTGTAGAGCTGAATTGATATTAACTGTATCTATTATTGACATCGGGTACACCTCTGCTGTATAACAAGGTGAAACTTACGAACATTAACGGATTATTCATGAAGATAGGTCAGTGCAAGGTCAAAAAAATCATGCTATAATACAATGATTTCAAATGACGTGTTCGGCTTAAATGAACGTACTGTACAGTACAGTACAGCACAGCACTGCACAGCACAGCACAGCACAGCACAGCACAGCACAGCACAGTACAGTACAAATTGTTTCAATGCCAACCTTCCTCTTTGATTTCATCTTCTGGCTTTCCTTTGAAAAACCCGAATCGAAAATATCCGTATTTTGACATTCTGCCGTGGAACACATTTTCTCTTTGTAGTTGTATGTCCCAGTTTAACATGTATGTCTTGTCGTTTTCTATATTGTTCCTAAAAATAGACATAACGTTAAGTTGTATATGCAGTTTTTTAAATAGACTTAAATGTCAACTGAATAAGAATAGATTTTGCTATCTTTATAAGGAATGCAGTTTTTTTACTTATTAATAATTAGTTCAAATAAACTTTGTTATCCTAATTAGATTATGAGAATGCAATTAACCACATATGCAAGTCTCAATTATTGTGTTATATATTGCATGCATGCGATGATGAACATTCATTTAATAGTATCGCAAGCAATACAGAAATCCCCTGCCGGTATAAACATGAACTTCTTTTTTACACAAAGAAATGTATGACTATTTCATATGTGTCTAAAAGAGACCTAGTTTATTCCATCTTTATTTGACCATTTAGATCTGTGGATTGATAATTATCATTTCAGTCGGTGATCAATACACTGCGTATATGTCCACTCTTCACATTGCCGTATGAACAGGTAGAGATCTTTACACTCCCCATAGGTAAAATAGGAGTCACAAAATATGACAAAGAAGCTTCCAAAAGTTTGAATAGTGTGAACATGACCTTGGGTCAAAATTGCTTACTCGTGCCTTTGTCTTTGTAAGCTTAGTGAAGTTGTGAAGAAGTGAAGAGCCAAGTTTGATGAAAATACTTCAAAGTATGTGGGAGATGTGGAGAGAGCACGAAACATGGGCTCAAATATTTAACCTTCAAGTGTGGCCTTGACCCTGAATCAAAATGGCATACTCATGCTTTTTGCACATTTTAAGTGAGCTACAAATTTGAGCTAAGTTGAATGAAAATCCTTACAGAGAATGTGTGAGATATATGGAGCGGACACGAAACGCAGACTCAAATAGATGACATTTAAATGTGACATTGACCTTGAGCCAGAATCGCTGATCAATGTGGAGCTGACACGAAACAATGGCCCAAACGTTTGTCCTTTCAGTGTGACATTGACCTTGAGCCAAAGTGGCTGACTTATGCCTTCTGCACATCGCTTAAATAAACTAATCATTTGAGCCATTTTTAAGAAAATCCATTAAATAATTTGGAAGAAATACATATGTATACGAAGAGCGAAAATGAAACACAGGCTCAAACAGTTGACCTTCAAGTGTGACCTTGCTCAATGGCAGACGAACAGAGATAGGGAGAGAGAGAGAGAAAAAGAAATTGACGTGCCTAGTGTACACATTTCCACCTATTCACATACAAAGTTTCATGTACCTAACTTAAAAAGATTACGGAGCTGTGTAATACCAGCCTCAATTACTGTTAAACAAATGTGATAAATAGAAAAATGCATTTTAATCATACTCAAGTCTGCACAGGGCTGTGTTCCTTTGGAAGAAACGACTTGATGCATCAACGTCTTTCCAGTCGCTAGCGCGGATGACTGGAACATGTTGGTCGCCTGGACACAAAACACGATTGTTAATATTTAGGCATTTTCATTCCTAAAGAACATAAATGCTATGGAATAACCGTATGTTGTAAACACATCAATGAATTCCCCGTGCCCTTAGTTAGTGCACGCCACCAGGTAGTTTTTTCCAAAACATAAAAATGCCTTTATAGCAATCGGCGTCAACATCAAGGCGGTAAAGAACGAAGCTCTTTGAATCAAGCATAAATTATAGAAGTACGTTTGGCCTGACGATACAATCTACAATCTTTCACATTTTTGTTAGAGCAAGTAAATTAGTAATTTGTAAACGTATGCGACAATTTATTGAAATATATCCTTTTTTTTAAGTTACAAGTATATTTTGGTGAACCAAAGTGTTCGCCTAGCGTGCCTAGATTTGTCCTTTGTAATTGATTGGGAAAATACTCACGAACAGTAATGGCGATGTTGGGGTTGCCGTACAACACTGCGACATATAACCAAAGGTGTTCTTTGGTCTTATTTTCAAAGGCAAAAAGGCGCTGATCTTTGGTATGGCTATGAAAACCAATGTTACCAAACTCTGTTCGGTAAACATCGCAATGCAAACGACCTTTTACCCCCTCTTCTTGTTCGAATAGCGGCTTCTTCAAACATATTAATTAGTTGTGTATAATAAACAAACTAATAAATGTCAAACTGCTTATACTCAGATATTGCGTTCTTTGATAATATTTTCCGGCCAATTTGTGTTCGCAGTTTTAAATGATCTTTGTTGCGATAAAATGGAGTGTCACACACTAACGCCCGGCAGGTAAAGAATGAAAAATATTTAATTTGAAAACAACTAAATTTTATTGACATGAAGGTTACGTGCATAAAAAATAACTTATTAAAATGAGATACCCAAAAATAACGTTTCTTATGCTTTAAATTCATCACTAACCTGCCAGAAGTTAAAAAGAATATCCGGTTGAATTTTGCCTTTCAATTTCTGATAAAAATCTAATTATATAAAAATTATATAAAAACGGAAGGATGGACAGAAAAGCGTCACAAGTTTTTCGATTCGCTCCTAAAAAGATTAGTGTATAGCCCCCACCCCCACACACAATATAATTGTAAATAACATTGTCAATATTGAAGATTGGCAATGTTATTGATAGTTAATGGGCGATATTGAAGGTCCTGTCAATTTATTGATGACATTTTGATATCTCAAACAATTATTGACGTATTGACAATTTTTTATGAGTATTTTGCACCCATCTATAACATTGACAATAAAACAGTGTAATTGTCCCTAAAATGACGAATAAGTAAATAAAACATATTTATAATATTTATATTTATAAATGCTAACAATGGTAATAACACAAAAAATCCAATTTTACAGCACTGCCACATTACTGCCTATTTTTAACAAATATTTGCACACTTTAAAAACACAAGAGGATCCATATATTTGTTAAGTGTGTGGAAAAATATAAACCTTCAATATTCTTGAGTTAATATTATTGACAATTATGCACCTGTCAATATTTTGCCCGCCCGGGAGGGGGGCGGCGGGCATACACGGGGCTTTAGACAAAAGACCATTCCTGACAGGCGGGAATTTGACAAACTTATGGAATCCGGGTCCCGGGTACATAGACTTTGGCCGGTTTTTACATCCCGGGATTTGATGCGACAAACAGGCTCAAGGGTGGGGATTTAGACAAAAATGGTTGTCTCTAAGGTGGGGATTAAGACTT
>Ga0224511_10004585_pt1 | contig 10503 bp, 8 predicted proteins | sample SF_May12_sed_USG_2_FD_169988 | JGI IMG/M metagenome (GOLD analysis project Ga0224511, IMG submission 169988) | Sediment microbial communities from San Francisco Bay, California, United States - SF_May12_sed_USGS_8_1 | ecosystem: Environmental > Aquatic > Marine > Sediment | place: USA... | reverse complement strand
CTTTCAATGATTTTTAATAATATTTCTATTGTTCTGCAATAATTTGAATTATAATACTAGTCAATGATATACAATAAATATTTCAGCTTCAGTTGAAATAATCACTTGCTTTTTAATGTGTTGTTTTAAACCATTAAAGTATATATGTTTTGTGATATTTTGTTAATTAATAGCTAAACTTAAATTATTAATTTTGTCAATTATCTAAGAAGCATTGGTAAAATCTTGTTAGATGTGTATGCTTAATTTGTGTAGTTTTATGAATATTTCACTGAACACAAAACAACCAAAGTTTGTTTAGATGTAAAAAGTGTTTTTTATTCAATAATATGTAATACTTTTTTGTTGAAAAAAAAGAGAGAAAAAAACTTATGGGTGGATTGGCCGGCTGTAGGGGAGGTGGAGGCCATTTAAGTTTGGTAGTTTTGGTCAGTGAAAAACCTAATTCGGTCAGTGAAAAGTCAGGGAAAAGTCAGGGAATTTTATTTATCTGTGGTGCTGGCAACCCTGAACGAGCGGCTACCTCTGTCGACCGGCATAAATATTTCCCCCGCGCGACACATTGACCATTGAAAATTACCTCCGAGGAACAACACCTCTCTAGAGCAACCAAAATTTATGTAGCCGCAGTGATGTTGCTCTACAGAGGTTAGACAGTAACAACATTTAAAAATGTACATTATGAGCCAGATGTAAAAAGCATAAATAGAAGTTCAAAAACAGTTTCTACTTACACCAGTATAGTGTTATTTGTTGCAGTGATGACTAAATATCATGCCTGTTTGTACTTTGTTCTGTTTCCTTTATGAGGGGAGAGAACTTACACTAGTGTGGTAGACTTGAGGCATTGCTCTTGTCATGTCATGACATTCACACTTCTTACCAGAAAAAACAACACTTTTTATTTGCTGCTTCTTTGTTATATTAAACATTTATTTACTTATATTAATAATTATAAGTTGTGAAATATGCTGTGATATGGACCAAAATAATCATTATTGACAAAGGTGGTGATTTTTGCGGTAAACAACATATTTTTACAGCTTATAAGTAAATTATCATTTTATTACATCAAACTTAATTTTTTATTTACCTTCTGATGTCACTTGTTAGCAGGAATATACTGAGTATAGTTCTATAAATATTTTTTCACAGTGCAGTATTTGGTGTCAATTTTCCATTCTACAAATAGATTGGTAAAATAACAGCCAAAGCAGGTTAATATCTTAATTTATTGACTTGAAAATATTTGAGGTATGACCTATGGTTTAGCATTCATTTATAGTTGATGTAATAACAAAGAGTTACTCTGGGTAATGCTTATGATTCAATTTATTTCGGTATTTGTATCCAGAAGAAATATATTGCCTGGAAAAATTAAATTGTCTTCAGTACTTATTTTAAACTGAAAGACCAGAACTTCAGTGAGCGTCTGAATATTTATTTATGATATGCATCATAAAACATGTAATGCCCTATGATAAGGCTATGAAACATATTTGATTTTCAGTATGACAGTATTTCCACTTTAGCAAAAGCCAGTTAAAAAATGAAATCAGTACTAGCCCCCTGGTAGTGTTAGTGTATGGTGTAACCGGTACCTTGCTAATGTGTGGTTGTTTTGTTACAGAGCCCTGGTGAACGCGGGCGTTGTTGGACTGCTGATTATCGGTCTCAACATTCTCGCGCCGCACGTGCTGGGCAGGGAAAACACCATGGATAACGCTGCAGAGGTACATCTACAAATTGTATATTGAAGTTTAATGTTTAACAAGTATAAGCAAGTGACTGTTTAAATGTGTTGTATGTTTAGCAAATTGAGGGCTTGGTGCCCAACTATTGTAACATAAAAATTATAAATTAATAAAAAATATTTACAATAGTTTTGCACCAATCCCTCCAAATACGAATGTCATACCGAACCCATCAGCTAACCCTATGTAATTGTCCCTGCACCCCCAGGTGAGCCTGATGGACCTGTGGTTTGTCCGGCTGGCTGTCAACCTGCTCGGGTATGCCACTATCTTCGTGCCCGGCTACATGATGATCCGCTACCTCCGCAAAGTGCGATATGATGAAAATGCAGGTAAACTTGATCAATACAAAACTGAATTGTTTGATGTTACAGTTTATATAAAAAATCATTAATATATATGGTATACACTTTTAACAATGAGTTAATATATTGGAATTTTGATCTTTCTTCAAAAAAATAATGATTCCATTATACATGTACATGTATTTCATGGACATTTCCACGACTGTCAGTCATGGTCATTTATAACAGTATATGGTCAAATTTTAATTCAATGGATTAGGTTTATATTGTCAGGTGATAAAATGACCAAGTATATACAAAAGAAAGCCTTCTTCCTGTTTTTGATAAACCTTATTGCACAAACAATGGAAAACTACAGAATGAGAAGAAAATTGGAAATTTGCAAAACTAAACTTTTTTCTATGTTACATTTTACATACATGTATAAACTATAATGATAGTGATGATGTTGTGTTTGCGTGCAGGTCCTGGCTTCTTCCAGCAGCTGGCCAAGCTGTGTGTGTTTGGGAAGGAGAACGAGCACCTGCCCGAGCATGCCTCCCCGTCACGGCAACAGGACAGCTCCATGGGCCAAAGCGCCAGCGTGCTCATGTTCTGCTTCCTTGGTCTGCAGGGCTCCTACCTGACCTGGGGACTGCTGCAGGAGAGGATCATGACGTTTGAGTACGGAGGTTCCGCCGATCAGCCAGGGGAGAAGTTCAAGAACTCCCAGTTCCTTGTGTTCATTAACAGGATTCTGGCGTTCTGTATAGGTGTGATAGTACTGTTTATGAAGCAGCAACCACCCCACACTGTGCCGTTGTACAAATACTCATTCTCCTCCTTCTCCAACATCATGAGCAGCTGGTTTCAGTACGAGGCTCTGAAGTTTGTCAGCTTTCCCACCCAGGTGCTGGCCAAGGCATCCAAGGTCATTCCTGTCATGTTGATGGGCAAAGTTGTGTCCAAGAAGACGTATGAGTACAATGAATACCTCACAGCCATCATGATATCAGTTGGAGTGGGCCTCTTCCTAATGACCAGTGGTGACGTGACACAGGGTAAAGGCAAGACGACCACGATCGCTGGTGTTATCATGCTGGTCGGCTACATGTCGTTTGACAGCTTCACATCCAACTGGCAGGGAGAACTGTTCCGCAAGTACAAGATGTCGTCCATTCAGATGATGGTGGGCGTCAACATGTTCTCCTGTCTACTAACAAGTGTCGCTCTCATCGAGCAGGGTGGCTTTGTCGAGTGTATGGCCTTCATGCTTAAGCATCCCACATTCGTAATGCACGCCGTCATTCTCAGTTTATGCTCTGCCTCGGGTCAGCTGTTCATCTTCTACACCATTGAGAAGTTTGGAGCGGTAACATTCACCATCATTATGACCCTGCGTCAGGCATTCGCCATTATGTTGTCATGCATTTTCTACGGTCACCCACTTACTCTGCTCGGCATTGTTGGTGTTATCATCGTGTTCCTGGCCCTGTTCTTACGAATTTATGCGAATCAAAGAGCCAAGGCCTTAAGGCAGGCGAGGGAAGCTGCAGAACGCAGTGCATCGAATGTCTAAAACACATAATACAAGATATGATCTGATAATTTTAGAAATTGAGATTTTTGTTTGTATGTTTTGTTAAGAACTGTGGTCTTTTTGGTATAATGTATAAGGCAATCATGGTACTTTTGTGTCAAAATAATGTTCATTAGGATAAGAAGCCAAGGTAAAGTATTGTTTTATTATGATACGCCTGTGAATTAGCAATGTGAAGGTAAATAGGTTGTGATATACAGTGAAACTTAGTCACTGAATGTCATTGGCTTTAAAACCGTATTGAAGTTTGTGTAATGTTATTAGCTACAATTTAACAGCTTTCACTTTTGTATGACTATTTGTGCGCATTTTATTGTAGCTAGCAATTTGTATGAGGGAAAATAGTTGCCTAGATTTACTGTAATTTGAGATTCTGATAAATTTTATCTATATAATATTGTGATTTTGTGATATATTTCAATTTTATATCATTAACATTAATTTTAAAATACCTTACAATGTACTGAAGTATTGTAGTGAATTCTGTAAAACTTAGTTGCTAGTCACATAGTTTATATTGTTTCAACGTATTATAAATAACTACCGTATATAGAATTAAATAACAGTATTTGGTCGAATTTTTTGTAAAACAGAAATGCATTTTATTAAATATAATTTAAAACATAAGCCTATGTAAACAATCTGTGTTTTACCTTCAAATATTTGTACCAAGGAGCTTTTGATAAGTTTTGAATAAAAAAAATACATTTATTAATTAATGAGTCTGAAGAAAAATAAAACAGTATTTCAGAGATTTGAAAATTTTACCAATAAATATTTTGAGCGAGTACTTGGGTTGGTTGATTAAAATACATTATTTTTTATTTATGACAAAGGCAAAGTTATGTTTATGTAATACATGTACTTTAGTAATTGTTGTCTTCTGACATTGTTTTATGTAGTTGTCCCCATCTGTTTGAACAAATGCCAAAGGTGCTTTATTTAACAGTACATGTCATGGGTTGCTACTTTGCACCACTCTGTTATGTTTGCCCATTCATTATTTTGAGAACACCTATTCTTTGTTTAGACAACACCCCGTCATTGTTTAGAGAACACCCCATGTGTTTTTCCCATAGAGAGAAGATAGATTCTGTAAACTTCTCTTAATAATAAATAATATGAAAAATAAAACTGTCATAGGATAAATACTTCACTTTTACTATATGAATATGGAGTAAAGTTTGCTCCTTGATTTGCTATAAAATGTTGGACAGAGCTAACATGAAGTTTACCTTAAATGGCATGAGTAAGCCTAGTTATGGTTTGCACCTATTCCTGCTTCATTATGTTTTGTTATTTTATTTTCATTCTCATGTTGTTGTACAAACTTTAGAAATTTATTTAATTTATTCATTTAAGATTGTGTATGAAAAGTTGTTAAGAATCTCTAAATGTTATGTTTTCATTTAATTTTAGATGCTTTAATTGTATTACATTGGGTGCATATTTAGTTATTGTTTTTTGTTAAGATAATGTACAGGCATGCCAGCATTTATGTTTATATCATTTTATTATATCCTCATTGTTGACTGTGTAATTGCACACATCTAACACAGTATGTTCTTACAGTGAACTTGATATTCTTCTGATGTAATGAGACCGCACATACTTGCTAGCTTGGACAATCTGATGATTTTGAAGAAAATGATTACAAATTTTAACAAGACAAAAAGTAACATTAATATAAACAGAAAATAATTGCTTTTCTTATAGTTTTAGACTTCATTTTTTTCTGTTTATTATAACTACTTTCCTCTTGCACCATGTTATGTAATGAATTATTATGTTTTATTCATATTACATGTAGACACTTGCCAATTCCATAGTCTGTTTTATTGCCACTGGATGGCTGTTGTAATTTTGAGTATTTTAAGTTTTTTTTTGTATTCATTTATTTTATATAAAAACTGTTTAAGGCTTCTCTTTATGAGAAAGATTAGTAAAGGCATTAACATTCATAGAAGTCATAATACATGTGTGCTGCAGTAGTAGGAAATACATCAAGTGTGTTAAATTTTTAATATGTGCCCACCGCTTGAGCTTCTCAGTTGTGAAACATTTGTTGTAGCAAGGTTTTAAATAATTCCAATATCTGTTTGTGTGTTTACTTACAGCCAATTTGAGTTTACATTTTCCATTATACTAGTGTAAATGAAATGGCTACCTTTAGGCCACAACAAATTGACCCGTTTGTATTTGTAATCAATTTGCATAATATTTTACCAGTTAATGACCACTCTTGCAAGACATTCTTGTAGCATTTTATCGTGAAAGAGCAGATTTATTCGTTGTCAGAATTCTGTGTTGCAGTTTTGTTTGTCTTTGGCAAGTATAGCTGTTTGCCCAAAAATAGGTGTAGGAGTTGTTGCAGACGTGCATGTCAGTACTTACACTGTATGACTTTGGTCCATAGTTTCTTGATTGTGATACAATAAAACATTTACAGTTGTTACTCATACCATGTGGGATGAATAGAAAAATAAATATGGTGAAAATTTACTTTGTTCTGTTTTGGCAAGGTTGTTGTGGCTAAAACTAGTTTGATTATAGCTTTAATATCTTTGTATGTATGGTCACCAGATTGATATCAGGTACAGGGACTAACAGGGATTGCATTTGGTGGGGGTCTGACTACAGCCAAGGTCATTGTAGCTAAATAAAAAAAAAAGATTTCCTATGACAACTCAAGTATCTACATCTCAAAGCCATTGTGACTAAAAGCTAATAAACGAAGTCTTGAGTATGTTTACATGTATGGTGACTTAACTTCGTGGATAGCTTATAATACATGACGATGTAGACAAGTGTTGAGATTGGGTTTTTGTTTTGGTATTGTCAAAGTCATTATTTCAGGAATTGAAAACCCCGACGCAAAAACTAATGTATCTACATGTATAATCACAAATCACCCCCCCCCCTCCCACCCTCCTCCCTCAACCACAGTAGGGTAATGAATTGCCGTTTACTTGCGCTACTTGGAGCTAAAATCACCAATAATGAAAGGCATTGTACATGTACTTGTCAGTGTGGGCTTATGAAACAGCTCAAAATTTATTTTTGAGATACGGAGTAAACAAAAGGGATCTGGGTCCCTAGCTTTTTGTGAAAACTGGTTTGTTTTCACTCTCGATATAAGCACCTATACATGGCTCCTGTACCTCTTAATGTTTGTGTAAAAACCAGTTGTTTAATAGCAGTATAATTATATGGGTCTAACTAAGCAGCTATAATGTACCATGCAACCATAATAAATCGTACATCTGGAAAATCCAAATGTAGGTATACTGAACTTGACTCATTATAATTATGTGGGTCTTATAAGGGGCCGTTTTGACCGAAAATGGGGCCGTTTTGGACTGGCTACCATAACAAATACATCTCGACAATGCAAAGACAACTTCAAGGCAACAGTTCTTTTATTATCTCATAAGTAAAATGTGATGGTGTAAAACCACAATGTTGTAAAAAATCCATTTAAAATTCAATAGGAAGAAAACAATTATTATCGGATGAATACTACAATGCACAAACAGTTCTATATAATGCTGTAATGCTGCATTGACAGTTTATACAATGCTCAAAATATTGATAAGATCATCAATTCATTTAAATTGACCCATACTATAATCTCTTGCTTATAAAGACTGCATGAAATGAAAAATGTACCTAAATACTTAAAGGCCCATTAGTGTTTAGCAATAAGAAATTATTCCAATCGTTTTTGCAAGAAATGTGTGCATAAAAGTTGAAAATCAACCGTGTTTTTAGCAAATCTTTATTGTTAATAACTACGGATGGCCGAATAAGAAAGAAGCAGATGGATAAAAAAGCCGTGTTTTTACGATGCCGTTTTGGGGCCTCAAGTCCGCAAGCAATCGGTGTGACTCGTAAGCTTCAGATTTTACCTATTATTAGACGTTTGGTGCATTCTGGGTGATAAACAATTTCAAATCAATGCGTAACGCGCATGCGCGTATTATTCCCATAAGTCTCCAATATCGCCGATTGCTTTTCGCGCCAAAATATAAAATATTTTATGACCGGGCAAGTGAAAAATATTTTATATATTTATTTCATTTTTATCTTAACAACAACTAATGATTTAAACGAAAGTAGGCCGTCAATAGTAATGTTACTATTAACTGTTTTTAATGGAACACTAGTTTTTTATATTAAATTTGGTGATTCTGAACACTAATGGGCCTTTAATCAAACATTGAGAAAAGCAATTATAGGTAACACTACCCTAATACTAAAGCTTTGCTAGGGTAGGTATTTAAATGGTATTTTTTTACTGAAAATTTAGTTTTCAAAAGAATCACAACAAGCAAACAAAAGTGCCATTTAAACATTTTAAATGATGCTTGTGGCGACAATAAAAGGTATCAACAATCATGCATAAAAACTTTGTCTTCAAGTTTATGACCATTCAGGAAATTTCACAATGCACGTGGATTTTTATAAAAAGTCTCAAACAGCCTCATCTTTCTGACTTGACCCCACAGTTATATACTTTTGACAAGAAAATAATTAATATTGAAACCTTTAAAGGTCAAGATACATGTAACATTGTTAAAAAGCACAATATGATCCCTCAGTTCATCAGCACTGTATTTGGCGGCCTCATAAAATGACAAATTACTAGTGTGTAAAAAATATTTACTCTGTTAAAACTTAAGACTATAAAAATAATGAACACTTCTCAAGAGTTGATCAGTTCTCACATTTATCAATTTTTAATGCATTAAATGCCATGTGACTTTGTATTTTGTTTTTAAAAATCAACACATTGCCATGGATCTTTCTTTCATTTTTATCAAACATTGTTCCCCAGGTCTGTTGTGTCTAATGAAGGTGCAGGAACATTCACTAGAACCAGATATTCATGAAGTTGTTTTGGTAATGGCAATTCATTACACCTTTCTGCTGAAAACTTCTTGAAAGAGTTGCGTATGTTGACTCTGCAGATGTGTTGCAAGGTTGCCGGTGTGTTACACTGACTTGACAACCAGGCATAATCAGACTCGGACTCCTTGTTTTTGAATACCAATTTGAATTGTCTTTCCAACAATGTAAGGAAATGCCGAATGGTTTTGAAAACTGTAGAATTTTCATGTAGATAGTCAGTGAAGAGCAGACCTTTGACAGCATCCAGATAAGACTTTGCAATGGACAATTCACCAGTCTTCTGCCCTGATTCTGATCTTGAAATCTCAATATGAAATGTATGTGACAGCAGTGCTTTCAGATGCTCACACTGAACAACTCCATCAAACAAACTCCCAGCACACAGTGTGCCTCCGTGGAGCACAATGCGAATAATGTAGTCAATATTCAGCTCACTAGGCTCAAAGTATCCATACCAATACAACTTGATTGCAGTGCACAAGCATGTATGACCCTTATCGTCCATGGCTTTGTTGATATGAGAATGTCTGAGTAGTGATTCCACTATGTGAACATTATTGCATTTGCCTTCGATCAAGCTTTGCTGCAGAGGCGTGAGTGTTCGCTGCCACTGTACTGACCCACCTTCTTCCTCCATCATAAAGGGCCCCACTACGCTAGCCTGAGGGTCAGCACCAGCCTCAAGCAGCAAATTTACACTTTCCAGATCCCCGTTTTCAACAGCTTTTAGAAGAGGAGAGTATACAAACATCACACCGAGGTCGTGATAGTGGCCAGTCTTGTTTGGCTTCACACCTTTCTTCAGCAAATGATCAATACTGCAATGTCTCTTCAGCATGGTGGCCCAAAGCAGTGGAGTTACAGTTAGGTCTGAATATCTTGGTAAATTCAGTCTCACGCGCTTGTTTAACTTTTTCACATCCATAGAATCTATCATTTCTTGACAGGACTTTGGGCTTCCAAATTGTATACATGTTAATAAAGTTTTCAGACAGGTCATCATGATATGATATTTGTTTTAGGGGTTTAATTCAAAACATTATTGTTTGGTCAGCATACCAACCTGAAAAGAAAAGATTTTATATAAGTTACCATGTCATTCATAAACAAGATAATTAATCAACTTTTAAACTGTCATACTACTCATAAAACAATAAATTTTGCACCACGTTGCACTGTATATTAAACTGCATTTGTAAACATGGACACCGATTAATTATTTTTACCACCAGATGTCAAATTATCAAAAGTATAAATTTGGTACGAAAAAGCTGAGTACGACTATTAAGAATGGCTTCATTTTGATAAATACATTGTTTAAATAAATCACATTACAATACACATACTTTCAAAGTGTTTGACATAAGTTTTCTTTTGCAATTTGCACACGTGTGTATTAGCAGATGGAATAATGAAATCAAAATAATACACAAACAAATTACTTCCTGTTACTCAAGTAAGTAGTATATTGTTTTAACCCAAAGAAAAATGACTGATAATTAGGGTCAATGAAGAAGAAATTAAGAAAACACTATTCTGCAAAATTTTATACTCCGCCCAATGCGGTAGATTTGCTTTGATTTTGTGAAGGCTTGTGAAGGGGTCTTTCTTTTGTGTTTTCTAGGTCAAATTGCCACCTGACAATATACTCCTAATCTATTGGATTTAAATTAACCATGTACTGTTATAAATGATCATGATTCATCATTGACAGATGCGGAACGTATACAATCTTTAACTACATGCAAACTTGTACGTTATCGGAGTAAAGAAGGTTGGGATCGATTCGGACCAAATGCACATTCGCCAACCAGTTATACGTAGTTTCTTATGGAAGGGGAAGGCCGCCAAAATTATTGTTATAAAGAAAGTGTGTAAATGTTGATTTTTCACCTCACATGTTGCAATATGTACATTGTAAAGTGTAGAATTTACACTGGTCAACTTCCTATAC
>Ga0224511_10004584_pt1 | contig 10505 bp, 6 predicted proteins | sample SF_May12_sed_USG_2_FD_169988 | JGI IMG/M metagenome (GOLD analysis project Ga0224511, IMG submission 169988) | Sediment microbial communities from San Francisco Bay, California, United States - SF_May12_sed_USGS_8_1 | ecosystem: Environmental > Aquatic > Marine > Sediment | place: USA... | reverse complement strand
ATCAGGTTCGGCAATGACAAATCCCTGGAGGGCTCCGTGGCCATGTTCGTGGTGTGCCTCTGGACCGGGATTTATATAACCAAGTCCGTGGAGATTGCCCTCGTAGGCGCGCTGGTGGCCGCTTTGACGGAGTTGTATTCTTTCGGTCTGGACGACAACCTGGCCGTGCCCATATTCTCCGGCCTGGCGATGGCTGCGGTGCTGGCGTCGCTTTAGAGCCATATTGTAAAGAGGTTCCGGAACAAGCCCGGAACGACAGCAAAAGGAATATTGGGAAAAAAGCTGCCATGCCGGGTTTGATTCGGCGTCTCGTTTCAAAGCGCCCCAGCGCCATCCAAATAGCAAAAACAGCGCCCATCCTGTCCCGATCCGCAATATACTTTACTCTGCAGACAAAACCGGATTTAAGGGTTCTGGCGCATGGATGAAAAGATATTCGAGACGGCGCTCTCGTCGCTGGCGGAGGCGATAGTCTTGTTCGCCTCGGACGGGACATTGCTGTGGGTCAATCCGGCCGCCGAGCAGTTGCTGGGGATGTCGGGTCGACGCCTGGAAGGGAAAAGGGCCATCGACATTTTCCATGGCTCCGCCGATATCGCCGATGAAATGGAAAGGGTGATGGCCAACGGCTACGCCATTTTCGACAACGAGGCGCAGCTGGTGAATTATAGTGGGGCCCATTTCCCGGTCTCGGTCTCCATCCACCCCATGGAATATGAGGGTGGGCGAGGGCTGGTGGTGGCCATGCGAGACTTGACCGGCTTAAAAGCGCTGGAGCGCTCCGTCAAGCTGCGCGAAAAGGCGGAGGAGACGGCTGTATTGGTGGCGGGAATCGCCCACGAGATAAAAAACCCTCTCTCCGGGATCCGGGGCGCGGCCCAGCTTGTGCAAAGGGAAACGGAAAAGGGGAGGATGGAGGAATACACCTCACTCATCATAAAGGAGACAGACCGGATCAACCGCCTGATCATCGACCTCATCGAGCTCAATAATCCCGCCCTTTTCGTCATGCGCCCGGAAAACATCCACTCCGTGCTGGACGAAGCCATCCTGTCCCAGAAAATGGAGATGGAGAAACGGGGTATTCAGGTGGTCAAGCTCTACGACCCGAGTCTGCCGCCGGTGGAGGGGAACAGGGACCGGCTGGTTCAGGTCTTCATGAATCTGGTCAAGAATTCGGTGGAAGCTTGCCCCGACGGGGGGGAACTGATAGTCCGCAGCGGCCCCGCATGGCGCTTTCCCGATGGAGCGCCGCCACGCAAGGACAAGAAATACGCCACAGTGGAGATAATCGACGAAGGGTATGGAATCGATGAGGCGGATCTTCAGGGGCTGTATACCCCATTCTTTACCAGGAAAAAGGGTGGGGCCGGCCTGGGGCTCACTGTCACTCTGAATTTGGTGCGCGCCCACTTTGGGCTTCTGTCTGTGAAGAACAGAAAGGAGAGCCGAGGCGCCGAGGCGTCGGTGTATCTGCCTCTGGCCTGATCGGAAGGGGGATTTTATTTCCTGGAGAACATGGGGAGGGTCAGGGTGTCTCCCGGCAGGAGCTTGCGGATTTCCTTTCCCGGATTGTATAGCATCACCAGCCAGAGAGGGGTATTATGCTCCTGGACGCAAAGGGTCCAGATCGATTTTCCCTTTTTCACCACCACCTGCTTCTCGTCCTCCACGTCATGATTCTCCAGAAAGGAGGCCATCATAGACTTGTAGTGGTTCATCCGTTTTATCTCGAATTCCTCAGAGCTAACGTTGGAGAGGGGAATCATCACTTTTTGCCCGGCCTGCAGATGACGGCGGCCACCATTGAGTTTTCTGATTTCCCAGACGCTGGCCCTGGCCCATTCGGCGTACAGGCCGATGGATTCCTCCGGAGCGGCGATGATATATCCGACACCGTTCTCTATGGATCTGAAGAAATAGAGCCTTGGATTAAGATGCAAGTCCCGGCCAAGCACCTGGGCGACCACCTTTAACTCGGGAGTTTCTATGGGTTCCGGGTTGCTTTGCTCGACAGGGGAGGGAGAGGGGGGATTCACCAGAAAATCCCTGTTGGATTCTTCCGTTGAATCGGAAGCCATCGCCATCTGCGCTCCTCCGGGTTGGTTGGCAGGGGTTGGGACAGCCGCAGCCATAACCGCGGGGGAGAGCTTCTGTGGTGGATCGATAGTATTGTCCATGGCGGGCTTTGCCACTTTTGCGACAGTCTTTGAAGAGGCTTTCTTCTTTTTGCCCGTATAGCTGTTTTTGGTGGGGGATGGCACCAATATTTTGGATCCGATCCGAAGAGCGCGGGGGTTGATATTGTTCGCGCTGAGCAAAGTACTTTCCGACACACCATAGTGGACAGCGATCCTGCTGATAGTCTCCCCTTTTCGAACCTTGTGGAATATATCCCCTGTGCCACTGGTCAGGCTGGAGGGGACTTTGTCCAGCGACAACAGCGCAAAGCTCCCCATTCCCTCCGGCACCTTTAATTTGAAATTCTTTGGGATCCTGGCTTTTCCATCCCACACCACTTCGGAGAGGGATGGATTCAGCGTTTTCAAGGTTTCGATAGGAAGGGAGGTGGCCGTCGCCAGATCAGAGACGTGAATATACCTTCCATAGGCTATCTCGTCATACATGACCTGCTCATGCAGATCCACAGGGCCAAAATATGCCATGTAGTTTCTGGAAACTTCCAGCGCCGCCAGGAACTCGGCGTAGAAATTTTTCGACGCGAAACCGAAATATCCGCTCTTGTAATGCTCCAGGATGTTTTCCAGGGAGGAGCCGTGCTTGGCCACGGAGCGTTTCATCCCGTTCAATCCATGGTTGTATGCGGTGATGGCCAGGGGCCAGGAGCCAAGAGTGTCATAGTTTTTCTTGAGCAAACTCGCGGCTGAATGGGTGGAGAACATGGGATCCCGCCTCTCGTCCACCAGATAGTCGATGCGCATATAGCTTTTGCCCGTGCCCCTGGTGAACTGCCATATCCCGGCGGCGCCGGCTTTTGAATATGCCTTGTAATAGAAAGAGGACTCCACATGGGGAAGGGCGCAAAGCTCCTCCGGCAGACCGTGCTGCCGGAACACTTTGCGCATCCGGGCAAGGAACTGGCCGGATCGCTCTATTCCCTCCCGGAACCTGTCCGACAAGCCGCGCTGGGCGCGAACGCCTCTGTAATATTTTAAGAACTGGGAGTAGCTGTTCAGCCTGTCCGGCAAGGCGTTGGCTATGGCCGCCTCTTCGGGATTCACGGCCACCCCCTTGTTTTTGTGGATTTTCTTCAACAACTGCGCGATATGCTTTTTTCGCTTCTCCATATACCTTTCAACCTTGCGGCTGTTCAGGTTTTCCCCAGGGAAAAGCTTGCCCGCGTCCACCACTTCATAAACGATCCCAAGGTTCTCCTTGTCGTGGATGACCCATTGGCTCGTATCATACTTGGAGTATATCGATATCCAGAAGTCAACGTTGGGAACAAGGCTTTCGGGGAGGGGGAAATGCCTCCCGAAGCTAAGATTGGCCGCCGATGGCGAGTCCACGGGGCTGAGGATAGACGCAGGAGGAGCCTGCTCGTATTGCGAGGCGCCCGATGGATGCGCCCCGAACAGAAGAATAACCGCGACTGATATCAGTGACAGTGAATAAATATTGCGTTTCACTGGAATTCCCAATTGTTTGGGTACTAAATCTAGCATATTGTCGACAAAAAATCAATATGTTATCCGTTGATCTGGGGGAGGAGGGAGATACATAGCTATTGACCGGAGGATGGGAATTGATGTATAAACCTGATATGTAAAGAGAAATGAATATATTCTTATTCGAATAGACATATTATTGCGCTACGTCGCGAATTAAATTAATGCCTCCAAAATCGAAAAAATCGGAACAAGGATCACCACCCAATCCGCCAAAGAATACCGATCTGAAGGGGGAGCTGGAATCCAGGTTCCTCTCCTACGCTCTCTCGACTATTGTTTCGCGGGCGTTGCCTGATATCAGGGACGGGTTGAAACCGGTCCACCGTCGGGTGATCTATGCCATGAACCAGTTGCGGCTATTCCACGACGCCAAATATCGCAAGTCCGCCGCCGTGGTGGGTGAAGTGATGGGAAAGTACCATCCCCACGGCGACCAGGCCATCTACGACGCCCTGGTGCGCATGGCCCAGAGCTTCAGCCTGCGATACCCTCTGGTGGAAGGGCATGGCAATTTCGGCAGTATCGATGGCGACCCGGCTGGCGCCATGAGATACACCGAGGCGAGGCTGGCCAGGCTGACCGGGGAATTGCTCGGAGACCTGAAAAAAGAGACCGTGGAGTTTCTCCCCACCTTTGATGGAGAGAATAAGGAGCCCAGGCTGCTCCCCGCCGGTTTTCCCAACCTTCTGGTCAATGGTTCCTCGGGTATCGCCGTGGGTATCGCCACCAACATACCGCCCCACAACATGCGGGAGACTATAGACGCCGCCGTGGCCATGATCGACAAACCGGAAATCGATGTAAAAGGGCTGCTCTCCTACATTAAGGGGCCGGATTTCCCAGGTGGTGGACAGATGCTCACCAGCAAGGTGGACCTGCGAAACATTTACGAAACCGGTCATGGTTCCATAAAGCTGCGCGGGGAATGGACCACCGAAGATCAGCCTCGGGGGAAGTGGAGGATTGTGGTGACCAGCATCCCCTACACGGTCAACAAAAGCTCCCTGCTGGCCAGGATAGGGGAGTTGATCGCACAGAAAAGCATCGCTTATCTGGATGATGTGCGGGATGAGTCCGGGGAGGACATCCGGATAGTTCTGGAGCCTCGGGGCCAGGATGTGGACGCCGAGAAGGTGATGTCCTACATATACAAGAACACCGACCTGCAGATAAACTATCACATTAACTTTACGGCGCTGACCCCACAGTTAAAGCCAGAGCGTCACAATCTGGCGCAAGCGCTGCGAAGCTACCTCGACTACAGGTTCGAAACTGTCAGTAAACGCTTGACTTACGATCTTGCTGTGCTTAAGGAAAGGCTTCAGGTTCTGACGGCCTATCTCAAGGCCAGCGTAAATTTGGACAAGATCATCGCCATCATCCGCTCCTCCAAAACCAGAGATCAGGCCCGGGAAAAACTGATGGCCGAGTTCAAGTTCAACGAGCTGCAGGCCAACGCCATTCTTGATTTACGGCTGGCGGCGCTGGTGGGGATGGAGATATCCAAGATCAAGAAGGAGAAGATCGAAAAGGAAGCGGAGAGGGCGATAACCGAGGAGTTGCTCGGCAGCAAGGCGAAGCTGTGGAATCATATCAAAAAGGAGCTTCTGGAAATCCGGAGCCAGTATGGAGACAAGCGGCGCACGGCCATAGTCACCTCCACGAAAGATGAACCGGAATATACGGCGGCGGATTTTATAGAGCATGAGGACACCCATGTTATCGTTTCCAGGGATGGATGGATCAGACGGGTGAAGACCTTTACCAAGCCGGAAAATCTCCGGTTCAAGACGGGCGATTCGCTGTTGTCGTGGTTACCGGTAAACACCCGCGATCTTATATGCCTGTTCACCTCCCACGGCAAGGTATATTCCACAAAAGCGATCGAGATCACGCAGACTACGGGGTTTGGAGACCCGGTGCAGTCCATATTCAAGTTCGCCGACAAGGAGAGAATCATCTGGGCGTTGGCGATTATCCAGCCGGACGGGGAAGGGAAGGTCAAGCGGATTGCCCAGAGCGGATTGTTCGACCAATTGGACAAGCGGCAGGTGGAGTCGGTTTATGGCCAGATCCTGGAGAAGGAGGCGACTCTATTGCTGGTTACGGAGATGGGCATGGGATTCCGGTTCTCCTCCTCGGTGCTGGGGGAGACGAACAAGAACGGCAAAAAGATCGCCACCGTAAAGGAAGATGACGCCGTGCTGGGGATCAGCCTGACCAAAAAGAAGAGGGTGTTCACCCTTTCAGAGGATGGAAGGGGGCTCAAGTTCGATATTGAAGAGATCCCGGTGCTGGGAGGATCCGGCTCTGGTGTGCGCCTGATGAAGCTGAAGGAAGGGCAGATCCTGAAAGGATACCGGCTGGTGGATGACAAGGATAAGGTGATCCTGACCTATATGTCAGGCAAGGATGACAGCTTCAAGGTAGCGGAGCTGGAGAATGGGGCCAGGGGGACCGTGGGCAGGGTGCTGGCGTCCAAGAAAAAGAAACTGCTGGGACTGTTCACGGGTTGATGAAGTGACGGAGCAAGTAATATGAGCGCGGATTATACAGCCAAAGATATCGACGTTCTCGAGGGCCTGGAGCCTGTGCGCAAAAGGCCGGGAATGTATATCGGGGGAACCGACCTTACGGGCCTTCACCATCTGGTGTGGGAAGCTTTGGATAACTCGGTGGACGAGGCTATCAACAAGCATTGCGACAAGATCAAGGTGACGCTGCAGAAGGATGGCGGGGTCACGGTGGAGGACAATGGCCGGGGGATTCCGGTGGACAAGCATCCCAAGCATAAAAAGCCTGCGCTGGAGCTTATCATGACCACGCTGCATTCCGGCGCCAAGTTTTCCAACAAAAGCTACTCCTCCGCCGGCGGGCTGCATGGGGTGGGAATCTCTGTAGTCAACGCCTTGTCCAGCAGGATGCTGATAACCGTCCGCCGTGAAGGATATGAATGGAGCCAGGAATACCAGGCGGGAGTGGCTGTATCCAAATTGCAAAAGGGCGCGGCTATCAAGGGAACTGGCACAAAGATAACCTTTTATCCCGATCCGAAGATATTTGGGGTTCTCAAGTTCAGCAAGAAGACCATAGTCGACAGGGCGGAAACGAAGGCGTTTCTTAACTCGGGGCTGTCCATAGAGGTGATTGACGAGCGGGATGGAACCACCACCCGTTTCCTTTATGAAAACGGGATCAAGGATTTTCTGGGCAAACTGCTGACCAACAGGAAAAAGGTGGGAGTGGAGAGCTTTTATCATCACGAGAGCAACGGCGTGCAGGTGGAAGTGGCCCTGCAGTGGACCGAGGAGACAGAGACCAGGATATATTCCTATGCCAACTCGGTTTATACCCTCGAAGGAGGCTCCCATGAATCCGGGTTGCGCAATGCGCTGGTGAAGGCGTTGCGGGAGCATGTGGATCGCGTGGGGCAGAAAGGGAAGACACCACCCATAACCGCCGAAGACGCCAGGGAGGGGCTTTGCGCGGTTCTCTCTGTATTTCTGCCCAACCCCCAGTTCCAGGGGCAGACCAAGGAGAAGCTTAATAATCCGGAGGCTCAGTCGGCGGTGGAGTCGATGCTGCGTCCCGCGTTCGAAAGATTCCTGCTGGAGCACCCTTCGGTGGCGGAGGCAGTGGTGATGCGGGTGAGCCTGGCGGCTCAGGCCCGGATGGCCTCCCGCAGCGCCAAGGAGGCGGTGATGCGAAAGACTTTCGTCAGCCACCGGCTCACCTTGCCGGGCAAGCTGTGGGACTGTTCGTCATCGGATCTTTCAAATACTGAACTATTTATCGTGGAAGGGGACTCGGCGGGAGGATCATCCAAAATGGCCAGGGACAGGACTATCCAGGCTGTCCTTCCGATCCGTGGCAAAATCCTGAACGTGGAAAACGCCACGGAGGATAAGCTGGCCAATAACAATGAAATCAAGGCATTGACCATATCCATCGGGTGCGGGATAGGCAAATCGTTCGACTATTCCAAGCTGCGATATGGAAAGATAATCATAATGACCGACGCCGATGTGGATGGGGCGCATATCTGCGCTTTGCTGCTCACATTCTTTTACAGATATATGCCTCAACTCATCGAAAAAGGCCATCTGTACCTTGCCCAGCCTCCTTTGTACAAGATAGACATGGGGAAGGATGGTGAATATTTCGCCCAGGATGACAAGGAAAGAGATAGAATATTATCGACGCTGAAAGGGCGGAGCAAACCTGAAATCCAGAGGTATAAGGGATTGGCCGAGATGCCCAACGCCACATTGAAAGTCACCACCATGGATCCCGCTTCCCGGACCCTGTTGCGGATCAGCCGAAAAGATGTGGAGGCGACTGATCTGGCATTCACCCGCCTTATGGGCAAGGACGCTTCCGCGCGATATGAGTTCATCAAGGAAAATTCGGAGGCTTTTGTAAATGCCGGAGGAGAGCTGGATCTCTAGGAAGTCTGGTTTGGGCCTTTTGTGGCGGGCGTCACATAAAATATGTTTGGCGGTGGCGTTTTCGCTGGTCGCCCAGCTTTCCCTCTCCGGATGCGCCTGGTCTCCCATACGGTATGGCGCCCACATCAATATCCTGCACCTGAACGATGTTTATGATGTAACACCCAATGAAGATGGGGCAGGGGGGCTGGCACGGGTGAAGACTCTTGTGGACGAAGCCCGGCGCAAGGATCCTTCCACATTGCTGATCATCTCCGGCGATTTTCTATCCCCTTCGTTGCTCTCTAGCCTGGATAAGGGAAGCAGCGTCATTGAAATTCTGAACTTGCTCCAGGTGGACTATGTGACCTTCGGGAACCATGATTTCGATTTTGGAATGGATATCCTGAAAAAGCGGATCAAACAATCCAAATTCAAATGGATCTCCTCCAATATATTGGAGCTGGGCGGAAGAATCCCCGGCACAACTTTCGTGGATATCAGAAAAATCAACAGGGTGAATGTGGGATTCTTCGGCTTGCTGGACAGCAAGGCGGTCGATTCTTTTTATATGCCCAAGGAGATCGACATCCTGGATACCGTGGATGCGGCCAGGAGGGCGGTGAAAGCCCTGCGCAAGCGCAATGCGGAGGTTATAGTGGCCATAACCCATATGGATATGGACGCCGATAGGGTTCTGGCCAGAAGTGTGCCCGGCATCGACCTAATTCTTGGGGGCCATGATCATGTCGAGATTAACGAAGCCACCAGTGGCGAAGCTACCAGAGGCCCAGCCACAAGTGGCGAAGCCACCAGAGGTAAAGCCAGAAGTGGCATAGCCACCGGTGTCCCGAGAATCATCAAATCCGGATACAACGCCACCACCGTGGGCGAGGTGTCCATTTTCACCCGCGGCGGGAAGAAGGATACTGTGGATGGACGCCATCTGGAAGTAAACGCCAGCATCCCGGAAGACCCCCAGGTGGCAAACATGATTTCCAAAAGCATTGATAACCTGAACGCCAGCTACCAGGTGGTTTTGGGAACGACCTTAGTCCCCCTGGACGCGACCAGCTCCGGCAACCGGCGTGGGGAAACCAACCTGGGCAATTACATTGCCGACACCATGCGCAAGACAATGGTGGCGGACATTGCTGTCATGAATGGCGGCGCCATAGTATCGGGAAAGGTAATCAAGCCTGGAGTAATCACCAAAAAGGATTTGCTGTCTATCCTCCCATTTGAAAATGTGCTGTGCAAGGTGATGCTTAAAGGTGGGGCAATCAAAGAAGCGCTGGAGCATTCCTTCGCCAGATATGAAATGGGGAAAGGCGCCTTTCTGCAGATTTCGGGAATGAAGATTGTGGCGGATATTTCCCAACCATCAGGACAGAGGATAAAGAGCGTGGTTGTCGGCGAAATCCCCCTGGAAGAGGAGAGGGAGTACACCCTTGCCCTTAATGACTATCTGCTGCGAGGTGGAGATGGATACACCATGCTCGCCAACACCCAGATTTTGATAAGCGACTTGTATGGTCAACTGGTGGTGGATGCCCTGGCCAGCGCTATAACGGAAAGCGGGGTCATTGACCCGAAAACCGATGGACGGTTGACAATAGTAGGGGATTAACGATGGGGATATTTCCTTGCTTCCAGACGAGATCCATTGGTGTCTCCAGACCATTTCTATCGACAGGTGAAGGGGTGTATATCTGCGCTTTTATTAGTTTACATAACATATCTTATCGGAAGATAAGGCCTGGTGATTTCATTAAAGACCATTTCTCCGTTCGAGCAGCATATCACCATATATTCTCCCTGTAATCATGGCTTGAGTTGCTTTCGAATCGATTTCCTGGTTCTCAATCTGGCCATGTCACTCAAACCATAAATTTAAATTCCGCTCCCCCTATACAAGACTGTTGACAAACATTGCGCATGACTCTATCTTGGTAACTTAATCTTTTGGATAATATTGAATTATGTTCATTGAAAATATAAAACAGTTCATAGCCACCGGTGATTTCGACACGGTCATGGAATTTTTAAGAACCGCCGACCCGGCTGAAGTCATCATGATGCCTCCGGTGTTGATCCCACTGGTCCTCACTATTGGCATGATGTTTCATCCAAAGACTGTTTATTTTGGACAGAAAATAATGATGTGGCTTCCGGCCCTGTTGTGGCTGAGCGTTTCCGCAGTTGTCCTGAAAAACGATGATATTTCCAATACAGGACCTTTCTTGTTGGGCCTTGTTTCCTTTTTTATAGTGGTCGGCTATTTGATCTATTCTCAACTTATGGCCTCAGACTGATCCTGGGCTTTGATTTCTTCAGCACAACCACTGTGCATACCGGGAAGCGGCAATTGAAAGTCATTATTACC
>Ga0224511_10004582_pt1 | contig 10507 bp, 6 predicted proteins | sample SF_May12_sed_USG_2_FD_169988 | JGI IMG/M metagenome (GOLD analysis project Ga0224511, IMG submission 169988) | Sediment microbial communities from San Francisco Bay, California, United States - SF_May12_sed_USGS_8_1 | ecosystem: Environmental > Aquatic > Marine > Sediment | place: USA... | reverse complement strand
CGGAACCGCCCGAAACTCAAATGGGCCCGTCCCGTTCGCATGCATAAAAAGAAAGCAGGGAAACTTCAAACCGGAAATACCTTTCCAAAACAATACTGGCTTGCCGTGAACGGCAAGCCAAAAAAGAAGGGTTTTCAGACCTCAGTCATATTTAGTTCTCCCTGTACACGGCGATTAACTACGATTCCACCGTACGATTTGTCGGAGAAGATCCCACAAAGCGTACGAGTCGTCGCAGAGCGCCTCAGATACAGTCGGAGGTCGCCGGAGACTACTCGCAGACATTGAATCTCAACCTGAATTTGCAAGCCCACACAGAATCTTTCGACTAGTCTCAGATAAATCGGAGGGCATCGTACGTCATCGGAGATTGTGTCTGGAGTGCCCAATATGGGTGAAAAATCGTGCGAGCAATCTTACAATTTTAAGTTCAAAGTTGGGGACCGCGACGGGTGTGGCGATGCCTTAAAAATTTGCAACAAGCCACAGGCATCCGGAGAGCGCCTCCGAAGGGTACACAATCGTATGATCTTTCTCAAGATTGTGTTCGAATTGCCCGGGTTTTACCCATCGCCGACGCATCGCAACTGATTTGTGACTGAGCCATAACCTGAAGGCTTCGCCATCATTGTAAATAAAAAAAGAGCATTAAAATCAAAATACAGTCGTCAGCAGCACAAATCTGACATATTTGTCATATTTGTTTTCTATAGAAAAACCTACATTTAACACTTAATAAAATATCGTTGTAGCCGTTGCCGTGCTTGTTGTTGGCTTTGCATCGGTACACCCCAGCGTCATCTCTGGACGATGCATGTTTAATGTATTCTAGGGAGTTATCCCCAGACGTCGTTGCAGACACCAATTGCTCCAGATTATTTACCAAACGGTATAAAGCGATCGTGGACATAGGGTTGCTTGTAACGTTGCAGCTGATAAGCCCAGGTCGGGTCTCGTCAACCGCAGGAGCATAGATGGAGGCGTCGGGTGTGTCTGTAATTAAAGTAAAGGCGTACTATTCATAACCACTGTTTTGCTTTACATCTGTATCAAAATGTTATATAAATATGTAATTATGTGAACGACGTTTCCATTTAAAGAGAACAAAGCACTTGCTTTCGAAAAAGGTGTTAATATATATATTTAAAAAAAAGATTTTATTTATAAAACACGGTTGAAAACACTACTTACATACTGTAATAGATAATTTGCTAATCGTTTACATTGCTTTTTAAGTACACATATTCTAAAAAGAATTCTGTCGACGGTGTTTATACATCAGCAGAAATGTCAGTTTTGACATTAATTTGCGTGTTTGCTTTCACTGTCACATAGTAATAAGATGTGTCTGTGCTAACATTTTATTTAAAATTAATTTTAACAGAACTAAACTATACTGCATGTTTCCTAGCTCTATGCCCGGCTCTGTCCGGTGCAGTCCTTGAATATGACACAGGATCCATGTTGTAAACCCATTGACGTTAGTAACACGCTCATATAATTAACATATTTAAATGATTGAGTAACATGTTGCTAGAATTGACCTGATCGACTTATGTCCGATCAATTTACCATAAAAGAGTATATTTGTCCTGAACCACGTTACATCACATCACCACGTTTGCTTAAGATCGGAGTATAGTAAAACGGTGTGACATATCTCCATGAAATTAGAAATAAATAATATAAGACACATTTGTCTAAAATGAATTGTAATCGATGATTAACTTCGAAGCCGATTTAGGCGTATTAATTAGGAACCTTGGCACTATATTACTACAAGTGCGCCGGTTTGGAGGCATTTTCTGACAGTTGACGTTATCGTTAGTCCAATCCCTTTTTGAACGTGTCATAGCGCTACGCGCCCATTAGTAACGTTAGCCCCGTCCCTTTTTGTGTTGAGTCATAGCGTCAAAGCCGCCCTTTGAGTCATCGCGCCCGTCCCTTGAGACGATTCATGCGTACGAAAAGTAAGGTCGCATAATTAAAACTTGAATTAACCGTAATGTTTGTCCACGTCTTAGCGTCAGTCCGGAAGTTCAATCACCATATGGAAATGACGCTGGTCAAGCTTTATCGGTAAGTATATGTAAGAGAAGTGCGTCCTATCAGCATCATTTAGAGAGAGAGAGTGTCATCTTTCAAGTATACATTTTTTGTCTGGGATGGCGATTATTATCACCTCTGGCTATAAACAACGACTCGATGTGTGTTGTTATAGCTAGTCTAATAGGCTTGCTATATAATATTGACCAGTTATTTCTTACATAGTATTTTAATATTGCAGTAAATATATAATGATATAAGAAGACAACCGATAATGTCGCGATTTCCTTGGCCTATCTTGGGTCCCGGGTAGCCACCCCCCCCCTCAAATAACGCACTTCTAATCAAAGGAAAATCACTATTTCTCAATAACTGAAAAGGTGAACATGTATAACAAATGTGTGCTTCGAATAGGCTAGGGTACGTTAAAATGTTAACAAAAAATATACTTAAAGCGATGTTCTCGTAATTTCGTACAAAATCGTCCTACACCTAGAGCCTACAAGTCACGTTGTTAGTCCACATTGTTATTTTAACCATATTTATCACAAACTGTTACATTTTTGTTCAATGAATACGATAACAATACCATGTGTGATAACTGTATTTTACAAATATGTGTCTAATATGTTATTTACCACCCTTTATCAAAATATTTGTTTCCCAATTTAAATATGTTGCAGAAATTTGTTTTTGTTTATCTACATGTAGTTTATTAGATGACGTCATTGATGTTGGCTAAAATTAAATACTCGTTTTAGCTATGTGCATTGCAAACATTTATGGATTCAGTTTTTAGAGTGTTTCATTGGAACAAAAGCATTAAACAGGTTTAAGACATTTGGATCGACCAGTATTTGATTTTGAAGTGCATTCGTATTAAAGACGTAACTAGTTTGGTTGATCGCCGCCATTGTGAGATAATCAACGAGACAGTCGAATAATGGTCTGAGGGTCGGGCGCCCAAAGGACATTACTAGGCTGAAAGGTCGATGCAATATTAACCTTTAAGTAAGCAGGCTAAAAGTCAGAACGTAAAACACTTACAATGAATGTCAAGTGATACACGACTTCTTACATCATCCCCAGACAGTGCATTGGAAGCTCTACATTCTATCACCTGTCCATGTATCTCGCGTGTTGCCACAAACTCAAGAACCTGTGTTGTCACAATTCCTCCGTAGCTTCCGGGTAACTGCGATAATCCATTGGTAATGTCCATGACCTCACCGTTTCTGTACCACGTGATCGTAGAAGCTGGGAACGAGGAGTCTGTGGTGCATGTTAACCTCACTTTGTTGAAGCCGTTTGCCAGAACAGGGAGATTATCGCTGAGGTTCGTGAACCTCGGTGCATCTGAAGAAAAAACCTAATACAACCTTTAAGTGCTCATCAGACATTGCTTACGGTTTGACAACTGTAAGTGTTTGCTAATTCTAGAAACTACCTCGCCTTTAACGTACATCTTTAACCTTTTTGACAGAACAAAAAGTTAAATAATCACGATTTTATATCACCTGTTTAATAATGTTGCAATGGAAAAAAGCTTAAACTAACAGTTACTAAATTGTATATAAACATTTATTCACTACATTTGTATGTACAACTTTATTACAACGTGTATTACTTCAACTACGTTTGAGTGCACTATTTCTTCAAATGAAATTATGAAAGTATCTCTCTGGAAATACACATGATACGTTGGTTTGCTGACTAGTCTGGTAGCAGTTACTTATCTCTCCGCGATATAAAAACAAATACAGAAGTCAGGCACAAATAGTGGGCCTATAATAAAGTTGTTTCGGCAATCTACTAAATACCAGTACAAAACCAAATATAGAATATATAATATTGTATGTATTAACATGGTTATTCAGTCCAATATATACCACATGCAAACTGAAGGGAATATAGATGCCTATATATTACAGTTTGGCATCGCAAGATTTTTATAACAAAGACAAAGCCATTTATGATAACAACACTTGTACTACATTCTCTTTTACAACTTGCTGAAAAACAATGTGAAGGTTTTAATAAAAACCAATATGTAACGATATACTATTAGTACGTACATTCCACTGTTAGGTTACAGGTTTTCTGATCTGACCCAACGATCCCATTATCTGCCACACATACGTAGGTGCCATAATGGTTTCTGTCTACAGGCGATATCGTGTGATTGTACGCGTTGGTCTTCACAGTTCCTGGACTGGCGTCAATCAGGGTAGATCCACGTTTCCACGTGAACCTCGAGGCGGGTTTGCTGCTTGCTGAACACGTGAGTATCGACCGAGATCCTTCCCTTGCTTGGAAGGGGCAGGCTACAGTCACTTGAGATTTAACTAAAGGCAAATACAAACATTCAATGTGTAATGCGTCTACTACAAACGCATGAAAGTTGAAGTATAGCAAAGTCATAAATACAACTACTTCATTTCATTCATATTTGTAGAGACATTCAAAAAGTAAAATATATAAAAAAATGTAATTATTATTTTGAATTCCTACAAGTTGCTTTAAAGGGACTAAGGTACAGAGTATTGGGTCGGAAATACTTTGCTAAAATATTATTTATACATAATATAATTTGCAGAGATGTTCAAAGAAAATATGTCGTTAACAATGTAGACAAGTAAAATTTAGGGACACTATGACAAAACGGCCCGAACAAAAACAAACATGGCACGAAACATGCATAAAACAAGACGTAGCAGAAATTCAGAATAAACTTTTGTTGTGTGTGTATTTTTTCTTCCATTTTGATATATATTTTATATTAATTAAAATGATTTCTCAAAGAATATACTTTAAATCATGTCAACTGCATGACAATTTAGGAAAGGTATTTGGGACACTATAGTTTAGTTCTTTTTATACCCGAACTGTGTACTGGTGGCTTTAGAAGGTAATATTTAGTACATTAAACAATACGATCTGTCTCAATCCTTTTTCATGTTTGTCTAATGAACAGTATACTTACGATATAAATCTAGCTTCAGGGAGTCACTACGGCTACCCTGGATGCCATTACTGGCGTAGCAAATATACACTGTTCCATCGTCATTGCGGATAGGGCGTAACATTAACGTCTGTATAGTTTTTTGACCGTTGTTTTCAACAGACTGATATGTCGGGGGACTTGTTACCGACACTGGAGAACCATTTCGGGTCCATGTAAGCACAGAAGGTGGATTTGCACTTGCAGATGAGCAGGTCAGCACCGTCGTGTCCTTGTCAGCAACAACCGTAGCGTTACCACTCACGACAACGCTGGTGGGAGAAACTAGTGATGGAAAAAGGAATTAGTTGTTATTATCGATTCGATGTCGCTTATAAGTTAACCTTATGCCAGTAGAATGTAAAAGATAAATTTAAATCTGAGAAGAGAGACAATCAATAGTGTTGCTTTTGGAATGTTACAAAATATTCATAACGTGTATGTTTTTATACAAAACATGCAAACGTGTGTGTAACTGAGTTATGCATTCGATTAGTATTCATACATCCTCCCACATTCTAAGAAGAGGGGCATATTGTTTTTCTAATGTCGGTCGGCCGGTCTGTCAGTCTGTCCGTCAGTCAGTAGACCAAATGCTTTCAATTATCTTGAAAACTGTTTATAACATAACTGATTGGACATGGTAAGGACAATAACCCTATTGATTTAGGGTTCACTTTTCCAAAGGTCAAGGCACAAGGGTACCTTTTGTCAAAACGTTTTTAATAGTCATTGTCTTAAAAACTGTTTATCACAGAATTTCATATATCACTTGCTGAATGGTCTTGATGAAGACATCACCCCTATTGACATTGAATATATAACGATAAGGGTCAAGGTCAGAAGGTTCACATTTGTAAACAAATAATTTCCCCACATCATCTTGAGAACTATCGCAGTTTTTTTTTCATATTTAACATGCTTGTGTTTTTCTGGTGAGGGCTTAACCCCTATTGCTTTTGTATTCCTTAGGTCATTCCGATCATTTTCTTCAGTGCTATTTATTACAGAGCTGTTACATGTAATGTGTTGATTGATTTTAGTTAGGACAACGCCATTACTGATTTTGGGTTCACTAGGTCAAACGTCAAGGTCACAATGGTTACCTTTGTAACTGCAATGGAGACATTGTTTCCGCTCATTATCTTAAGACATGTTAATAACAGATCTTTCATATTGCATTTGCTGATTGGTCTTGGTGAAGACATGATCTCAATTGATCTTCATTTCACTAGGTCAAAGGATAAGGTCAAAAGGGTCACTTTTGTAAACAAATATGTAATGAAACATAATTTTGCTCATTTTCTTGAGAACTGTTTATAACAGAGCTTTTATATTTCACATGCCGATTAGTCTTGGTGAGAACATGATCCCAGATGTTTTTAAGTTCACTAGGTCAAATGTCAAGGTTACATGGGTCACTTGTGATCAACTATGTAAACAGTTCCTACTGAACATCTTAACACTATTTATTATAACGACTGAAGGCGCTTATCCGATACATACATGTATAAGTCACATCATGTTGATCATCCAGCTTCTATTATATGAACCTTTTTAAAACAGGCACCTTGTACTAATTAATCATCCTTCTATCAAAATCCCTTTTTGACAAAAGAAACCATGGAGGCATATGTGTCGTTCCACATTTCTTGTTAAATACTAAGTAATGTGGAAGAAATGTTAAAAAGGTGTTCGCGGCGCTTGCTTGGCTTCTCTGATTTATATTTAACGTAACATATGAAAATGTCCCCTAATATCATTTGCACTGTTGGCCGAATATGTAGTTGCAGTGACTTCGTTGTGGGTTCTAATCACACGTCAAGCAACATTTATTTATATATTTATGGTTTCGTTGTTTTATTTTATGCTTGCCGGTTTTTTAGAGAAATACCAGTGAAATAAAAAACGATAGTTCACTGTTTCAAACAGTGACTAAAACCGTATCAGTCCCTGTTTGTTCGAAAGCACGAATTTCTTGTAACCCCAAATGAAGCCCCAAATGTAAAGTACGGAAACTATTCCCATTCATTGCAGCGCTTACAAAAGTGTTGTATTATGAAATCTCGTTGTTTGTCTTTTAATTTTATGAAATAAATATAAAATCACAAAATCGGAACAATTTTAATATGATGAACTAAAACTTTTTAATAGACTGCGTTTCTGGCAGTGTTTTCATTTCTCAGCAATTCAATGACGAAATTTATGAATCCCAACAACTGTTTTTATAAGTGAAGAGTAGTTAGTAACAATCCGCGTACGAACAATGAAAGTTCTATTTAATGTTGTTTATTATATAAATTGATATGTGTCTTATAGTACTGATCTTAAATAATGGAACATGTTCAAGAAATTTATTTGCAATCACTTTTTAATTTACTTTAATTAAGAACTATTTTGCGAGGACATCATCGATTAGCTGTAGGTTACTGGAACTGTTTGGAGCTCACCATGTTTTGTTCTAAAATATGGAGACTACCACAACTCATTTAAAACAAAAGAATAAAAATAAAATGCGTTGTTTTGTGTTGTTATTTTTTGTAGGATATCGATTTTTTATTTGCCAATGGTCATAAAAAATACATCCACTCGTGGGATATTTGTGCAATACTGTACTTAAAATAATGTTCATGATTGTGACAATATTACAAATTACAGCGTATGCGTAAAGATGTGTTCATGTATCCGTATTAGGATCAATATTCTTATTGCATTAGAATGAAAAATTAAATACTTAATATGTATTTGTAATATTAGGTGAAGAAATCCGATTTCGACAATTGGACAAAACATTATATAAGGTATGTGATTTATAAGGTATTTGAATGCCGATGTCACAACAGGTTTGTAACAACCACCATAAACCACTCCAGTTAATGCATCTAAGTCCTCTAATCTTGCTGAATGATGTCGTCCGTATCTGGATTGTAAGCCTCACTGAGCCACTTTGTTAGACACTGTTTACCAATGCGGCTAAAAATACAGTCACACTACAGCGTATGGTATGAGTGTATGAAACTGATGAAAGGGAAAACCCTCATAAAGCATAGCCATAGTCATATTTTTCTGGTCCTCAGAGATTATGGAGTGTACATGTATGTTGTTTACATTTGAAAATGGAGTTCTACGCATGCGCTAGGGGGCGTCAGTGGTGTGGCATCATTCATTACTACTGATGAACAGCTTCAATAAAACCGAGGCTGCTATTTTCTCGTGCAGGCTATGTTTCCTGAGGGCTTTCCCTTTCATCAGTTTAATACGCTGAATATGCTAAACATATGCTAGAGGTACGCTACCAATACGTTGGTATAAACGGTGGCCGGTTGAGCTTAAATGTATAGGGTCCTTTTTTCTACTTTTCGTCAGTTGTAGACAGAAAAGAAGGTTTTCTCCAACACTATTCAGATTTAATATTATATTAAACGAAATGGAAGACTAAGGAGAAGGGAAAGGAGGAGAACAGGCCGAAGACATTCTGTATGCATCTTGACACTTCGAAGTCTAGTTTGGACATTAAGGTACTGGGACAGTCAACAGTAGAAAGTCGGTGATGTTCATAGTAATAAGTTCACACATATTATGCACACTTTACACATACGTTCACGTACGATATTCATATGTTACTCATACGCTTGTATACGCTACGCATACGGTGATAAACGGTACAATGACGGACCGTCGTCGATAGTTCGGGTTTAAACACTTAAAAGTTGTGCATATAAGTGTTTTTTTCATACGCTACTCATACGTTCTACCATACGCTGTAGTGTGACTGCAGCTTATGCGGGTTCAGATTCGAATACATGGATTAACCTCAACGTTGTTTTAATAGCTCCAATTTGATCCAAGTACAGACACACGGAATAGCAGTCTTAAGCGGATAATTCTACAATACATATTTCAGCAATTGACAAGAAAAATGAGAATAAATACAACAATTATCTTTTCTACCTGTTACGTGAAACGGAATGTTAAAATAAACACATTAAATACATTCTTAACGATTAACAAACATTAAATATATGTATATGCGATGTCATAGATAAACTAACCAACATGTTTTACTATTATATAGCTTAAACAGTTATGCTTATCTTACATGTCACGTTTATACGTCCTGATCCGTATTGCGAAGACGTCGTGTGGAATACGTTGCACGTGAAAAGTTTGCCGTTGTCAGATCTTCGAACTCGTCTAGTGTACAATGACGTCACCGAGTACTTATCGTTGCCAAGGGGAACAACTTCTAGGTTGGTATCCGGCTCTGGATTGCCGCCTTCCAAGGTCCAACTGACGCTTACAGCCCGTGGACGGAACCCCGATGCCGTGCAGCGCGCGGTAAGAACAGTGTCCTCCACCACTGAGCTGTTAAGGGACACCTGAAGTGTTGATGGACGCACTGAAATGTATTTTAATGAAACTCGCTATTAAGGATTTACAAATCACGAAAGTTATAATCAAACATAAATTAAGACAATGTAAGTATATATTCAATTGACTGTTTTTTCTCCTTTAATCTATAACTATTTGACATATTAACACACATAATCGATATTGCAGCCTAAGCACATTATAAGGTGTGTTTGCTCAAATATTCGTAGCACCATTATAATTATGATTGTGTTCCTAATATTGGCATAAAAGCGGACAAGCGATTCCAAATTATATATGTTTAGGTGAACATTTGACCAAAGGCGGGCGACAACAAAGGAGCTGTCAAAACAGTAACAAAAACACATTGGTGTTAATATAAAAACAGCACAAGCGTGAAAAATATGTTTTCAATATTTCATTACATCCTTGATCAGTACAGTCACTTTCCGACCAGTTGTAGTTTGACTGTTTCTTAGAACAATGAAAACATCATTGTCCGGTACCCAGACGGGCATAGGTTAGTGTGACACTTGAGTTTGTGGCTATAATCGAACATGGCAAGAGAATCATGTGTTTAAGATTAATCAATATAATATAATTAGCTTTTTTGGTGTGAGTATCGAGTACCGCGTTTTATCGACATATATCATTTTCCTACCAAAAGGCATATACATGTATGTATCTTAAAAATCAAATTCCAATATGAAAGTACCTTTTGCAAACATGGGAGGTTTAATCAAATATACAATGTTTTATTATTTTTAACTTTAGCCTTTAACGTAATCGTTTAATACAACCACACTACTAAACTTGAGAGAGTCTCAATTATTTTCATTCAAGTGCGCCTTAATCTGGAACGTCAGCACCTCATGGACACACACGGCATAAATCATGTTTGCCTGTGTCAAGTGTGCTCTCAAACTGGGAAATTATTAAACCTTTAAAAATGGTATTTTGGTTAAGGAACACTGTATTACAAATTGTGTCTTTGTCCGATTTGTTTCCAAATGAGTACACTCTTCTGGTGAATTGGTATCTATATCATATTTTCCTTGTGGTGATATTTCGCTTGTCTTTTGGATGCGA
>Ga0224511_10004581_pt1 | contig 10508 bp, 9 predicted proteins | sample SF_May12_sed_USG_2_FD_169988 | JGI IMG/M metagenome (GOLD analysis project Ga0224511, IMG submission 169988) | Sediment microbial communities from San Francisco Bay, California, United States - SF_May12_sed_USGS_8_1 | ecosystem: Environmental > Aquatic > Marine > Sediment | place: USA... | reverse complement strand
TGTGTTCCATAGATAAGGTAACTTTATGGGAGGGCCCCCATTATTTAACATCATGATCTGCAAATGGTGCAGACGGAAGCTGCTGGTTCAAAGCCGAATGCGATACCCATTAAGCCACCGTTTCTTTTTCGTTATGAAAACAGGTGGCGCTATATTCTCTAAAGCACGTACAATCATTTCCTAAGAAGCTGGGGTTTATATTCAGCATTCGAAACTGAGCGATTTTGGTAATCTGGCTTATCTATCTCCCCACAACTATAATCTTCTAATTATATGAACGCCAGATCAACGATCAGTGAAAAACAGACATGTAATACTTAACCCGCTAGACTTAATTCAATGCAACTTCCTTGACGCCTCCGACTGAGAAAGCCATAAACTAGTCTCGAAACCTGTGGAATCGTGGAAACACAATTCCCAATCACACTATTCAGTGATTTGTATTTCTGGTGGGCTTCTGTGTAAGCGCACATCTAAAGACCCGGTGAATCAGATTTCACACTGCCACTCATATGATATAAGGAACCGTGAAGCTTTGTTGAAACCCATGGTTGCTCAAGTTTACTGTTGAGTCAGAAATGCAGGGGTTATAGTATATGTGAAGCATAGAAATTGCGAATTAAAAAAGGAACAATGCAAGTGTAGATGTGCACGGCCTGCATACAGACATACCAGGCCAAGTACTCCTAATGCAACAAATTTGCCTCTGTTTGTGGCACGTTGACCGATCGCCTGGATAATTTGCATGTCCACATAATGACATAAAGGTCACTTTGTGTCACTGGTCCACGTAATGCCCAGTAACCCGACATGTCCGATTAACATGGGTCGTGTACCTTCAAAATGGTTATTCTGATTGACCACTGGGCGGATTATTTGGTTGCTAATCTCCACACAGTATATAAGCTAGGGTCTGTCAGTAGAGAGAGCATAAGCTGGCCTTATCTTCCACTCCACAGTACTACTAAGGAAACTTCTTCTAATAAGTAAGTATCAGTAGTTGTTACAACTTTTCCACCATTGCGCAACTTGTTAAGGTATAGAGATACCTAGGTTGATAGGTTAAGACACGCTCGACATATAGATATATAGGATGATAAGGAGTAATAATCCCGTGTTTGTTCTGGGATCCTAGGAATGGTTGACAGCCTGCATCCTGTCATAAATCACCTGGTAGTGATCTTTTACTTGTCATCACTCTTGGATTTGCATCACTAATTCATTTAATTAGACTCTATTTCTACCAATATGTCTCTTTCACATTTAAAATTAACGGAATTTATCTTTCTTTCTGTCGATGATGTTGATGTACGGTGCCCACTTATTAGACAGGACCACCGCACACATTTGTATCAATAATAGGATTATGTATTATTTGTAGATCATGAACAAATTCATCGTCTTTTCCGCGCTGGTTGCCATGGCAATCGCAGCAGGTCCACATGAAGATGCTGGCCCGACGACAGCATACAACGACTGGACTGGTATGTGGAAGTTTGTGATACATGTTTCTCCAAGTAAACAATGATGCAGTAAATGCAATGTTTTATGTACATATAGTCAGCTTTAGAGTCATGTGCATTACGAAACCACAGCACATTCAACACCTGAAGACCAAACCCTGTTTCCATTTCTTTGAAGATTTGTCGATAGTCACCATCAGCTGAAATGATAGAAGCAGCTGGCTTAGTGGGTAGTGCATTCGACTTTAGACCGGGTGACCCGGGTTCGATCGCAGTTTTGTGCGTCACTTTGTACTTTCTCCCTTGTCGGATTCAAACCATGATGTTAAATATTGGAGGCCCACCTATAACGTACCGACTTTTTAGGGCGAACCATTGACCATCTTGAAAACTAGCTGTTGGCTTATAGTGATGCCATCCATGTAAAACGAGATGATCTTATCCTAGTATCTCGCTTACTTCTTAGTCACTGTGGACCAACTGGTGCATAGTGACTTGGCCATCGCATCTTATCGTCTGCACCAGTTGTCCCGATCAGTAGCAGCAGCACTCGCTCACACCATGCTGGGATGTTATACATTGTCCAGTATCTCACACATTATCATCTCAAATGACAGAAGTTGTATTTTTTTCACACAGGTCAGGATTGCCGTGAGGAAAATGAGATGTTTGTTGATAAGCGTAACATGTGCTGGTATCATCAGTGTGTTAAAGGAGGATATGGTGGTATGACTCTGATCCCCAGACGATGCGCTCTCGGCTCCAGAGTCTCCTATAACTTCATTGCTGGATTTTCCAACCCTTGCACCGTTAACTTTGATTCTGTCTATGGTAAGTGATACTCCATAGCTCAGTGGATATAGAATGCTTGGCTCAAGATTGAAAGATCCCGGGTTCAAGTCCTAATAATATTGACCCCACTGTGAGAATGGACTGCTCCCGCTCCAACAATAAGCCTCAAGCTTGGGAGGCCCGCTAATTCGGATAAAATAGAAACGTAACAAATAAGTCAAATAAGAACTAGCCCCAGTAGTATGTGTTTGCACATGATAACTGATAGCTATACCTGAACTTCAGATTCGTTTTCAGTGTCCCTAATTTGAAAATTCACCATTTTTTCTTGTGGCAAAGCTCCCTTTAAATGAAGGCTCTTCATTGTTCAGTGATATCCGCGGGATAGGTCGGTGGTATAGCGCTGGCCTTAATTACAACTGTGAGAAACCGGGTTTAAATCCCTGTCATGGCGGGCTCCAGTTGTGAGTGTGAGTTCCTCACATCCTTATCCCAACTTAAAACATCACAAATAAGCCTCACTTTAAGATGGAGCATTGATACTGACCAGCATGTGGTGCTCCATGCTAATAAGCCATCAGCAGTGAAAAACAAATATCTACCCCGGTAGCTTCATCGCAGCGGTGAAGGCTTCATACGATAAATACAAGTTCAGTATATTTTTCTCCATCAGTTGTAACACTATGATAACCACTCTGATGTGTCGACAGGATATGAATGTATGAGACATAAGGAGTCTGTCGATGGAGCTCCAGAGTGCTTTGCTGATCTGGTCTGCGAGAATGGTGGCACAAGAACCTTTGAGGCAGACAAGTGCTGGTGTATCTGCCCAGAAACCTGGCAGGGAGACTTTGACTGCAGCAAGCCAACCCGTGATGTTACCTACATCGAGCCAGGAAGTGATATCTGTGAGTGTAACTGCGAGCCGAAACAATTTGTTTTAGCCAAACGATGGTTCTACATGATGGTTGTTCTGTAGGAATAGTGGGATACCTCAATGCCTAGATTGCTTGGCTTAACATATCAAAAGATCACATAGATTCAAGGCTGAGACTTGTTGGAGCTGTAGGGGCTAGGATAAATGTGAGGAGCTCATTCTCACATGCAGTGGGAGTCCAGTATAACTAAGACATGAAGCTATGATTTCTTTTTATCTTGAGCCAAGCATTATAGCCACGGAGCTATCCCCTATCCCAGTGTAGGTGACGGAATGGTCATAGAATACCAGGGGTAATCTGTTATCATACACAATGTATTATCATTAGGAACCGTGGGATTTACGAAATTGAGACCAATCTATAAGTTACTGTTAGAGATCATTCACCAATTTATGGTTAAAACCATAGCAACAGTTAATCCTAAATCCTCATCACATTATCATCATTAACAATGTATTGTTCGCCCCCTGCGAATGAACAATCATGCCATAAAGATGAGGGGTTGTTAGTTGGCAATTCCATTTAGTCAGTAAATTTTAACCAGTATTGTTTCCTACTAGGGAACTCATTCGGCCATATTTGTTAGGGCGTCTCTTCCCAGTTTTATTTCTGCTTCCATTTGTATTCCACATTATTTATCCCCAAACAGTGTCACAGAGTTTTCTCCCTGCATGAAAATCATGAATTCTAACCACTAAGCCACAACCTTTTCACAATTATGTTTTTTAATTGAATTTCAGGCTTTGAATAGGAGATGATGCCTTAGCTTTTCAAACTCGAATAAGTTTAGTAGTCTGTAATAATGTTATAGTTTAGCATTCTGATTTTTCCATGCAGGCGTTAATGGCAATCCAATGGACGATTGGTGCAGACTCACTAATGGATGTCTTAATGGAGGGGATTGCTACAACCAGTGTGATACTTTCTGGTGCGACTGCCCAGAACATAAGAAGTACAACTACAAAGGAAAGAGATGCGAAGACATGTAAAAACATGTTTCTAAATCAGCCCTTATACACCGCTTTGGACAATGACAATTGCACAGAGTCCTTGGGCGAATGATTTATACTAATAATTTATTATAAATTCTTTGCTTCTATTTAATTTATTGACCAATAAAAAATTCAATTCTCTAAACCATCTGTACTCTTACTCATGAGTTATGAAGACGTGTTCCTGGGAACTATAGGTCGGGATTATGATTGACAAGTTAGGAATCCCTATAATCCACAGTACAATGGGACTTAATCCAGGTTGGGTAATTCACTAATCTTTAGGTTAGCCATGGAATGCGGAACGTTTCATAGCCACTTGGCCTCTAATATTGCCCATGTGACTGAACACCAGTCCCCACTGCGGTTCTTGTTCGTCATAGTCACGAACCTCCCTTGGTACCTCCTCCGGTTGAAAACTAAAGAATGGAAAGCCAGCGCCGCATTATGCTTTTTGCTCTTTGCTTTTTACTTTATTGCAGTAGAACTGGAATGGGTAGTCTGCTTTCAGGATAAGACAACTCTTAAAAAATATTCCTACCTACATTGCGCTACCCCACCCTTTGTAACCATCTTCTGTTGTATAAGCGTTCGGGTCCTACATGTTTACTACCAAAACTGTGTATTATCCTTTACTCCTGACATGTTGGCATGTTGATATCTTAATTTGCAAGTTGATGATGGCACATGGATGTGTTAGTTTCATGGTATATCGGGTCAAATAAATCTATATAGTGCTGCATGTTTGCATCAACAAATAAGCCTTCGGTTTGTATAGAGATTTATTGAGATCTATGAATACTACACAGAAGCATATAAATTTATCCCTATCCTCAGCATATCCAACCTAACAAAGTCTTGTACTTCTTACCATCATATTTCCCATTTGCAAGCTCTTCAGCTAGATAGTTTTCATTGTTCCGTACAGCCAGGTATGCCTTCTGTTGATTGGACGGAACGTACTTCATGACATTATCAATCGATCGCTTATTGGCTTGTATCACGTCTGTAGGGAGTTGTTTTCCAGGGTATTTCTGCTGTTTATTGAACATGGCCAAGGCAGCGTAATGAGCGAGTGTTAACCCACTGGAACTCTTCTCTAAAATGAAGGGCAGTCTCTCCTCAGCGGAGAAAAACTGCATGATCAGATCTACACTACATGTGTCTCCAGAGAGAACTGCACATTGTAAGGGAGAGAAGGCTTTACCAGTTGGCTCTTCTACTAAATACCAGCGATCAGTTTTTTGGGAGTGTATGTTGGCTAGCAAAACAGCGAGCGTTTCATGAAACCCGTGGTAAGCGCTTTTGTGTATCGCCGTCTGATCTGCTTTGGATTTCTCTTTAATGTAACCCCAGCGCGCTGCTGGCTCAATGTAGTGAAGTAAGATTTTGGCGGTGTGAAAATGATTATGCTGGGCAGCCAGCAGTAGACTAGTGGAACCGTCGTGTGTTTTAGCAAACAGTAACCGTTGCATGTTGTCCATATCTAAAAGCTCAATGATCGCGGTCACAACATCTGGCGAGCCGTCCGCCACCGCTCGGTGTAAGGTATTCCATCCCTTATTCGAAGAGACGCAGAGACTTTGGAAGCGTTTGGCTGCTGGGATATAATCAATCACACATCTGAGAGTGTCCGGACTCATTTTTAAATGAACAGAAAGTGCAAGCGATGTCCACCCATCATCTTCTCTCTCCAGAATAAAGTCAACTATCTCAGAGTCCTTTACATGATTCAGAATAGCTTCTATGACTGATGAGTGTCCTTGCTGACAAGCCAGATGAAGAGCTGTCTGGCTGTTCTCTTTCTCCAGAAGATAATTCAACCTGTCGCATTCGTCCAGTGAGCTAAGAATCAGTGACACCGTTTCGTGACGACCATGCAAAGCTGCGAAATGAAGTGGGTTCCATCCTTTTGCCTCTTTCAGTTTCAACAGTTCAAGTCGCTTCTTTGCATTTAAACCGTTTAGAAGCTCAATAACAAAATTATGATGGCCACCGTGTGCCGCGATATGCAGAGATGTCCATTTGTAGTTATCAGCGCTTCCAACTAGAGCAATTCTTTCCGACTCCGTTACGGACTGCAAAATTGTTTTCACTGACTGTACATGACCGTTACTGGCAGCGTAATACAATGCATTTCTTCCATCTTTATCGCCCATAGACAATAATTTGTGTCTCTGAGAAGGCGGTAGAAAGTAAAGGCAAAGCTTGAGGATGGTAGAGTGACCATTGTTAGAAGCGTACATCAGTCCTGTTTCTTCATTTCTTCCCTGCATGCACATTATGTTCATCACTTCCTGTTTATCGGTCGTGAGTTTGTTCAATATGACAGACATTATGGTCGAGTCACCTTGACATGAAAGCGCCATGAAGAAGGTAAGACCAGATGGACCGACACTCTTTAGAGTGTTAAGAATTCGCAATGCTCCAATCTGCTCGAAATAGTTCCCAATAGGCTCGAGGTTGTGTGTTGCCAGAAGCTTGTGTACATCTACCGGTTCAATCTAAAAGAAACATGATTTAAGTTTGATATCCCCATAGAGTTATCTTCCGTATGAGAAAGGTGCTGTGTCTAAGTGGTTAGAGCGCGCGCCATTCTGGTAGAAAGTCCTGGGTCCACAACGCATGGTGCACGGGAATTTTCAAAAGCTCGCTCTGTTCACCCAGCAGCAAATGGGTATTTGGCACTCTCCAGTGCTGGGGAAGGTGAAGGCAGTGAATAGGAGGAGTACCCCCCCCCCCACCATTACCGGTACGAGCACTTTCCCAACATGGCCATTACAATGAACAACCTCTACATTCACTTATTTTTTCCTATAGGATAACTCTATGGATATTACAGATCCATTCCACAAAGCTGCTCCTAACGCTGGGTGTGGCTCGAACAATTAAACCCCATCAGACAACCCTGGTATCTAGCTGAAATTCATGTGACTCCCTGTTCAAGGGGATATACACAGATCTTTGGCTAACCAAGACTATTCTGCCTTTATAATAGTCCTGTGGTTTAGGCTTATATAGCTTACGTGGTCAGTCTGTCGCAATTCCTCTGCTTTTTTGTATGCGGAGTACATAGCCACATCTGTATCTGTAAACCCTTGCTGTCAATCTGTTTAGTAACCTACTACAATCAGTTATCCCCAGCAGTTCGGTATCAAATGAATAACTTATTAGTAGTTCTCGCTGACATTCAATAGAGTCTTATTGCTTATCTGGTCTATTGATAAAATATAAAAGAACCCACTTGCTGAGTAAACACAATCTACTGTTATACATAGGGTTATATAGCTGCACCGAGTATATCCTATAAGCCTACCTCTACTTCCCAGTGGATATATAAACATATCGGTACACAGTATAGCTGCCATAGCTATAATTAGCGCATGGCAGACTACGGGTCTAAAGCAGATCAGCATGAGATTATCATTGCTGTTATGAATTGGATTAGTTTAATCCTGAGTATAACACTGGGCATTCTGTGAGATAACAGGTGAAACGGATTGTGTACTAGCTATATAGAAACCCACCTGCGGTCACGGTTAGGGGGCATAGAGTTATCCTCTAAGGGGAGGATCATTCTATGAGTGGGGCTAAGATTTAGATTTGACAGAGGTTTATCTCCAACAGCCCTTAGTTGGGGGCCTTGCGGGATGTATAGTGAAAATACCGGATTACCGCTGTAAGCAAGTTAGTACAAAAATATGCGTAAATATAAAACTATTGATAGCTTTGACCTGCTGAAAACAACTAAAGTTTCACTACAGATAATGCCTTGCGTCACAAAGAACAACCCCTAACCTCCAAAACCTCATCATTTTTTATTACTGTCCTTCTTCTCTGATTCGGCTGTTGTTTGTGCCTTGAGACTGTTTAAGGTCATCACTATCTCCTCCGCCCCTGGTCGCCTATCAGGATCCTCCTGGCAACAAATAGTCATTAGAGCAATATACGGGAAATATTCCTCATCATAGTCCATCCTGTATAGTACTGGTGTGGTGCCAAGAAGTTCCCTGCAATCAACCGAGCAAGAGTCACTACATGTCAACCAGGAGCCATCATAGTACTGATAAGGGAGGATAACTCCATGTTTAAAAAGGCGTTTTTCATGTCTCCATGACAAAACAGCTGTCAGTTCTGGTGCAGAAATTGGTCTACTGAGTCTTTCACTTTGTGTTTCCCAGGGTGCATCACTAGGAAACTTTACTCTTGCACCCGCATGGCCCATAGAAAAGGTAACTCTATGGGAGAGCCTCCTTAGTTTAGCATCAGGGTTTTGCGAAAGACAAAGGTTTTGCCTGTGAGGGGAATCAAGCCTGGAACCCCCAGGCACGGCCCAGTGCGCTATCCATTGGGCTATTGCTTCACCATGAGAAATCACGATTCCCATGATGAAGCCAGGGGTAGTGCAATAGCTTTGTGGACAGTGTACCGGGCCTTGGACCGGGCACCCCTGGTTTGCATTCCAGGCAAGAAATTTGCCTTTCGCTGGTTTCGGATCCCGGGGTTAAATAATGAGGCCCTCTAACAGAGCTACCATCGTTATGGGGCACATGGGTACAAGCAGAAAGTCTCCTAATGGCGCACCCTGGGAAACGCCGATTCAAAAACTCAGTAGTCCAACTTATGCAACACTCCTGGCAGCCGTTCTTGTCATGGAGAAGAATAAAATGGTGAAACTCACTCAAAAATCTCCTCGTCATATAAGTCTTCTCCCGCAAGTGAGTCATCCATAGAATCGTCTCCCATGGAGAGAGGAGGCATATGTGGGGTGTTTAGACTCAGCATTTCATATAACAGGCAGCCGAATGAGTAGATGTCAGCCCGATCCGTGATGGATTCTGCAGAGGAAATAAAGGTATCAGTAATCATCCCTCAGTAAATATGGCGCCACCTAAATATCCTTATATCCAAGATGGCCGAAGAAAGATGACTGGGACATAGACCGAGATAAAAGAGGTATCCATGTCAGTTTAGGATGGGCACCAGAGGGAAGGAGCAGAGGCAGGCCGGTAGATACATGGAGGTGGTTGGTTCTAAAGAGGCTGAAAAGTCTGGAACTGCTTCGTGAACAACTTACGTCAAGTGAGTCAAAAAATACTATTGCCATCTATGAAGATGGATATTCAGAGTAAAATTGAATTGAAATGAGGTTTCAAAGGGGTTATGACATGGGCAAAAGTGACTTCACTTGTTTGTAGATTCTGAAGCCTACCATGAACAAATGGGCCCAATACCCAGTTCAAATGGAAGCTTAGATATAGCCCTTTCCAATGCGCATACTTAGAGCTCTCAGGGATGTACCTTTCAGACCGTAGACGCACCAGAATTGGCCTCAAGATAGGAAATTAACACAGAGCTTTCGGTGTTTGCATTGATTTCTCGGCTTATGCGCCGATGTTTGAAAAATACGTTTGCGGGTGTATACTAGACTTGTAGTTACACAAGTCTGAATAGTGAAATCGTTTAACAAAAATATAGTAATAGGGTTTCAGAGCGCAGTTTTTCACCTGTCAATGAGCGTTAGTGCCATTTTTGCGCAATTGTAGAGGCCCGAACGCGATGGCTTCTATTTAGGACTAGGGAAAACCGGCAAAGTACTTCTTATAACTTACGTTTTCTCCAATCTTTTGTTCAAATTTAAGTCCTATTGCTGCAATGAATGCGGAGTTGCCTCCCTTTAAGATGGGGAACACAACTCCGAAAGTGCGTCTACCATTGACCGTGTCATAACCCCTTTAATTCCACAGTAAAGTAGTCATTCTGGTCACATCCACCATACGTGGGATAGAGGAAGAGCTCAGTGATAGAGCTCTGAGCTCGCAATCGTGAGAACCTGGGTTTGAATCACTGTCATTGTGCTCCCGTAGTGTGAGCTCCTCACATTCAGCCAATCTCCCATCGCTTCAACAAGCCTTGAGCAGGGTTTGCAGGTCCGTTAAATAGGTTGACCAAGTGGTCAAGTAGAAAAACAATAACAGGAAGTTTTTGTATTACAGAGAGGAAGAGGGCATAGAGTTATCCTCTAAGGGGGAAAAGCTCCATGGAACAGGGTGACTCACCGCCCTCCAAGACTTCCCTACCACTCCAGGCAGCTGTTCCAACGTAACAATCATCAGCGTTGGCCAGATCGGACAGATCGTCTTTCATCTTAAGACAAACCCCAAAGTCACACAGCTTCACCTAGGATCCGAGCAAGAGGGATTTAAAGGCAGGTTACATTTCTCTAGCAAATGAGTGTATTTCTTTTCTGATTGGATTTAAGCCTTTTAGTTTAAATGTAATATGACCATAGATCTTTTGTACACAGAGGTTCATGGAAAGGG
>Ga0224511_10004580_pt1 | contig 10508 bp, 5 predicted proteins | sample SF_May12_sed_USG_2_FD_169988 | JGI IMG/M metagenome (GOLD analysis project Ga0224511, IMG submission 169988) | Sediment microbial communities from San Francisco Bay, California, United States - SF_May12_sed_USGS_8_1 | ecosystem: Environmental > Aquatic > Marine > Sediment | place: USA... | reverse complement strand
CTGTGTAAGATTTATGTTCAAGTACTTAACCTAGCTTGTGTTATATTTTCTTCTTTTTTAATCCGACGCCGTTTGTCTTTTTAAAGACATTTCTTGTTTTGAATCAAGTGAACTCTAGCCATGATACCAAACTATAAACCAACAATGTTTATCTTATAAAAATATTTGTTTTATACTACTGTTCACAGTAAAAAAGTATTTGTTTAGTAAAGCTTTGTGCATATTATACACCATAATTATTTATAAACAAAATATTAAGTTATTGTAGATTTATTAGCGTTTTGGTAACCAAGTATACATATTGCAATGTACAGAGGACATCTATAAATTATGCCAATTAAAATTAATATGCTCAAACTATGCAATTTAATATATTTCCTTGTATAAAAGGTGTCATGCAAATTTACCACCTATAAACGGTGTCATGCAAACTTACCACGTGTGAACAATGTAATGTTATTGTAATACAATTGTAGGTGAGTTAGAGAGCGCCATGTTCCCGCACTCAGACATCGTAATGGTTCACTCCATAATGGACGAGGTGAGGCGACAACTCGGCATGAAGTATCCAGACTTCGACTGAATGGGAGGATAACATTGCTAGCAGTGTCTAACCTTCGACTGAAGGCAATGCCAACCCGGCCGATCAGAACATTCTGTCCATATAATGACAGAATGCAAGGTCACTGACGTTTGTTAATTACAGGAGTATCATCGAATAAAAAACAAAATAAGAAATGATAAATGATGTATACACAGGTTGGTTATCCCTTGAATTAGAATAAGTAGTAAATTGCAGTATTATGCATATTAACATCGTATTTATTGTGCAATTTCAATAATAAATCCCTAAAACATACATGTTTTGATAAACATAAAAGTTAAAATGTATGAATGTGGTTAAAGTTCGAGAAGACTCAGTGTCCTTACTTAAATCAAGTATGTCTGTCCATATATCATAAAAATTGATTATACTCTAGTCGAAAACAAAATAAAGGGGACATATTAAGAACAATTGCCGACATGTGTATGTGACGAAAATGGTTTAGTTGAATTTAACTTTTAATTTAGAGTTGTGCCCCTTATTTGATTGTAAGCCATTATTATTTCTACACGAAAACTCACGTAAGTTAATAGCTCATTTTTATTGGTGATGGGCGCTCGGTAATATTCGTAAGCCCGTTAGGCGGCACTCTGACTATATAAACCAATTGCACCGTTTATCTGGGGCAGTTCTTGCCCAACTGCCGACCAACGCACACCATGTTGAACGGTAAAGTACGAGATTACTTCACTGGGATTCTAGGGTAAAGGGATAGCTAGAACACATTCACTGCTTGAGGCAGCATTGCTGTATCAGCAGATGAAATAGTTCGGACAGTGACCCGTGCTCCTTGGGACGCAGCGATTGATCTCCGAAACACTATATAGCTCAAGAAAGTAGAAGCATAGCTTCAGGAAGGACGCAGACAGGACGCACAGCTACCGTCTGGCGTACCTCGGGCCTTGTCCACCTATAGAGCTATAGGACGTCCCTCTTTAACAACGTATGCTAAGAGTAAGAATGCGCCTTGCAGTATTTTGAGTATCCCGGTCCACAGAGATATAGGTAGAAGCTTTCATCTAGGTTATCGGGCATCGCACAAAAGCTAATCTCCCGGGAGCTGTAGTGAAATTTAGGTAGCGTAGCCGTGAAGACGTTGTTAATATTTTTAATAAATGCTAATTCATTTTGTGATTCTTTCTTGTCAATTCCAATTAACGCCAATCATTGGTCCCTAATTAATGACCAGAAAGCCATAAGGAAATCATCTTCATATACGTCAACCGCTCGGACGTAAAAACCGTTACATGTATATTTAGGCATTTGTTTAACTCTGAGTGTTTTACAATAAGTGGAAGTTAACATTAAAAACGAAAAGGCGATTGAAGTCGGGTTACTCGGCATTTGTTAATTTGCTTTTTATAAATTAAAAACTTTATTAACATGTTTATAAAGTATTTAATAAAATGATGAGACATTTAATACATATTGTTCTTGAGAAAGAAAATCGTCGAAATACTTCTACCTTTGTCTCATAATGTCATGCATAAAGAGCCCCGTTTATAATCGAAATCAGCATAAATATTACGCAAATAAGTTTCCTTTATTAATGAATAATTCTGTTGACCACAACTGATGTTGTCTTATAGTATAAATTGAAGAGATGTTCAAATAAAGAATGTTGTAAACAATGTAGATATGTTTAAGGGCACCATGACAAAATGGCCCGTACAAAAACTAACACACAGTGTAAAGAATCATGTGAAATAAAACGGGTGTGTTAACAAAAACTAACTACTTTCGTTTTGTTATAATTTGTTACAATTATGACGTAACGCATATACAATTTTATGATTTTCACATGTTCAATTGTTCATGACGCCATAATACTTTGTAAATAATTATGTATTTACATTTTGCATCGAATCGACGCTGTCTTCACAAGATCAAACTTTGCACACCCCAGAAAATGTGATGGAACTATTTTCTGGTGCGCATTGTTTCCAAAGCCTATAGTTGAACATAAAAATAGAAATGGTAATTTCAATGTGCTCTCAAGTTTGTGAAATTCCATTTAATGAAACATGGTGGATATCACGCGACCACAACAATTGCTTTACGTAAGTTTTGAATGATATTTTTTGTTTAATTAGCATGCTATTTTACATTGTTTTAACTATGCTTCTATTTAAAATATGTATTTGATTCTTTAAGTAATTGTTAAGCGTACATGTAATAAAAAGGTTAATGGTTTGATTTGGAAATATATGTGGACTCGTGCTGGGGCATTGGTAATATTGCGCCCCTGACGTCGCACAGTATTAAGGGCACCAGAACTCGTACATATATTTTCATATTAAACCATTAACCTATATACACTTGTAAGCGCTATGATAAACTGATATCGGCCTACTCAGTATTTACTGATTGTAGATATTCACCTTACGGGTGACACCTTTATTCAACCGGCGTTGTGTATTTGGCTTAAATAGGGGAGGCAGATACTTTAGTAGCCAGGAATACTCTGCCATCTAGACAAGGATACTCACTGTTTACTCAGTAGGTAACTTATAGGTTATTATTACATAGACTAATCATCAAAAAACAAAGCTGATTTTGTATGGTTATATTCATTGGAAGCCAATTCTATCGTACCACACAATTATTTTCTGAAAGCAGCTGACCTCCAGAATATACTAGAAAATCATTAGTTTTACAAATATTTCAAAATATCTCTTCAGATACATATAATAGTTGTTAGAAATCAAAAAAATGGTTCAAACCTACATTTTTGCTTTAAAAACAGTTGATTCGCTTTTCTGCAACCCGGATATTCCTACAATAAATAACGGCTACTGCATTTGTAACGCAGTATATTATGCAAAGAAAATCGATGTTTTACCAACGATTTTGTCAACTTTCTCACTTGAATTAAGGGGTCAGTAATAATAAATTTCTCAACTGAACATAACTCGACCAGTATTTACCGTTATTTGTTTTTCTTTTCCATTTTTTTATCTTTTGAGCATCTGGAGGTCAGCTGCTTTAAAACGACAGGTTGCATATTTTAATATTCGAATGTTGATCCTTCATTTCTCGGTTTTACACAACCAGATTAAATAACCAGCAATTTAAACAAGAATTTCAGCTAAGATCTGCCCCACACCCTTCAAGGTTATATATGTCAAGGTGCCCGTACGGCCGTTATCAGCAATGACAGTTTATACAATAGAGTAAATTATAGGTCCAGTATAGGTCAGTATAGGACTGTTGCAAGGACAGTATAAATATTTGGTAACTAAGCCGAGTATCTGCATTCATCCCGCTGGATTGATAACAGTACAGGTTTCCATTTTTAAATATTGTTTGTATATAAAATGGAGCATTACATTATAACATTTACATTAATGAACACTTTACTCAGTAACACTTCTTAAATCCAGTTTGGAATTTAGAAGTACATGTATTATAGTACTTAACATCATTAGTTTAAGTTTGCAATAAATGTTCCTACGCTTAGTTTACATGCGACTTTGAATGAATTTATATAGTTTTTGTCAACATAAGTAAATATTTACTATGCTTTAGATCGCTATATCAAGTCTCCGTATCAGGACCCTATATCCGAAAAAAAATCGAACAAGTTAAAAAATGCGGGGTATTCCTGTCGCCGTATCAGGATCCGAAAATCCGCACCCATAAACAGCGTACGAACAAATGGTTCTATAAACCATTTTATCCGGATGCGAACGACATACGGACAGCATTTGGCAAGATCTAGGGATAACACTTGACTAATTGCACCATTTCGGGTAAAAGGGTTCCATTACACTATAAAGGATAATATTATAGGAAGATAAATATACGGATACTGATACATTATATCTCGCGGACACGGATACGAAAACGAGGAATAGCGGCCTTCTACGAATGCGTTACATGACATTTAAATAACATTGATAATTACAGAGGCGGGTCCAGGATTTGACATTCGAGGGGGTGGGGCGGGTTGTGGGCTTTGTCAAGCGGGGGAAGGGGGGAGGTTTAGAAATTTATTGAAATTGTTGACGCTGGAAGTATTTATAAGCATTGTATAGCCTGTTTGGGCTCTATTTGTATTAAAATAAGGCTTTAAATAAATCGCGAGCGAAGGGAGCGCAACAAATCGAGAACATTTCAGCGTTTAGGGGCATAAAAAATCATAGGTCCGCGGCCGTTAGGTGAGGGGTGGGGCGGTCGGCAGGAAATTCGAAACGATAAATTTAGGCCTTTATATTAAGGTATGACCTTCCTAATGGACTATGAAGGATACACATTTGTATTTTTTATAAAAAAAATAAACAAGTTTTTTCATTCAAATGCGATATATATTAAGCGCAAAATTACTTCCCTTTACTTTAATTTAAGCAAATATAGGTAACTTGCATTTTAAAAAGGTTTTCTACGGTTGAAAAGTAAAATCATAATATATATCACATTTTAAAGAATCGTGTTTATTTTTTGATAAAAATTACAAATGTGTATGCTACATAGTCTATTACAAAGGTCTTACCTTAAGTTCACGGTTACTTCCCTTGTTATTTGTATTGCCATTGTCGTTATTTACCAATTTGTGCTGTCAATATAGATTATACTTGGATTATTAACTTAAAATTGTATTTCTGTCACTGTTTGTTTAATTACGAACATGTAATACAGTTATACAAGTCTCAATTTACTTTTAAAATTCCATTAAAAAGTCGTTTGTAGATCTACTGTGTATGCATATCCACAGGTACAAGTCAAAGTCTCTTAAAACAAAGATTTGTCACGGTGATCCAGTTCATTTTTCAACCCAAGTGTTTGAACTTCGCTGTATACCTTCTTATTATAGACATTAAGGCATATAGTACTGTTTTAGAGATTGTGACTTGCACGTGTGTGCATATCTAAATCTATCTGCTTAAAATGAAACTGTCAACCAGTAGCATCTAAAGATCTGGTTGCAAGTTTGTTATTCAAATATGTTGTGTACATGCTGAAAGTACGATGTCTGCGACACGGTGGGGGTGTGTGGGTGCGGGCAAGATATCGTCCGACTTCTTCCTGGCGATGACTGACAACCTACCCAGGGATGAGCACAAGGTAGACATTTTTTTGTATAATTGTTTTGATCACAATTGTGTAGGTAAACGCACAGACACCCGGTAACTGGACGTGTTATTAGTTGATTAGGTTATTGTATGAGACCAAATCATCGAAACCCGGTTGACAGGTTGTCTACTTCTGTGATGTTTGCAAATGGCAGCTGAATTACCGTGTGTTATTTAACTATACTAGGTAAAAAGGTTTAGCAACTTAGGATTCAATTGTAGTCTATTTTATTTGAGCATACATACTATAGAAAATCAGTAGATACATGTGTAGATGGATGCAAAAGCAACAAGTAATCTTTAGAATAGATAACGACAACTCTCTTAATAATGCGTAACACACGTCAACATCAGGTAAGGGTCACGTCCTAAAAGTCACACAAGCCTCAATATCGTGTATGGTAGACGTTTATGTCTATCACAGCGGTACAACGTTTCCTCATGATGTTGATCAATTTGTTGATCATCACAAATGGAATGTTGGCCTATTCCTCTAACAATGCAGCCTCAAGTTGCCGAACGTTGTTGACGTCATTTCGGCGTAAATGCGCCTTTCAAGAATGTCCCACATGTGTTCAATAGGCGATAAATCGAGAGATCGAGTTGGCAATTCAAGTGTCTCAATATGGTTTACCGCAAGATCTTGAAATCTGTAACTCGCTGAATGTGGACGGGCGTTGTCCTGCTAAAAATCATGACGTCATGGGTTTGAAAGAAAGACACAACATATGAAACAATTTTCGCACAGAACTTAAATGTTGTTAATGTCCTCGCACAATAACAAGCTCTGTTCTACCATTCTTGTGGATCTATCCCCAAACCATCCGAAGCCATACCAGTCCCCTTGCTGCACCTTAGTGACGTCAATACGTTCACCCTTTGTGTGCCACACATACGCTCTCCCATCAGAAAATCTGACACAAAATCGTGAACCTGAACACGTCAAGTTTCATTACAACGACCTTAAGATCACGATATGGTGCTAGCTAGAACACAAAAATGTTCGGCAGCAGCTTAAGCCTCCATTCCGCCATGCAACATACCTATCGCAATTAAACGTTGCTCTAACGTAAGCCTGGGACGTCGACCTGTGATTAAAATTGGTTAAGTGTTTGGCGAGTTCGACTAAAGGGTGTGTTTTTCAGTAGATGACAAGTTAATGAGTGTATTACATAAACACACTTTTTTACGGCCATTGTGACGTCACGCAAGTTTGCACGACAAAATGGTGTATCTGAAGGTGTATTTGTTCAGATGAGATGGTAGTGTTTGGCAGAGGTATAAATTTATACACTTCTGCCTAAAAATAATTTCTTAAGCATACACATGTATTTTACATAAAACGTTTTACACTGTTCACCAATGGCTAAACTTTTCTTACCTAGTAATAGATATAACTATTTATATATATTGGTTGTGTCATTTACCATGAAAAAAAGTGTTGCAAGATGTTGAACGAAAGTCAAATGTTTCGTATTATTTTAAGGCGCAAATAAGAGGGAATGTTTCAAAACTAATATATCGTTTTTGCGTTTAAATGGATAGTAAATAAAGTAAAGACCGCCATAAAGGATGAGTTTGTTATCAACTAGTATTGGTTATAGACACACATGCGAGTAGCTTAACTATCATAAACTATTAAAGTTTGCTTTTTTATAAGTATGATGTAAATGCTAGTAAAACTCGTTTCATAAAAAACCTATTAGATGTGTAGCCGACGCCAAACACCGTTGAAATACAGTATCAAATATAATAGTTCTCAATATTGAGCATACAATTTTGTCTGTACATAACAAAGATAAAAAAGTTGTTACGATACCTAACCATCTATTATTGTTTTTGTTATAGTTAGTTGCAGTGGCCTCGAGGAATTTGGACAATGCTAAGAAGTTCGCTGACAAGTTTGGATTTGCACGGGCATACAGCAGCTACGATGACATCGCAAATGACTCTGAAATTGGTTGTACACATTTATCTTGATATCCAACCATTTTGCTCTGTTTGCTGTGAAACACAATTAGAAGTTAATAAGCTACGATGAATACGAAAATACAATAAGAGTAAATAAGCTTCAATAAATATACCAATGTTTGGTTTAGCGGTATTTTTGACGAAAACACCATGTTTACGGAATGAACTTTGTGGTTGATGTCATTATCGGTGTATGAACGCATGTGTTCTGGTAAAAGTGTATGTATGCTGCAGTGCTTTATCATCCAGACCAACTGCATTCATACACCGATAATGACATCGACTATAAAATCGATTTCTTATATTAACACTCTCTTCCTTGTGGATAATAGGTAAACTAACAGGATGTAAACTCGACATAATTATGACAAAGCGGAAGCTAACGTAACGTCATTGTTGTTGTTGTTGTTGACGTCCGTTACGTATTGGTGACATTTCACCCATTAGACGTATCACAAACGACGTTACATAAAAAAGAGGTATTTCGAAAGAACTGCGTTCAACGGTTTAGGAACACGTTAGGAACTAATATTTTCATCAAAATTTAAGTTGAAGTTTACAAATTGTTACAAAACTATTCCTTTAGACAATATTTCGTTAATAATTTAAGATTGAAATGACTTTTTCTGGACAAAGTCTTTTTTTAATATATTTTTGTTATAAGATGTTCGTCTGCGTCACTGTTGTTATTTAAATACTAGTAATCGCAGTAGTGGTAAAGGTTCAATTGTAATTGTAATCTTAAACGGAAATGAGTCACACCATTATTACAAGGCAAGATTGCTGTTCATGTTTATGTCTATTCTAATATTCATATGAAAACTTTATTTTAAACATCAACGCATCTACTAATAAAAGGTACTTTGAAATGAAGAAACGTAGCGATATATTACACGATGATTTCATTCTGTTTACAGAAATCGTCTACATCGGAACGCTTCACCCAACTCACGCTGAACTTTCAATCAAGATGCTCAAAGTAAGGAAGGATAAAACCTCGTATGCCATGGTTATTTCTTTGTGAAAAAGGTGTCGAAAATTCCGTTTCTCATTTCGTTCGTCTGGCCCCTTTTTGCCCACAGCATTACTCTATGATTCCATAAAGAGGTGTCAACTTGTTAGACACAAATATGGTAATAAGGAGAATGAAGTTTGCAACTCAATTTTGCTTTCATTGTGTTTAGTAGTTGCTAGTTGTTTTTTTTTCACATTCTTTGATATAACCCTTGTTTGATACTGGTTACTGAATAAAAACCATCAGCATCATGCAAACTCTGTGTTTACCTACACGCTTTGTCAAGGCAGTTTAAACTAAAGAGGATCATTTATAAAACTGATACATTTTCATTTTTAGTCTACCGAGTGTGTCATTTTAAAATACAACTGAATGTTCAACAATGTACACCGATGGTTTTAGGCCGGTAAGGCTGTTCTATGTGAGAAGCCAATGGCCATGAACCTTCGTCAGGCCCAGATGGTGTTAGACACGGCCAGAGAGGAGAAACGACTGTTTGTAGAGGTAATCATACAATAATCATAAGTGTGACTTGTGCGTCTTTATGCCCCTATATCGGCTTTTTGATCCACTACCGTAAAGCGTTACGGGATTATGGGAAAGCTCTTTGTCCGTCCGTCCGTCTTTTTGTCTCTCTGACTCTATGTCTGTAACAATTTCGTGTTCGCTTCATATCTCCCACTTCTTTGAAGAATTTACACCATACCTTTCTTAAATGTTCAGTTCATGGAGACGATATGCAAAAGGCATACAGTAAACTCCGCTTATAACGGCTCCGCTTATAAGGAACTATCGGTTATAAGGAACTGATTTTCATTCCCCGATCTTAACCCTTCTTTATTCTATGTTAAAAATATGGATATAGCGGATTCGGTTATAAGGAACTATCGCTTAAAAGGAACTCATTTTCCGGTCCCAATGCCTATAAATCAATCGAAATTTCGTTCGCTTAGTCGGAACCCACTTTTGGTTCGCACCTCGCCGCTTGATTACCCGATAATTGACGAGAATCGCATCAATGTTGTTACAGACCGTCTAAAGATCGTCTATTGTTTGTTTAACGAGATAATTGTCGTGTTATTGGCGTGTCATTGTTGAATGTTTTGATAAGAGCTGTTTAAAGACGAACTGTTTTCAAATAGGGGAATTAAAATAACTGTGTTCTTTGATATAATGACATATACGCAACACTTGAAAAGTGATCAGCATAATAAGTAATTTTCTTTATGCCCATAATGACCGTTATATTATCACAACAATTTTGACAAATGAAGGCTAATACAGATCAACACATTACAATTCAAAACACTTTGGCCACGGTATTAAGCGAAACTAAAGTACTGTCATTTAGTATCTAATTGACCTTTCGACAGCCAGCACTCCTGTCCTGGTTTTCATGATTTACGCGTCGCTTGCCTGAATACAGTATTATAATATGAAAGCCATATCGCTCCATTATAATATTACTGACCAATTATCGGACTAGGTGATGGTGATAGCGATTTGCGTAGGCATGATTGACAAGTGAATACAATAGATGACCCGACAAAGCTGGTCCGTCAAGACGCCATTTTGGGAGGGCTTTCGATAGGTTAACTTAAAAGCAAAACGAAAAGCGTTAAGTCTTGAGACGAAAAAATAAATGAGGTAAATAAATCGGCAAATCATAAATCGAAATAGCTTAACATTTTTGCATTCCAAAACGTACTCTATCAGAAAGTTTAAATAAAAAGGAAAAACGAATCAATAAAGACCGTTTTACACTAAATTTGATGTAAACAACAAATTTTTGCAGTTCATCAACTTGAAATAATATCGGACAACACAATGCTCGAAAACGAAGTTC
>Ga0224511_10004578_pt1 | contig 10511 bp, 2 predicted proteins | sample SF_May12_sed_USG_2_FD_169988 | JGI IMG/M metagenome (GOLD analysis project Ga0224511, IMG submission 169988) | Sediment microbial communities from San Francisco Bay, California, United States - SF_May12_sed_USGS_8_1 | ecosystem: Environmental > Aquatic > Marine > Sediment | place: USA... | reverse complement strand
ACAATATAATAATTTATTTAACTTCCCGCGACTGTGAATAATTGTTGGACTTTGTTGGCGATGTGTGAGTTGTTCGTTGCGTCTGTTTGCCGTAGGCGTTATATTTTATTAGTCCACATCTTTGTTTTCTTAACTTTATCTTGTCAAAATAGTCATACACCAATCATGCATAACCCCAAAATAAATATCGTCAAGAGTCACCACTTTCTCGTGAACGTACTCTTATTTAAAAATACACACAAAGTGTATTGTCGGAAATACCCAAACGCGATTAAGGTCTAAAATGCTCCACCAAGGACATCAATTAAGACGTAAAGGTTTCGTAGAATTGTTAATTAGACCACATTTTTTGGCCTGTCGTTAAATTCTGTTTCTTATGTGAGGAACCTGCCAACTTCGTTGATGTCACTGTGAATGTAATGGCTTATCCCAATGGTTCATGTCAATCAGAATCAACTTTTTAGGTTATATTATTTGTGGCACAGGGACACACAGTATACGAGTACATGTAGTCTATAAAGGCACACAGGTCGACCTTTATTTTATGATTATCGAAGTGAATTCAGATTTTAGAGGAAACATTTATAGTTTGCTCAAGTTTTACGGGAACAGTATAGATACATCATGAAACAATCCAAGTGTATGTCTAATGCTCATAATATAGTTCTTGTTTAGTAATAAGGTAGTTTTAGATAACGCTCGTGTATTGAAAAATAAAAAACAATAACTTATACTTAATGTTGAATTCAATGTAACATGGACCGTTCCGCAACTGTCAATCATTATCATTTATAACAGTCCATGGTCAAATTTAATCCAATATATTAGGATTAAATTGTCAGGTGACAATTTGACCTAGAAAACACAAAAGGAAGACCCCTTCACAAGCCTTCACAAGATCAAAGCAAATCTACCGCATTGGGCGGAGTTTGAAATTTTGCGGAACGGTGCATTACAAGAAATGCACCAATTCCGCATTAAGGTATCCCGCTCTGCTTTATCGGATGGTAACCCGTAACAATATCCGATATGAATCGACTGCACAGTGCTGTTTGATGGATATACGTTGTTTTGCATTGTTGGGATTATATGCCTCTGAAAGCGTTATCACCGTATGTTAAATACGCTTTTGTTTGCTGTTTGGAAAGCGCCATATTTTTGACACGTTTCATTAACGTTTAGGCGTACAACAGATTAACAGATGAACAAAACAGTTAGACGACGTTTTCAACTGAACTGTTGGAGACAGAGCATTTAGGCATTAAAAACAAATACACGATTTAAACAAATATGAGAAGCATAATGTCTTTAGTGCGTGTGTAAATTGTCGCCCCGTACTACATCATTGTGTAGTAGTTTTTCTTATCCTCAGGTATCATTGGCCTTTTTTACATTTGAAAACAGAGTTCCGCTCATGCGCTATGGGGCGTCAGCGGTGTGGAATCTATTAATATCATTACTTATGCAACTAAATGAAACGGTTTGAACTACTTAGATAGGGGACCACCATGGGATCATTCCTGTGAAGTTGGGTTAAAATCTAAAAATAAGCGGTTTCAGAGGATGCTATTTTCCACATGCACGGTGTGCTTCCTGGGGGCCTTCCTATTTCTAAGTTGAACTAACTTACAACTGCTGATGTTTAGTGCTTTTGTGGCGGCTGTAAAATGTCGCCCCGTACTACATCATTGTGTGGTTATATTAATTTCTGATCATGAGTTGTATTTGTTTACATTTGAAACTAAGAGTTTCGCTCATGCGCTACATCATTGTCAAGTTATATTTTTCAGGTCCACAAGGATCATGGGTTGTATTTCTTTACATTTAAAAACAGAGTTCCGCTTATGTGCTAAAGGGCGTCAGTGGTGTGGCATGTTTCATTACCAATGATGAACAGCTTCAATAAAACCTAGGCTGCTATTTTTTGCATGCAGGCTGTGCTTTCTGAGGGTTTCCCTTTTTCTCAGTTTAATTCAACTTCCTACAGCTGATGTTTAGTGCTTGTGTGGCGGCTGTAAAATGTCGCCCCGTACTGCATCATTGTTTGGTTATATTAATTTCTGGTTCTCAATTATCATGAGTTGTATTTGTTTACATTTGAAAGTAGAGTTTCGCTCATGCGCTAGGGGACATCTTTCATAACCATTACGAAAAATAGAGTTTCGCTCATGCGCTAGGGGACTTCTTTCGTAACCATTGATATACAGCTTTCACAAAACCACTGATTCACTGATATCGATGTCAGAGCGAACGTGTTAACAGTGCATCTGTTACATAAGACAATTCAATTCTTTCAAATCAATTTATAACTTATTTTTGAACACATTTGCATATAGTTTTATTCTTCGTTGTTTTGCCCGATATGTCACTGTACACTGTAAACGTTGCTCATGCTGTACAACGTTTTGCATATATTACGAGAGTCATAGTAAATATGATCTTAGTATAGGTTATAAAGAAACTAATAGTTTAGATTCCGGTATCAATTACACTTTTCACTAGAGAATTTGGATACCAGTGGGGACCTCATCAGTCCAAACAGCTGTCTAAGCTCACTTTTGACCTACATTTCTGTATAATGACGTCTGTCTGGGATTTCAGAAATCCGCCTTAATATTAGATGATTTCATAAGCACTAAAAATGACGTGCGGGGAAACAGAGAAAATCCCGTCTTCGATTGGATGAATCTGATACGCGCGAAAAAATGAAGGTCGCACTATTGTAATGCATGAGTTTAACGAAACTTTGCTTCGTTCGTAGATTAAATTTTAGGGGTATTCTAAAGTGTCTTTTTATTGAAACAATAAACAGTTACGTGTCAAACAAAATATTTTATGAATAAAATGAATGAAGTCTCTAGATGTGAACCGGTTTATAGTAAAAAGTCTGACGTATTACCCAATAATTATTTGTTTTTCCTCACTAACGTCCAGATTCCGGGGTTTACTCTTTGAGAGTCATGAAATAAGTTTGTGCTGTAAAATGTGCAAGAAGGTTAGATGTAACTCTGGAATTTAATTGAATATAAGAGGTTAATTTCCACTATTATAAGTAATGAATTAAAATAAAACCTGCAACAATAAAACCATTTATTTTATGAATAAATTATATTTATTGTTGCCCATGTTTCTGACTACAAGTTCATTTGTCTAGTAGAGATTATACAACGCAACATCTTTTGAGATGATGTCATTTAATGTTATTGACTTTAGCATGTGCTTTGTGTACAAGATAAGACTTGCAAGATTTTCCTGCCTCTGTCTGTCATTACACAAGTAATAAATCCCCTTATTGGAATTTGAAGACATCACTTAGTTTCTAACAAAGTTGGCCAAAATAGCTGTCCACTGATTATTGACAATACTCATTCTAAGTTCTAAGTCATCTGTGTAAGATTTATGTACAAGTACTTAGCCTTGTGTTATATTTTTTACTTTACTAATCCGACGCCGTTTGTCTTTTTTAAAGACATTCCTTAATTCAATTATTGAACGAATTTGGTAAGGTAATATTGGTATGAGATACTGCAAAACAATCCCTCATAACCAGAAAGCAAAAGGTCATACCGTATTAGAAAACCTAGAATTATTTAACAATCGATGTCGTTATAAATTAAAAATGTCCAATAAGGCGGAAATTCATAAACAGCAACCGGTAATTGTATCTTAATTGATGACAGTTGTGGGGCGATGTCCTTCAAGTTTTAACAAACTCATGACAGTGAATTTGCTTTAAAAACCATTAAAATAAATCTTCAATATTTGTTTTAAATTAGTGTACAATTATCGTCAAAACATTCCCTTGACATTGTTCTATAATTGCAATGGCTTAAGATGTTGCTAGCTCAATAACGGCATAAAACGGCAACGATTAATGTTATGTTATAGACTTGATAATGACTTTTTATTTTGATAATAAAACCTTATAGGTCAGAATAAAACGGTCAACGCAACAATGAACATAGACACATAAGTTATAAAAACGATGAACTATTGCCTTTGTTAAAGTGAGATATCTTTGGTGACAAGCTGAAATCGTATAATTCCAAACAACATGAATATTTAACATCCACCCTCATTGTCATCGTCTTGTCATGAAACGCATTGCTGGTTGTTAAATAAATCTATTCACAGAGTCGGTAACACTATAGAAAACCATTTATTGTCTAATAAATTTTTTTGGAAAACATTAGTATTCAATTTATAACACAAGACAATTCAATGATTATATAAAAACGGCAAACTAGCGCCGTGTAACGTTATTCAAAAAGCAAATTCCACACTAGTATCCTTTTTCACAAGTAACTAGTTCATGAAGACATTATACCGGTGCATTAGTTAGTTTAATTGTAGACTTAGCAACATCTATGACATTTATTGTTTTTGGCGTTATCGAATAACATCTATTAAATAAACTCTTTATAGAAGTAAAATGTTACTAGCACTATTTGCATAAAGTGCTGTCGTAAGTAGTACGTTAAGTTTTTGAAAAGTATAGCCTAAGACTTGTATAACTAAATAAATTTAATATGTCGTGAACATAGACATGTTAACAAAACATTAACAAGCTGACTAAATACACTCAACTGTGGTGTCAGTAATTGTCACTCGGAAGATATGTCTATGTTGTGATTGCGTTATTGAAGTTGATTAAAAACGATTTCAGAAGTTCAGTATGCAGAACTTTATTATTCAATAAGTACATAAACATTGCCCTAAAACAATCGAAAGAAAGAACAAAGTGAAGAAACGTACACCACCCACATTTAGTCTTAACTATTTCTTTAAATACATTTGACATTTTCATTCACTTGCAGCATTGGTGTTTTTCAATCAATCAATTAATCAATCAATCAATCAATTGATCAATCGATCAATCAATCAATCAATCAATCAATCAATCAATCAATCAATCACTCAATCAAGCAATCAATCAATTAAGTAATCAATCAATCAATCAATCAATCAAGTGCATTGGAAAACAGCACACACCGTTTAACAGCAATTAGTTATTGACAGCTGCAATGTATTAGGTTGGAAAAGTTTCAGTTTCGAATTAAATTCATATAATCCAAATACTCTCCAACAATTGCACGGTTTACTTATTATACACTTTGAAATAAAATTATTGCTCGATAAATCCGTGTTTCTATCTAACGTACACGTGCAAACAATGTAAAACATACACAACACATTAAAATAAGTTATTATACTTAACATTCCATATATAAAAAATGGAATATATATTTGGACTTCTATAATCCGCTTTGAAGTTTTCAAATATAAATGAGACCACACTTTTATATCTTTGTAGTTATATATGTACCTCAAATTATGTTCAAAACTGTTTTAGACCTTCCATATAAAACAATTCACATTCTTTGCCATTCTTGTATACATTGTACATGGCAATGATGAGATATATGATTATATGTTTTTCGTATAATGGGTTCTGTAAGCTGATTCAAGCTTCAACAAAAGCAGATGAAACTGGTTAAAACACCTTCAAGTACAGCTTTGGCTTCATAAATGGTAAATAGTCATAATTGCATGTATGAAAACAACAAAAGCAATTGACGATCTTGACTTAATATATGGAAAAACCTTCACCCTTATATATGTTTTTGTCCGCTTTCTTACAAAGGGCTAGCCCGTTTATTAGTAAGAACGATATCATTATGGTAATAGTTCACGCCAGAAAAAGCACTTTTAAATTGTATTCAAAGTCAAGAACAATTAGCGTTCTTTAAATATATTTTAAAGTAAGAGACTCGTTATAGATAAAAAGTTAAACAAAGTTTGATTAAAAGCTGCATGGTGCCTGTTTTTATTATTAGTAAAGTATATATTTTCGAATTTTCTTCTGATATTTTAGGTTTATTATAATGATCAATTTGTTTTTGTTTAAAAAATTATGTTTGCGTAGGTCGGGGATTTTTAGCTTATGTCTGCCACCAATTTCATAAAAGAAATAACTTTGGTACTTGCATTTGCAAATAATTAAACTTCGAAAACATTTATACATTAGCTAACAATAAGATCAAACTTAGAACAATTCTTATGACACGTGCACTTGAAATAAGGACAATAAACGAAAGTAAGCTTAAAAGATTAACAGGGTCCTTAAAACGACTCTATAATTTTGTCAACTTGGCGTGAACCAACAGATGACGCCGATACATTTTTTTCTGTTTACACCTAACGGATTTATTTTCCAACTAGGGCTTATAAAACCATAAAACATTTTATTTAATGTTAGGAAAAGTGTTTGTTAAACAAATGAAACAAATACGCCCAATGTTTTTTTCTCTGTTTACAGCTATACTTACAATACAGTTACGTAATATTGTTTCTGTATTAATCATGTACCATAGCGCAATTTAACTTTATATTAAGATAAATAGTATTCTGTTTTACAAATAGGTGTAAACAAATAACAACAAATGCACTTGTACATTTGTGTTATGACTTTTTTATCCGCTGTCGTTCACAATAGTTTATATCAATAATACAAAACAATTGTATACTGAAGTCAGCTATAAAATTGTGTTTTGCTTAGCGTTCATCTTATTAAACTTGACATTACGCGCAGGTTACTATAACCACGCCATTGGACAAGTGGCATAATGTCTATTAAGGACGGGCCTCATTTCTGTGTCCTCTCAAACATTGTTTAAAACAACATCTCTTCAATTTATATTACATGTCTTATAAAAAAAAAGAAAATATATATGAAACATAAAAGTCAATTGAAAAGAACTAAGCTTAGGGTATTATAACAAAATGGCACATAGACACACTAAAACCGACACACAAAGAAACTCAAACAACAGGAAAACGTAATGAACAAACATTAAACATGAACTATTTTTGAACGATTTTAAAGTTGATATTAATAAATGACATTTTCCCAACAAATACTAATGTTACCTTCTTGGCACGGTCATTGTTGTTCATTGTATTGAAATGCATGAAGGATAATGTGTTACTAAATGAAACATGCATTTTTGTCACGTCACGACAATGTAAGACAACGTGTTCAACATCTTTATACAATAGTTAGATGTTTGTAACTTAACATCATTAACGATCTACTGTGCATGATTATGTTGTAACAGTAACGTGTACACAGTAAATTTAAGATGCAACAGTGTTACATGTATGTAATATGACTGACAATAAACCTATTTTACGTGTAGCCATCATTGTATTTTGTTTTTGTTTGTTTGTTTGTTGGTTGGTTGGTTGGTTTGTTTGTCCGTTTGTATGTTGTATCGTAAAGTTGACATTGCTATTACGCCATTACATGAGCCAGCTAATAGAACAACTGAACCAGACGCAGTGCTATGTCTAAAATCAGCCATCGAGGAGGCAACACATTGGTATCAGTGAATTTTGACATACTCTGAAACCAGTTGTTAAAATTTGATCAATGATTTACATGTATGTAATATGACTGACAATAAACCTATTTTACGTGTAGCCATGGTTGCATTTTGTTTTTGTTTGTTGGTTAGATGATTTGTTTGTCCTTTTGTATGTTGTATCGTAATGTTGACATTGCTATGGCGTCATTACATGTGCCAGCTAATAGAACAACTGAACCAGACTCAGCGCTATGTCTAGAATCAGCCATCGAGCAGAACCAGATGGCAACACATTGGTATCAGTCAATTTTGACATACTCTGAAACCAGTTGTTTATATTTGATCGATGATTTCTTTCAGAGAACTTTAACAATCTCTGTCATAACAATTTATGTTTGAAGAAACGCCCGACTGTCAGAGTTGAGAAGGAATGTCACTCTTCTTGCAAATATTATCTTTTTGTCAAAATTTAATGAAAGATTCGTTGAATTATAGTGCATACAAAACAAGATTTATGGGTTAAAGGCAAAAAAATAAATAGAGTAATCTTTATCATATAAAATAAATTCTCTGTTTATTCAAATAATATCTTATTTTGTAATGTTTTACATATAAAATGATGTATTTCTATTCATATTTACAACTTTTCTCTATATCATTGATGTTTTGAAATAGACATAACTGAACATATTCAATTTGTAACATACATGTAATCTACAAGAATACGAAATATATAATAAAATATATTGTTTTATTTACTGTCCCCCTCCGCGAGTGTCACTAATTGTTGGACTTCGTTGGCGATGTGTGAGTTATTCGTTGCGTCTGCTTGCCATACGCTTTACATCTAATTAGCACAAACCTTTCTAATATAAAAATGCTTAACTTTATCTTAAAATGTCAACATCGTATTACACCAAGAAGTCATATCCCCAATTTTTCGTGAACTTGAACGTATTGGGAAATATACCCAAAGTGTATTTGTCAAAAATACCCACACGCGATTTTTGTCTTAAATGCTTCACCATGGACATTACTTAAGCCGTAAAGTCTTCGTAAACTTGTTAATAAGACCGCATTTTGGTCAACCGTTAATTTACAACATTAGCGATTATATACGTTTTCTGTTTCTTATATCAGGAGTCTGTCCATTTCGTTGATGTAACTGTGTATTTAATGGCTTATCCCAATGGTTTATGTCAATCAGAATCAACTTATTTTGCGTAGTGTTATTGTTCTTGGCACAGGGTAACACAGAATATTCTATATAGTCATAAACGTCGACCTTTATGTTATGGGCATCGAAGTGAATTAAGATTTTGGACGAAACATTTATAGTTTGCTAAGTTTTACGCGAATAGTATAGATACATCTGGGAAAAACAGGTGTATGTTTTAAGATATAATTCTTGTTATGGAGACAAACGGTTTTGTAATAAGGTAGTTTGAGATAATGCTCATGTATTGGAAAATAAGAAAGAAAACTTACCGGTATAACTTATTTGGATTTAAAGTAAACATTACAAGAAATGCACCAAATTCGCATTAAGGTTTTATGTTCTGCTTATTTGTAATCGGATGGTAACCCGTAACAATATCCGATATGAATCGACTGACCAGTGCTGTTTGATTGGTATACGTTGTTTTGCATTGTTGGGTTTCTATACCTTTTTATGAAAGCGTTATCACTGTACATATTTAAGGCTTTTGTAAGAGTAATAGTTGCTGTATGGAAAGCGCCATATTTTTACACTTTTTCTTTAAAGTTTGGGCATAAAGCAGATTAACAAAACAGTTAGACGAAATTTTCAACTGAACTGTTAGAGACAGAGCATTTATGCATAAAAACAACAAGATTTAAATAAATAAAAATATGAGACGCATAACGTCTTTAGTGCTTGTGTAAATTGTCGCCCTGTACTATATCATTGTGTAGTAGTGTTTTTCTTCTCCTCAGGTATCATGGGTTGTATTTGTTTACATTTGAAAAAAGAGTTCCGTTCATGTGCTGGGGGTCAGTGGTGTGGAATCTTTCAATACTATTACTTATGCAACTAATTGAAACGGTTTGAACAACTATGGTAGGGAACCACCCTGAGATCATTCCTGTGAAGTTTGGTCAACATCCAATAAGCGGTTTCAGAGGCTGCAGTTTTCCACATGCTTGCTGTGCTTCCTGAGAGCCTTCCCATTTCTCAGTGGAATTTAACTTTCTACAGCTTATGTTTAGTGCCTGTGTGGCGGCCGTAAAATGTACTACATCATTGCGAATTTATATTTTTCATGTCCTCAAGGTTCATGGGATGTATTTGTTTACATTTAAAAATAGAGTTCCGCTCATATGCTTAGGGGCGTCAGTGGTGTGGAATGTTTCATTAATAAAAACAGCTTCTATAAAAACGAGACTTCTATTTTTCTCATATCGGGCTGTACTTCCTGAGGTCTTTCCCTGTTTTCAGTTGTATTTAACTTACTTGAGCTGATGTTTAGTGCGCGTATGGCAGCTGTAAAATGTCGCCCCGTACTGCATCATTGTGTAGTTATATCGAACTTGTTCTCAAGGGTCATGGGTTGTGTTTGTTTACATTTGAAAATAGAGTGCCGCACATGCGCTAGGGGTCGTCAGTGGTGTGACATCTTTCATTTCCATTGATGGACAGCCTCAATAAACCGATGCTGCTGTTTTTCTCATGCAGGCTGTGCTTCTGAGGGTATTCTATTGTCTTAGTTGAATTTAACTTAATACATATGATGTTTAGTGCTTGTGTGGCGGCTGTAAAATGTCGCCCCGTACTGCATCAATGTGAAGTTATATTTTTGCTGTTTCTCAAGGATCAAGAGTTGTATTTGTTTACATTTGACAATAGAGTTCCGCTTATGCGCTAGGGCACATCGGTGGTGTGGCATCATTCATAACCATTGATAAACAGCTTCAATAAAACAACTAAATTTCTGATGTCAGATCAAACATTGCATCTGTTACATAATTCAATTAAATTCTATTAAATCAATTTATACCTGATATATGAGTACACTTTTGCATATAGTTTAATTCTTCTTTGTTATAAAGAAACTTATAATTTAGATTTCGGTATCAATTATACTTTTCACTAGGGAATTTGGATACCAGTGGGGACCTTATCTG
>Ga0224511_10004577_pt1 | contig 10512 bp, 4 predicted proteins | sample SF_May12_sed_USG_2_FD_169988 | JGI IMG/M metagenome (GOLD analysis project Ga0224511, IMG submission 169988) | Sediment microbial communities from San Francisco Bay, California, United States - SF_May12_sed_USGS_8_1 | ecosystem: Environmental > Aquatic > Marine > Sediment | place: USA... | reverse complement strand
GACTTGGATGTAAACATTTTGCCTTGGTTTCGTTATTACAGAGAAACATGCCAGGCAATTGTAGAATGTACGATGAGTTTTTATAATGTATTTTACCGTTTGACCCATCTGGCAAAAAATCAATGAATGTCTGCGCACAGATTCTGTTTATAGAATAATGTCGGCCCTTTTTCCCTGGACAACAGTTTCCCTTCAGGAAACACTCATCGCTACAGTCACAGCGAAGACAACAGCCGTCAAACCACAGCGTGGACGCCTCGTCATCGTCACCATCGCCACAGGTTCTGTGGTAAGGACAGTACTCAGTTACGTCCGGTGTAAACGTCGTTGTCGACCAAAATGTCGTCGTTTCTTGACCAACACTAGAGGTGACAAACATTATATACAGACCTAACCATAGCGGTGAAAGCCTCAGGTAGAAGAACATTGTCGATGTGTCCGTCAAGAGTAACTGCAATGTGTTGGTATGTCTGAAATGCTTCCTGAAAAAAAGTCAAAATAATATATGTTCTTGCTAGAGTGCAGTCATGTCATTGTCTAAATAGTCCCGTTTGCCAATAACAAAGTGTCTGCTACCAATTAGTGCATACCCCCTGTCTACTTTTTATTGTTTAAAAGTATATATGTATAATGTGCGCACCAATAAGAAACATAGAACTTTGACACAGTAATTGCATTTATTGTTCATGATGTTATTTTATTAAAATCGAATATTCGTGATCTGAACAAATCAAATAAGAATAGAGAAAAACAGCATTCGTGATTAATTTCTATATTAGACACTCAGTGCAAATAGAAAAAATATAGTTTATAAAACTTACAACTATATGTTTTGTTGTTACGTACACTGTGTAGGCCTGAGTTTAAACCTCTTCTCCAATACAAGTATGTGATACATATATATCTTACATGATCAGAGACACATTGACACAGCCAGAGAAAATTCGTTCTTTATGATTTATACGCGAATATTTACCTCCATATATATCCAACATGCAATTAACTAATATATGATAATTGCTTTTATATGGTAAAAAGAAAGGTTTACGCGTTATCGAGTTATCCCTTGTTTGCAATATAATTCACACAAAATGTTCCTCTTACCCTTCCGGGGTCATAATAAGCATTTTCCATCATATAGATGATGTTATTATCGACACTAACACCCATTCTGTGTAACATAAAAAGGCTTTTAGGTAATACTTTGCATGCATTAAATGATTGTTTTGTCAATTTCAAATCGCGATTAATATAACATTTGTCATAAAATATGAAAAGTTGCCTGTATCAGTTTCATGATGTAAAATACACAGTTTTTAAAACAGATTTAAACAGCAAAGTGAGAATTAAATAGTAAAAACCCGTCCCTCGCTTTGAGTTCTAATTAAAAGATGCAAAAAGCATACACCTACGATTGCAACAATTTGCCTAACGACATCCCTTTTGCTACAATTTTTTTACATGCAATGTGCTTTTTTACATTAGATGTGATATAAAATATAAATTATTTTCAGTTCTATTTTACACCAACACCACCTGCTCCGTACATATTCTTTAAAACAAGATATCGTTTTAGCTTATATGTTGACCAGCATGAACTGTTGTTTGTATCCGTGTCAGAATACGACAATAATAAAACAATAAAGTTAACATTTTGTCCACGAACATTGTTCTACGATACAAGTGTTAATAAATTTAATATGGTGAATGGACAGTTCCACAACTGTAAATCTTTGATCATTATTAACAGTACATGGTTAATTTTAATCCAATGGATTAGGGATATATTGTCAGGTGACAATATGACCTAGTAAATACAATAGAAAGCGTACTTCCTGTTTGTGATAAACCTTATCACATGAACAATGGATTTCAGCAAATGTGGGCGGAGATTAAAAATCTGTGGAGCCATGCATAAGACATATGAGGAGAAAAATCAATTTTGGTAAATTAAAGAAATGATATTAACTTCTTTGCTTCGACATTTGAATTCTCGTCAACTGTTAGTTTCTTTATTCGTATATTTTTGTTTGCCTCTTGGGAATTATTTCATCAAATCTAAACGTGTCGATTAGTGATTAAATATGAGGAAATGAATACATTCTTAATTCACTAATGTGTTGACGTATAGGGTAAACAATGAGTGGTCGTGATCTATGAAACTTGGAATCTAGCGCAGTGAGACAACACATTTCATCGACCACGGCCACGAGTTGTCTATCTGACTTAGACCCCCGTTACAATTGTGTTTGTTTTCCTGTACACAGTCTGGACATATTATTGAACCAACATCTTTATTTCAATCGAAATGGTTTAAAGACTAGGGAACTGACATAAGATTGGAACCATTAAATTGACAATTGTTATAAAGTCACATTAAAAAAAAATGATGATAGTATCCTGATAAAAGAATACATTCTAGTCGAAATTGCCACGTTCTTTGCTATACAGTTTTGGCAAAAACGCACTTTCAACGGAAAAGAAAGTTAATTTCTGCTAAAACACATTTTACAATATAGCGATTGTCTACTTGTTACATATATGTGTGTGGCTTTTATAACCAACATAACTGTGTTTAAGATTCGAAATCATGTTTGGTGGTCGTACTGTTGTACCAGAAACGTCAACTCAATAATACATATGTTACGTCACATACATATTTGGAATTTAAGTTGATTGTTTTCTTGGGTAAAATAATTAATCGCAAGTTGATGCATACTAACACATTTTTTTAAATTCAGAGCTTATATCCGAAAACTTTTTGTTTTGGTATTCATGACTCCAAAACATCCCCCTGCTTTAAAAGTCAATCACATAAAATATGTTTGGCCTAAAATCATCGCCAAACAATAACCGTGAGTTTAAATACTGCATGAGTAAATTGGTTATGTTTAATCACCATAACCGTTCTTCAAAATTTAAGCCACTTTTTATATTTTATCACCACTATTGTCTGGTATATTCACAACACGGACACTTTGCACATACAGACAGTTGGTGCATTGTGGTTTTACAGTATTCTTTTTTAATCATTAGAGCTTAGAAATTGAAATTTTAACAATATAAAATGCAACATGTACAGAAAATATGTGGGTAATTTTGTTTTTAATTACGAGATGTTTAATAAATATTGTATGTCTTACAAAATATATTTTAGAAAAATAATGAATTGTATTGTATGTTTTTAAACATGTGCCTGTGTGGCGGCTGTGAAAAGTCGCCCCGTACTACATCATTGTGTAGTCATATTTTTCTGGTCCTCAGGGATCATGGAGTGTACATGTATGTTGTTTACATTTGAAAATGGAGTTCTGCTAATGCGCTAGGGGGCGTCAGTGGTGTGGCATCATTCATTACTACTGATGAATAGCTTCAATAAAAGCCGAGGCTGCTGTTTTCTCGTGCAGGCTATGCTTCCTGAGGGCTTTCCCTTTCATCAGTTTAAATGTACTGATAATGCCTTTTAATCATAATACACACTGAGCTCAATGTGTAAATGATACCTGGAGACCATACATTGACCATAAAACGGTCAATTACCCAACAATGCAATATTATTGGCCTCAATGATTTATTAAGTAAGCTATTCTCGCAAATATTCATGGACAGAAATTGCACTTTTAACCATTTTTTATTGACGTTGAAGACGAAAAAATCAAATGCAATAATATTTACATCAATAACTACATTAAACATGACGATTAACACAAAACTATAGGTTTTTTCTAAATGTCTGTTGCGTCATGGTGGTGTACGTGTTTTTGTGTCGTTCTGTGTGTTAGTTTTTGTACGGGCCATTTTGTCATGGTGCCCTTAAACTTGACATATCTACATTGTTTACAACATTCTTTATTTGAACAACTCTTCAATTTATATTATTTTGAAGACGGAACAGTTACGAATTCTCCAAAACACTATGACTTTCGAAGTTCCTCGATCATATTGGAATGCGAATCGTAAGCATAACAGGTTCTACATAGACAGTGTTTAGCCATTGTATATCTTCATAGACCACGCTAAATATTGGAATGAGATACAGACCATACTTTTCGATAATCTGATTGGATGATACGTAGCAACTGTGGCCTTATCTCTAATTATGTTATGACAATTAAACTGATGAAAGGGAAAGCCCCCAGGAACATAGCACTAGCACATATATATCACACAACGACGACTTGCAGATTGCTTATGGCAGAAACCCGCCACACGTCATCTGTACGTGGTTTTCGCTTATATGCATTTGCAATTGTAATTTAATCAATTTTAAAGATACATTAAAACAACTCCTCACAGTTATACGCGATTTCTCTTTTTGTCCCATAATATTTTATGTGTAAACTACCGCTTATTTGCGTTACTTACCTTTTGAACAACCATTCAGCGCTCACGTCTGTAGGCTGAAGTCCGCTAGTTTCTAGACGACAGTTTACAGTTTATGTGTGCACAGTGTTTCCTTTTATCGAAATTTAATATACATACAAGTTTTCTTATCTGCCTTACCAGAGTATAACATGTATTGCAATATATTTATTATGGACACTAATACGCGTTCTATGTAACACTATATAGCTTTTAACTAATATATGATTTGCATTTGATAAATTGTTGCCGATGTTTAATAATGTTAATTACGTAATACAATAAAAAAAAATATGTCTAAAATGTCAACCGGTATGCAATAAAACTGAGTGTAAATGTTTTAAAGATGCTAGGTCTGTATCATTATACCCTTATAGTCGCTCACAAATCTTTCAATATGTTATGTTTGCCAAAAAAATTACATTGAAAAGGAATTGCAAAATGTTGTGACAATAATGTGTTTTGGACAAAAAGTAAAGGCACAACAACAAAACAAAACATCAAACATAAAAACCCTTGCCAGAGCCGGGAATCGTACCCGGGACCTCTTGTACTCGAAGCGGATGCGTCACCACTGCACCACCGAGTCAACTGACAGTATCGATTGCAGCTAATCTATTTAACGTTTTTGACGCAATGGGTTGAAACGTAAAAAACAAAGCCCAATTTGCGGACCATACATTTTCAAGACATTTATTTTTTCTGTAATATTTTTACATGCATGAATAACTATATTTGGCAGTTTCTCATATTTACGGGAGTATGTTTCACTGTAAAACATGGTTAAAATGTAAGATGTTAACAATTCTGACCTAAAAGATACAGACATAGCATCTTTAAAACACATTCACAGGGCAGAATACATGTAACTCTAAAAACAACAACAAAACATTTAAGACTTTCAATTCTGTCTCATGGATTGATTTCTTATTAGGAAAAGGGAGATCATTACGAGAGTAACTGTGCGTCTAAAGTTATTCCCCTAGCTACAATTTAGGTTGGATCAAATGTATATTTTACTAAAATGTATTTGATATACTTGTCATTTATTATACTTCTCATCACCACAAACTCACATTCACTGCAACAAGATATCGTTTATTGTTATCAAATGTACGCACATGGTTGGTATCCATGTACAATTACAATATTAATAATAAAAAAATGTTGAAATTATATCCACGAAAAGTGACTTTCGATATAATGTCTAAAAAATATAATACAGTGCTTAAACACATTTATTGAGAAAAATCACTTTTGTAAATTAAAGAAATGAATAGTTTGCCTTTTTTCCACATTTATTAAGGAAAAGTTGAAAACATGTTATTCTGATACAATTGCAATTATATAATTCGGAGAGTTTTTGTTTGGCTCTTGGGTATTCCTTCAACATAACTAGGTGTGACGATATGTGGTTAATAGATATATAGTTTATTTTCCTCCGCAAGCGGAGAGCAGAACATATGTACACACAGAGTAAACGGTATATACAGACAATAATATACAATGTACAAACACAGCAAATGATATGTACCGTAAATAATAAATAATGTACATGATATTAATATAAAGTTATATAATTTTATACAATATCAATCATAATAACACAGAATATTATGGATGTATGGCTTACGAATTATTTATTCACTAAAATGGTGAATGACTATAAAAATGTTATGAAAAAACTACCGCACATGTCAAGAACGAAACTACCAGCCTGCATGGTTTTATGTTTTTCAGGACAAACTCTACACACAACCACGCGCTGCAATAGCTCATGGCGGAAACGGAACACTTTTGTTTCTTTACGAGGCTCACGCAGATATGGTTAGGGTTGTATATTATGTATGTCACATCGAGTGTGGGTCAGGAGTCGACGACGTTTGGGTTGACAACGACGTTGTCATCGGACATGACAGAACATTGTCTTTATATCAGAACCTGTGACGATGGTGACGATGACGAGGCGTCCACGCTGTGGTTTGACGGCTGTTGTCTTCGCTGCGACTGTAGCGATGAGTGTTCCATGAAGGGCAACTGTTGTCCAGGGAAGATACATCGCGAACATTTAGGGACTGAGATGAGAATGTGCACGCATTTGTCGACTTTGTGCCAGATATGTTTAACGTATAACGCTATTATAAAAACGCATCGTACATTCTTAGATTGCCTGACATTTCTTTGTGTGATGAGGACATATTTTTTTTAAATGTTTATTTCCGATTTCTGCATTTTGAGTGAAATAACCCCGCGATTGACAATTCAACCAGACTTATTTACAGGAATAAGTTCTGCGCTCAGTGTGACGGTGTAGCTCCACCAAATATTCTCAGCTGGCCTGTAACAATATCCAGTATAAATATAAAACCCGATATTTTAAGTAATATTTTAATGGAGGACAACAACAGCGACTTCGGGGTATTAGAGCGCCTGCACGAGCTCATGTATATGGTGATATGGGAGCCGCTAGAACCCGAAAGTGCTCAGAGATGCGTCCACACCGACGACATCGTGACCACATGTTCGTCGTCCAACTACCGCTTGTGCGCAACAGGGAAAACAAATGACACTGTTTACGCCCCGATATTCCAACAGGGTTTTTATAGGGGTGGGACGATACAGTCACTATCGGTACACTATTAATAGATACATGAATCAACCGATACGTATCGATACGGTCGTCATGAATTTGTTTGTTTCAATGTATGGATCAACCGAAAACATACACTTTGTTGATGAAATCCAAAATTCTTGATTTTGAAACCTCCTGCTAAGTCGTGTACACGAGTATCGTATTGAATACGTATCGTATTGGCAAGGCCCGTATCGAATAAGTATCGTATCGGCTGCTCACCGTATCGTCGTAGCCCAAGTTTTTTTATGACAACATTGAATGCGCATGGCGTTTCGTTGGATCTAAATGCCTTCAACCAACAAGAGAGCCTGGAAGATTGTCATCCTTACATGAAGGTACCTCGCGATAATAACAATAACATTTATAGTATTACTACAGCTGTATAATAATACTCAATAAAATACTACTACTACTAATAACAATTATAATAATTATTATACTGTTTTACTATATTATTTTATGTTTTGTATAGTGCATTACCCACTTATTCCTTTAAGGTCTAACAATTGACCTATCGACAGCCCGCCCAAAATGGCGTCTTGACGGACCAGCTTTGTCGGGCCATCTATTGTATTCACTTGTCAATAATCCCTATGCAAATCGCTATCACCATCACCTAGTCCCATAATTGGTCTCTAATATTACAATGGAGCGATATGGCTTTCATATTATAATAAGTATTCAGGCAAGCGATGCGTAAAACATGAAGACCAGGACATGAGGGCGGGCTGTCGATAGGTCAATTCATTTAGGATCTTACTATTACTAACGTAATTCCGTAACGCCATCCAAATTATGCCGATCTACGTACACGGTGACATATCTTCCGACTCTACTTCGGAGACCGTAGTCCTCTCCCTTCAGCGAGGGGAAACAATATTGGTTCGACACATCGTAAACGATCGCGGAGGGTACGAAAAGGGGCATTCGCTTTTCTGGCTTCTTGTTGATACATCACGACAATGAGCATGCAGTGGCGGGTCCAGCCTTTGAACTTAGGGTGGTGGGAGCGGGTGGGGCTTGGGTAGAAAATCAAGACAATGTTTACGTTTGTAGTATAAGCATTTTTGGTCATATTTCTATTACAATATGGTATAAAATTTATCGCTAGCGAAACGAGAGAAACAAATTTTGAGGAAATGTAGCGTTTGGGGCATTATAGAATCACAGGCCATTAGAGAGGATGCGCGTGTCGGGTGCGCACCCCCTCCCCCCCTGGATCTGCTAATGGCATTTGCGATTTCCACATTAACTTTCTGTTCTGAAATATTCGCCCCTCGGAAGAATTGTCACGTGCGTTTTCTCGAAGCTAAAGTTTAATGTTTGTTATGATCTTTGTCTAGAGGTTTCTGCTCATACATGCGATAAGAGAAACAAACACAGATATAAATAAAATAACTGTATACTCGTGGCTTTGTAAAAATGCAAAAGTAAACATTTTGCAAAACATTATTATGTTTTACCGAGGTTTTTTTTGGTACGAAGTTAATAGGTACATCGTTCGTTAATTCATTAATCGTGTAATTCGATGTTCTGAATGAATGTCAATAAGTTAAACGGTAGTCAGTTTGATCAACAGAGTTATATTTTACCAGTTCTGTATTCTATCACGAAGCAATTTTTATTGTCATAAAATATGAAAAACACTCACCTTTTAAAGTTATGTGATTATAATTTTAGTAACAATGTTATTATTGTAATTAACGAAATATCTTTGCGTTCTTGTTTAACTTTAAAAAAATTCTTTGTTTGTTTACCAGATAAAAGTCTTGTATATTTTCATTAAAATATTAAAATAAACGGTAATACGGTATTTATCATGTGTTTCTGGTGTGGATTGGCAAGCCACGTCAGTGCCTTCACTGCACTGTACCCAAAGGATGGGTTTGCTATATATGCCAGGAACAAATGAACGATACTGATAGACTACACATTCCATTAAAACATAAACCATTATGTCAGACGATTGAATATCTCCAACAAATAGTATCTGATTGTAGTTAGAAATGCAACCAGATAAAATGTATAAGGACTTTAAGAAATTTAAGACTGCTCGGATTATTGTATTTGAAAAGATTTATTAAAAATAAATTAAGACTTAGCATTAAATAATATCAACTTCTTCTTCACATACATGTAGGTCTGACCTATGAAATATCAAGTAAAGGTATATCACTACAAATTGAATTGGTGTCATTTTTTCAACTAAATTGAGCGTTTAGGAAATCTTAAACAAAACACCCATTCCATAATTTTATTGAAGATCACTACAAAGAAGGCACAGCAAAACTCGAGCACAATTGTTGCCTTAATGTATAAACTTAAAGCTGAGAAGAATGTTAAAGGAAGGGGGCATGGTAGTCGTATTACCGTAGTACTTTATATTGTACATAATACTGCAGTAATATAGAGATATGTATGTATATAAATGTAATATTGTATGTTAAGCAATTATATGATTCGCTTTACAAGAAACAGGCGCATATTTTTTATATAATCTGAGTTGAATATTTAACCATGGCTGGATTTAGGAATATTCCGTGTGCCAAAAACTAAAACTACAGAAACTCAGTGAAAGTATGGGTGATAACATAACACAGCATTGGACACAATTCATTTATACGCGTTCACCGGGGTAGCTTTGTACTTTACTATTTAAAACAATATTGTGTCTTTTTACCCTAAACAATATGTCGATATTTAATTTATTTTGTGTGTTAACTCCACAAATCATGTTTATGATCTAAAATGTTAACCGTTTAATAAATAGCCATTGTTGTCACCAATGCCATATCCCCTTCCTTTCATAAGTACACACTGACAATAATAAATTGAATGTTGCAATGACATATAAGAAACTCCCAATAGTTCTAAAACATAAAAATATTTAACAACACATATTTGTTTTGAACTGTACCAAAAGCAATGGCTTACAACATTTGTCTCTGATATCATTAAACGTGAGTTCTGTTGTAACCGAATTAAATTATATGACTTTAGTGTTTAAAAATGCAAAATATTGTACTCGCTTGGTCGACCAATCCTTAATTTTGGGTCTGGAATTTTGGCTAACATGAAGCAAAAAAAAATAATTGTAAGTGCATGAGTAAAATACTTCTTCTAAGAAAAATCCCCAATTCGGTACCTCTTGATGGTAAAAGACAATACTCAATGGTTACACAAGGAAACTCCTTCTTCTAAGATACTGACCTAATTCTTCCAGTAAATGAACACGCATCAGATATACGAATGTAAACTGATTTAAAATGATGCTGACAGAGGACATGCATATGTAACGGACCTGAACGGATTTAATAAGTTCAGACATTATTAGACCAACTACATGTAGGTATAGTATATTTACGGTATTCACAGAACTGCACTGATATCCACATGCAACATACATGTATTAAACAAAGAGTTTACGACAACAATAAACAAACACATTCTACATCGTTAAACGAAACAACTCGTTTAGAGTCATGAAAAAATAACATATATAGACAGTAAATATG
>Ga0224511_10004575_pt1 | contig 10514 bp, 9 predicted proteins | sample SF_May12_sed_USG_2_FD_169988 | JGI IMG/M metagenome (GOLD analysis project Ga0224511, IMG submission 169988) | Sediment microbial communities from San Francisco Bay, California, United States - SF_May12_sed_USGS_8_1 | ecosystem: Environmental > Aquatic > Marine > Sediment | place: USA... | reverse complement strand
AATTGTGAAGACTACTACTACTAATGGCAAGTGAGAAAAGTAAGAGGCGTGTGACATACCGTTCTGGTTGCCCTGGTGGTCGATGGTGGGGCCGGTGTAGGGGTCCACCTGGGTGTTGGTCCACTGCCAGTCACCGTTGTCATCCTGCCTCTGGCTCCAACCACACGTCTGCTGCCACTGCGAGCTGTCAAAGTTGCAGTCACCGTGCTGGTCACCTGCAGATGTAGTATAACAATATTATCATAGAATCACTGGGGCAGAACTCATAAAACAACTTAAGTCAAATGTGTATGTATCACTCACTTCTATTGGCTCTTTTTGGTGTTACCTTTATTCTCATTGGCTAAGTAAAAAAAAATAACTTAAAAGTCTCTTTATTAATATGGGCCCTGGTCTTCTGTTCAAATAATTTCTCACTGTGTATGCAGATAACTTGACTGGTTTATGGTGTTCTTTACTTGTCATGTTTCTTAAATTCCCTTCCAGTGAATCAGTTGATATAAATGAGTTCTCATTTTTAAAACTGGATGAACTGGTTGTGAACCTTTTGCTTTACAATTTCATGGCACTTTTGACTTGTAAGCCTGTTCTAGTCTATGTGACAGAAACATATATTATATTCACGCTTCTAGTCTGTTTAATGTTGATACTTTTCTAACTTGCACAAGAAATTGTCTAGCTTTATTTTAATAAGATATTTTAAATTAACTTATTGTTTTATTGAGGGTGCCATAAATAAACTGCAGAGAGGGAAAGACTCAAATATAATAAGCGACTTACTGCAGCCAAACTCGTCTGATCCGTCCAGACAGTCTGCCGTGTAGTCGCAGCGGCGTTGTCGGGGAATGCACGTCTTCCTGTTGGCACACAGCCACTGGCCCGCCGGGCACGAGTCCACTGAGAGGGCTGTAACATGACATACAGGCGGGCTCTATAGTGTGTTTTAGTCAGTTATTTGTTGTTACCTGGGCCTACAATCAAAAGTTGAATTGAATTGAAATGGTTGTATGCTGCTGCCTGCCATACTTTACCGGTTGAATTTTTTTAAAATTTATTTCCTCTGTAATTGAAGAGCATAACATAATACGATTACAAAAAAAACTATGCACAGGAACAAATAAATAAGTTATGTCAGAATAATTATGAATTAAAACATACAAGTGCAACAAGCATCAATTATACAAGTATACAGTTTTCACATACCTAATAGGCGAAAATGTAAATGGTGTAAATTCAAGTAAATTATAATCTAAATAAGGATTGTTAAAAAAATTATCATTTATATCATTTGTAACACTTTCAGAAAGCATTTTATAAAGCCTTAATTAAAGGTTTTAAATTGTGGAATTTTCAAAGAACATCCATTACACAGTCAGAAAACATAAAAAAATTGTAAGGTCTGTAGTTACAAATCCAAGTGCTTGTAACAAATGACTTGTGTTCCTGAGACTTTTGTCTACTGCAATGTTTAACATGCGTCTCAGAAGCTTACCTGGGACACATTTGGCAAAGCTAATGTCGTCAATGGCAACAGCGCTACCAGCAGCGTTTCGGGGGAAGATAACGACGATCTCGAACACAAGCTGGCTGTATGAGCCGATGTTGACGTTGGCACGCTGCCAGTTTCGATTGCTGTCCCCCGTTACTTCAAACGCAGAGTTCAGTGTGTTGTCCCCATCCTTTACCAGGACTGAAAGATTCAAACAAGACTTTGGAAAACTATTTTCATAAAAAAGATGTAAGAAATATAAATAACTTGGGTAAAGCCATACAACAATTTCCCCATCTTTCACCAGCACTGGAGGAATGAAACAAGACATTGGTTCACTATTTTCACAAATAGATACCATGCAGCAAAATTTAGAAAATATTATCAACTATGGTAAAGCTATAGAATTTTTTTATGAAATGGTACTACAATTTTTTTTGCATAGCAGTCTATATTGTAGTACCTTAATATGTCTTTTATCGGTTGGCAATTCATTTAAAACTTGTATTACATCTGTTGATCTCGGATAAGAATTAGAAAGCACATTTTTGTTACTTAAATCATAGTTTTAACTCATTCCAATTAGTTTTGCTCACCTCTGATGATTGTTCCGACAGCGCCGTTGAAGTTGTACCAGAACGACAGCTGACAGGAGGGTGCTGACTGGAAGTACACATCGGACTCTATCAGTGCCGTATCCCCGGCAACCGAGCTGGCCCCGTTCTGGATGAGCAGGTAGTGACCTGACAACAGCAAGACAACACACTGGCTTAGCTTCAAGTATTACTGATAGAGATAATGTTTGCTTAAAATGTTAATAATGATAAGAAACAAGATATTTTTATTCTTATAATTATATATTCATTCTTATTATTGAGCTCTGTGACTGTATTTGTACAGCTTTATGCCTTTTGTTCAAACTGTCAATAACAGAAAATCTGATTCAGAGCTTATGAATCCAGGTTATCATTGAGCACTGAATCCCAGATCTACACCAAATGAGCCAAGACAAACATCTTAAATGACTCATAATTTAATGTTTTGAGCCAATTTAATGTCATTTTTCTCAGTGACATCATTTCATTAGTTGGATTCCCACTAACTGACTGATACATTAAGATGCAAGTCATCATGGAGCACTCTGCTAGTATTCTGTACAGTATACCCAGAGTATGGTGCAAAACTATTGTAACTCCCATATGATATGTGATATAACAAGTAGTAAACAATAGTTGCACCATGCCCTGGATACACAATGCGTGGTTGTGAGCCTACCAGCTGCTGTGTTGGACGTGTGATCCGCCTGTGGTCCCGCTGACCCGCCAGCCGCCGACACACTGAAGTCAGAGTTGTCGCGCGCAGAGTTCTTCCAGCCACACATCGGCGAATTGGGCGGGTTGCGCTCAAACTCACATGTCGTACCTGGAGTGGAGAGTTTATTCAGGTCAAAATACCCATATCACTGATGTATACATACATACAATTTTAAAATTAAACAATGCAAATTTGTCTTTTGAATTTTACGAAACATTTTCTTTACAATCGGACAAAATTATATACATCAAAATACAGATGGAACATGTTTATTCTTCACTATATGAAACCCCAAATTAGTGTTTTTAAACTTCTATATTAGCAGAGATAATGTTCGAAATCATGCACTTTCCTGCAAAATTAGCCCTTCCTCAAGATATTTTGTTTCTCAACATGGCATTTTGTGTCATTTTCCCCATGACTAAAGGGCCTGGGCTGCTTCCCCTCCAATGAATAAAAGTTTAAAGAGTTCACAGAAGTTCAAAGTTCAAAGCCTTATTCAAAATGTGTCATTTAAGAATAACTAGCCACTTACCAAAGCACATCTCATCAGTGTTGCGGGATCAACTTAGCGCCCTATCTTTCAATTTCCAACCATCATTTAAAATGCGTTAACAATTAACGATTAAAGAAGAACTAGCCACCTACCACATCCCATCTCGTCAGTGTTGTCCCCACAGTCATCAACAAAGTTGCATCGCTGGGTGAGGGAGTAGCAGTGGCCATTGTTACACTTGCTCTGGCCCGCCCCACATGGGCCCACCGTGGTTGGGGGCAGAGTTGGGGTCCCTGGCAGGGATCCTACAGCACATGGAGTTGTACCAGGATTGTTATTATGCCAAAATGAAACAAACTTAACAGAACTAGAAACATGTCCATAGAATACAGATGCCCCAGACAGGGATGTCCGTAGACACAATGATAATACCAACACATGTTCAAATTTTAAAAAACAAACATTAGACAATAATGTAGACACTATGATAATACCAAGATATCTTCCAATTTTATAAAAAACAACATTAGATTATAATGCAGACACAATGATAATACCAAGACATCTTCCATTTTTATAAAAAAACAATAGACAATAATGTAAATAAATGAAGCATTAACAGCTGATGTCCACCTTATTTTGGATCATAATGCATACTGAATTAATATGTGTTTTTCTATGACGGACAATGAAGGTGACATCACTGACCTCCAACGATGCATCCGGGGGTGAGGGAGATGTCGTCAATGGCGATGTCGTTATGGATTCCTCCACCCACTTGTCCCTGGATGACAACCTGCCAACACACACACAATTCACATACCATTCAATCACAAATGTGTGTGCTTGTCTAAATTCTATGCTTTCACAAACTAGTTACATTGTGACTATATTCTGTGAAATTATTTTAATTTATTTAGTTTTGTGAATTTTCTCAGTTGAACAAACCACAAATTTAAGATCCCACTTTAGTAATTTTAGTTAATTACACATCATTTTATTTATATATTTTAAACTGTATGAATTTTAAATAATGCTATTTATATTTCCCAAACAGTTATTCTGGAATTTCTGCACACAAAAAATCTTACTTAACAATACATTTTTGTAGTCATACTGCTGTTATTGGGCCATGCAGTACATCCATCTTAATTCTCATGTTTAAAAACATACTTTTTTTACTAACACATGCAAATGCTAAAATAAATAAGAAGTGAAAAGTTAGCAGCTGAACCAGAAAGTTGTTTCTATTGTCACATTAAGAGACAAGTGTATAATCCATGTCAAATTCTCATGTTTAATAATCTATTTGTTGAAGAAAAAAAACCCCAGTGAAACAGACAATTATGTTAGTAGCCATACCTGGAAGTTTCTGTTATAATTGGGTGAGTCAAGTGTAAACATGGCAAATGCTTATGGTAAAAAAAATTGTTTGGTAAAAACCACACACACTAAAAAAATATCAGTATAAAGTTAGCAGCCATACCTGGAAGTTTCTGTTATCATTGGGTGAGTCGAGTGTATATGTGGCGAAAAGCCAGGCGTTTCCATGGTCTCCTTGGAAGTCGCTGACGACCTGGGGCTGAGCGTTCCAACTGTAGCGTTTGAGAATGGAGAGATGGCCGATCTCGGGACCCCACATGTGATACCAGAACCGCAACTGACAACACACAATAATATATGTTTAAACACAGGCTAATGTACATAGTTACCAACACCCTGGGCCCTTATTCATAAAGAAACTTAATAAAAATTTGAATCAGCCAATGAGAACATAGGTTACATCAGAAAGAGCCAATGGCATTGAGTGTTACAAATACATTTGACTTATATAATAAGATATTTTATGAATACGGGCCCTGGAGCAAGAAGTCTACATCTGCTTCTTTATTTAAGTGCAGTTACTGACTTACTATACTGAGGTGACAGTATGTAACTACATTTACCAGAATATTATGCATTACGTGGTCGACAAAGGTGTAGTCATTTATCCATTTGTAAAGAAGTGTAAAGGTTTTTTATCAGCCTTTTGCAGTAGATCTACAATTACAGTAACAAATAGATCTATTCTGGCCATGAATGTCCTTAAAAAGTACTAGATGTATTTATTTAACAAACAATAATCAAAGGTAATATTCATATTCCTATAATGTACATGATGTTTCCAACAAACAAGAGGTAAGTGGCATGTGGCGGGTGTGTACATACACTGCATCCCTGAGAGTTTCCGCTGATGGTGCGGGAGGAGAGGAGAGCCCTGTTGCCGAACTTGAGAGGTGGGGCACTGTTTAGGTAGATGTAGCCACCTAACAACACAAACTCAAATCAAGTACTTTTAGAAATTAAAGTTTTTATGTATTCAGTGACCCCTAAGAATTGATTTCTGCAAAGTTAGTAATTGTTTTTCTTATAACAATTTTAGAAATTGATCTTAGAAAATAAATTTACCCCCCTTTTAATGTAAACACAAAAAACATCAGTATATTTAAAAACTTATCTTTGTTATTATTATTAGATCCAAAATGTTTAGAAGAAAAAAAATCTGGTCAATTCTTATTTTTATCATCACGTTGTGCTTTATTATGTTAAGTCTTATCATTTACACTTTGAACAATTGACGTCCATGTTAACAAGAAATAATTATGTTTTTAGAATTTCTATGTTAAGAAATGTGTTTTTGAGAAAGCATAATAAATGTCACCTTGTTCATTCCTCTGGGTGTGGTCGGTGCTGGGTCCTGTGCCGAGAGTGGGTGTGGCCCCTTTGCTGAGGGTCCAATCAAAGTCGTCATTGTTGTCATTGGTCCAGAAATTACAGATGCCGAAAGAGAAGTCACATCTGCCCTTGTAGGTGCTGTCACACTGGGCCGTCTGTGAGAAAGAATGCACCAAAGTGTACAGTACCAAAGTGGTAATGAAACAATGCATGCAGTTTTTGATGTTTATTTTCTAACTCAGGTACAGTAAACTCAGTCAATGCTTTATACATTTGACTGATTAAAATCCAAGCAAATCCAGTATTTTTTTCAAAATTATAAAAAACAACATGGCAATGTTCTTAAAAGTCATTCCCTGAATAGTTAACTATATTTTCTTTTATATTTATGAGTTTCCTTATTATGTTTACACTTACAATGGCACAGTAAGTACCAATAACCAATATAAAATTTTGAAAAATGAGCAAGAAGGTTATTTACTGGTTCATCACTCATGTCTCCACAGTCGTCGGCGTAGTTACAGAACTTCTCTGAGTCGATACAGTACTTGTTCTTGCACGTGAACTGGTCGTTCCTACACACAGGCTGCATGATTGGAGGCTGACAATCGATAAACTGGACATCATCAATGGCGATTCCACCCTGGTAGGTCTTTCCGCGCCGAGCTTGGATGGTAATCACAACGCTAGTCTTGGCACCAATATAGACCTCTGCTGGTTGCCAGCCGATTCCAGTGCCGCCCGTGATCTCCCAAATCTGGGTATTGACGCCGTTCATCAGAGTGGACACGATCAGTGAGTCCACAGAGGGGCCGTTCATCGAGTAGAAGAACTTCAGCATGCACTGAGGGCCAATCTGCCCGATTGTCGGCGTGTACAGCTCTGTTGTGTCGGAAAATGAGCCTGTTGTGCTTGAGGCAAACGCATACCAGCCAGTTGGCATTTGCTGCAAAAATAAATCCTATCTGGCATAAATAACTTGTCCACTACATGATAGAAACAAAGACATTTGATAAAAATAAAATGACAAAATCTTCATTTGACAATATCAGTAAATGTTTGAGTCAGTATGTAATTATTTTCCTGTCGAAAGAATAAAATATTTGAAAAATTAGCTGTCCAAATCATTAAAGACACAACAATTGTGAATAACAGAGGTAGTCTAAAAACATAGTGTCTGAATACAGAGAACACGTACATACTTAATATAAAAAAGTAATATTTATAAGGTCTTCCAGTTTGTAAGGAAAACAGTGAATGTGTGAGATAAGTGTTTGGAACGGCATGTCACCTGTGAGTGGTCGGACTGTGGCAGGTACTGCTGGCTCCTCAGTGTGACAGCCTGGGCCAGTTGCCATGTGAATGAGTCTCCTGGAGTCGTCAGCCGACCGTGACTGATGGTCCAGCCACACGCGTCCGCATTGTCAAACGTGCACCGCTGTTTCACTGTGTATGGACAAACATAGAACATTTATGGCATTTTACACTATTAATTATTATTGTGAGTATGATGTAGGAAGGGAGTTTGGTAACTATCAGATAAGATTAAGATTAAAAGTATCCTTAAATGCATTTATTGGTACTAATTTAGTAATGGCTGACTGTGAAACAAGTTATCTGAACTTATATTAATCACTTTCAATCACTAATTCCAGATGGAACTGACTTTTAAAATATAATGCTATATAACAACCATCAAAACCAAACACTGGAAGTGTAAAGTTATGTTGTGTACAGCATACTCACCACATCCCTTCTCATCACTGCGGTCGTTGCAGTTGACGTTAAAGTCACATCGCTGTGCAAGGTCAATACAGGAGCCGTCAGAGCACTGGAACTGAGAGCCAGAGCAGTTGCCGTGGCTGATCGGGGGACTGGAGGGTGTCATTGGACTTGTAGTTGGTGGAGGGTTGGGCAGGGCGGAGGTTGTTGGGGCCCCACACCCAGGCGTGAAGGACACATCGTCGATGGCCAAGCCTCCTCGGTTGTCAAGGGCACCTGCTCGGGCTTCAATTATGATTTGGTATGGCTGAGAAATTAGCAGCGGTATGGCGATTCTCTGCCAGTAGGGGCCCTGGTCGCCTTGAGCCTTGTAAAGCACCTTGGTGGGTGGCCCAGAGTTGTAGACCCTGTAGTACACAGTAAACGTGTTCACATTCACGCCATACATGTAGAAGTAGAATCTCATCTCACACTGTTGTGTTGTTATGGAAGAGAAGGTGCCAGTCATCAGCCATGCCTTGCTGTCATACAGGTGTGATGCTGTGACATCAATGTACATGTACACACCCTGGGTTGTCTCGAGTGTGTGATCGTAGGGCGGTCCGGGGAAGAAAGTGATGTTTCTATTTGATGCTACAGTGTTCCAGTTGAAGTCATCATCAATTCCATTAACGCCTTGCAACAAATCACCAAGCCCATTCTCAAAGTTCATTTGTCTGTAACCTCCGCAGTTTGCTTCATCTGAATTATCACCGCAATCATTTGACAAGTCACATACTTGATGTTTACCAACACAGGCTTTGTTTGTGCACTGAAACTGATTGGTGGTGCATTTCAGTTGTGGTTTAGGTGGTACACAGTCTAGGAAGCGTATATCATCAATGGCTGTCTGCCCGCTGTATTTTCCAGCAATCTTCTGGAAGTAGATGTTGTAGGAGCCAACATGTTTGCCGAGCCCAACAGTGATGGTTCTCCAGCCGGCGCCAAGAGCTCCTTGGCGGTCCCACAGCACAGCAGGTGAACTGGCCGCCTCTTGGAGCTGCAGTTGAAGCATGCCAACATCTGCACCATCCATGTAATAAGCAAACTGCATCTTGCAGTAGGGGCTGGCAGAGTACAGGTTTGGGCTAACCAGCTGGGCAACCTTGTTTTGTGTGTGACCGTTTGTTGTGTCCTGTACTGCCATGAAGAAGCCGTTCTGGTTTCCTCTAGTGTTGTCAACTGGTGGGACTTGGCTACCGTAGCCAGAGGCAGCTGCTAATGCTGCGCTGAAGCGGACCCAGTCAAAGCCGTCAATTAAGGATTCCATCCAATTGCAGGAGTCAACCTCGAAGGAGCAGGGCATGGCACACCTAGCCTCATCGGACTGGTCCGAGCAGTCCGCCACTCCGTCACAGGCCTGTGTAACATTGATACACTGGCCATTGCTGCAGGTGTACTGGCCCATTGGGCAGGGCTTGGGTGTGGAGTTGGGAAGTCCCGATGGTGTTGGGAAGGTTAGGGCAGGTGCAGGCGTGTTGGGTGCACCACAGCCAGGCGTGAGAGAGATGTCATCAATTGCTATGTCTCCATGGTAGCCAATTCCAACAATGCCTTCAATGATGATGGAGAAGGGAACATTTGATTGCAGACTCACTGACAGAAGTATCCACTGGTTGCCATGGGTGCCATTGATGCTAGCCTTGAGCACACTGCCTGTGTTAAGAGAGCTCTGGTAAACATTAAGCCTGCCCACACTGTCTCCGTACATGTGGTACCAGAACCTTACGGCACACAAGCCGGTGTTGGCGGGGAGTGAGAAGGCCAGGCGGGCAATGTCCCCGGGCCGACGGGGAGCAGATGACTCCATCAACAGATAGTAGCCAGACGCAGAACCAGATGTGTGGTCCTGAGACGGACCAGTACCATATGTGTTGGTAGGACCGCGGTGGCGCTGCCAGTCAAACGTATCACTTGTGAGCTGGTTCCACCCACATAGGCCGTATTCAAAGTCACACATATTGTAGGCAGAGCATTTAGCACTAGTCTCGTCGGAACCATCACAGCAGTCAGTCTGGAAGTCACACGCCTGTGTCATGTCAATGCAGTGGCCAGTGTTACATGAAAACTGGCCTAGCTGGCAGGTGCCAGATGGTGGGGGGTAAACACAGTTGTTAAATTGTAAATCATCAATGGCCACGTAGCCTGGAGCAACTCCAAAAGCTCCCAGGGATGTTGTTTCTATGATAATGTGGAAAGCTGAGGCACATATTGGCAGGTTTACTTGGGCACTTTGCCATGTATCTTGAGTTCCATAGAAAGCACTTCCTCCAATGGTGAAGATCTGTGATTCCGTGCTTCCTCTCTTGATGTAGATATTCAGATTGACAAACTCTTGGCCATGGACATTATACCAGAAAGTGAACTGGCATGTCTTTCCTGCTTGATTGTACAGTGGACTGACAAGTCTTGACACTAGTTTAGAGTAGGTTGTTACATTGCCTTTTGTGTAGAGGAATTTGCCATTGCTATTTCCTAGTGTATGATCTGCAGTGGGTCCTGTTGTAATATTAGGATTACCGTTAGAGGCTACCTGCCAAAGGAAGTCATTAGCCTGGTCATTGATCCAGTTTTGCCTGGTGCCATCATCAAAGGTGGTCTTGACTGGACAGCTGGCTTCATCGCTGTTGTCTCCACAGTCATCACGGAAGTTGCAGAAGAGGTTCGAGGCTACGCATTTACCGCTGCGGCATGGCAGTTTTCCAGCTCCACATGACGAAGGGGTGGTAAACACCATTG
>Ga0224511_10004574_pt1 | contig 10514 bp, 9 predicted proteins | sample SF_May12_sed_USG_2_FD_169988 | JGI IMG/M metagenome (GOLD analysis project Ga0224511, IMG submission 169988) | Sediment microbial communities from San Francisco Bay, California, United States - SF_May12_sed_USGS_8_1 | ecosystem: Environmental > Aquatic > Marine > Sediment | place: USA... | reverse complement strand
AATGTTCTACTGTGAAGCACACCCATTGTATTGCAAGTTATACGTACAATCCGTCTTAATTATTTAAATTAACCTAAATATCAATTACATAGAGGAGTCGTTAGCAAATACTACAAGGAACTTGATTTAAATAATGAAATAACAAACACCATTAGATAAGGTAAATGTTGACTTACAGAGAAAGTGTAATGTCCTCATGATGACCAGCGCATACTTCTGACAGAAATTGTCCCTAAATTGTCCACCACACGACTCTCTTAACCTTATCAAGACCCATGAATACCTCGTGAGTCCTCGCGAGAGGCCATTGCGACCTAAGACCAATGCGATAAGTAATTAGTGGTGGTAATAATAATTATGGTTGATAATAATCGTAGTACTGTTTTTTGCTTCCCACACAACACACGAGTATACTATTAACATATCAAAATTATATTGTCGTAGTACGTACATGTATATACAATGTAAAAATATGTTGTTGATGTTATTTTCCAGATACATTTTATATAGAAAGTCGTTTGATTAATACCTTTTTGGTTGTTTTTTTTATAAAATGGTCTACGTTTATGTCTTGATTCTCTTATTCTTATTATTGACAACAAAGGGTTCACTATGTAAAGGTGGTAGTGAAACAACAAAAATGGCAACAATTAGAAAAATACACATGCAGATTTTGTGATCACAAAGTAAATTTATAACTACAACCACAACACAACATAAAAGCAACACTTCTTGTCAGACGTGGGATGCGAACCCGTGACATCGAACAGCACAGCCTATTGTGCTAACCTCTTGACCATCGACATATTTAATATGGGTGATAATAGAAACGCTATTTAAATATTTCAATGTTATGCATTAACAGTATTAAGAAAGCCTTTGCATGCCAAATCTTCTCAACAAAATCATTTTCCCTTATATGTAAACATGTATAAGTCAAGTAGGGTTCACTTGCGTCTCGGGTTTGAACGCAACCCTTGTGACGACGGAAGGCACTGCATTAAAGCAGGATAAACAGTGTTGAACCTGCGATCAACGCGGAGACACAGTTAGGGAAGGGGGTGTTAGAAGAAACTGTTAGAGCGGAAAACGCTAGTGAGAAAAAAAATAGAGCGTTAGAGGGAGACCATGTTAGAGCGGTGTGCATTAGACTGAGGGAAACATGGAGAAGGGCGTTAAAAGGTGAAGAGTTTAAAGCGGCTGATGTTAGAAAGGAAAGCAGTTCAAGCATGGACTTTAAAAGCAGATGTTAGAGTGGAGGGTTTAAGAAACTCACGAATATATCCACGTTAAAGAAGTGAACAAGGGGTTTTAAAGGGAAAGTTAGTGCAGAAGTTGTTGAAAGGAAGAAAAGTCGTAGGTGAATTTAGTAAAAGGAGACGAAAATGGGTCGGGCACCGTACCATGTCGTATGGTGCCCGGTCGGGCATCCGCCGATGTTATCATATACAGACGCCGCCCGGTACGATATGTGACCACGCAAAAGAATATTCTTACAAATCGTCCGGTGCCCGGGCGATTATCAAATTGGCCGGTGATTCGCAAATCGCTGAAATCGTACGACGTCAGTTTTATTTTTGACCAAAGCATAAATCAAACATCGTCTGCATAAAAAAGTTGAAAATACAAAGTGTTAATATATAAACTTCACAAGCGTATCTAACGTAAATTGTTGATGCCCAAAACGGGAAAAAAAGAATTTTCTCTTTCTTGTCGCTGGATTCGCTAGCAATGTAATTAAGAAATAAATTAAATTGGCCATTTTCGAAATATGTCTTGTGTCTAGACGAAACTACGCTGCTACTCCCAAGTGGGAAAATGACATTTAACCAAATCGCAATGAATCATGTCAATTATCAGATTGTATCTCTTTTTATCTTGTGTGGGCGATGGTAATCGCATTTATTGGAGTTCACATCTCATCACGGGTATAGATATCACATTGTTCTTTTTGTGTCCTGTTAATTGTAATAATACCAGGAAATGTTTAATTGTCAGCGCTTTTCATGGGAACATCAATAGTGTGCCATCAGAATACACAATTGTCTTCTATTGTTGCGGGCCGAAATGCTTTCCGGGAAAGGTTGGCTTTCTGCCAAATATAGGTTGACCACCTGTCAGGCCACATAATTGACCTATCGACAGCCCGCCCTCCTGTCCTGGTCTCCATGATTTACGTATCGCTTGCCTGAATACTTATTATGATATGAAAGCCATATCGCTTTATTATAATATTACAGACCAATTATCGGACTAGGTGATAGTGATAGCGATTTGCATTGGCATGATTGACAAGTGAATACAATAGATGGCCCGACAAAGCTGGTCCGTCAAGACGCCATTTTGGGCGGGCTGTCGATAGGTTAATTTGAGGTGATTTAGTTAAGAATTGATTTCGTCATTCACGTCTTCAGTGGTGGGTCCAGCATTTCACCTTACGGGGCAGTCTTTTTGAAGCATGTTTTGGTCATATTTCTATTAAAACTCGGGAAAAAAATAATCGCAAGCTAAGCGAGAGGAAAAATGAGAAAATTTAGCGATCGGGTCATACAAACCATCATATGTTTGCGACCGTTAGGGGGCGGGACGCCCCCCACCTGAATCCGCTAGTTCCCTTACCTCTTACCCAAGTTGGGCTTATGTCAGATACAAGCACAAATATAATTTATGCACTCGGTACTGGTTACGTTTTAACGGCTAAGTGACACAGGAAATGTGTGAGTAAGTTGAAGGCACGCCATATGACATAATAAGCATTAAAAAGACGAATAATTAAAAAAGTTCATAGACCGCATCAACGTATACCGCCGTCTATTTAGTGTATTATTAAATAAGAGATTTGATTTGTGCCCTGTTATTTGTCCGAGGGCAGTCGTATTGGCCCGAGGCCGAAGGCAAAAATAATGATAATCACATTGTCAAGTACTGTGATTGTTAGTCACAGTGTAGTTTGTTTCTTAGTTCTCTTTGTTGGTCGATTATTTAACGGTGTTCTATTAGCATTGATGATAGACAGCTCGAAATCTACGAGTATGCTTTCAACAAGAAGACATTTTCTCTCAAATTAATGCACGAGAAAAGAGCAGACTTACTCTGCATTACATGTACCACGAAAGAACTAAATCGTCGACGAAAACATCACTTGATTAATCAATTACATAATGTGGTCACGAAATGTTGCTGAGCTTACAAGCGCACAGAAAACGCAAAAGTAACCAAGGCTTAGATGGTAAATTCCTATTTTTAAGGGGTTTTGTATTCGTCAAACGAGTAGTAGTAAAAGGCGGGATAAGTTGAGCACTTTTTGTGTTGTTGTTTTTTTGCATAAAAAATAATTTTATTTGTTTGCCAAAATGTGTACATGGATATTCAATATAATCTTTTAAAAACCTATTGATCTATGTTTTATTTTAAGAATACTTCAATTATGGTCACAGGATATAATAAAAATTGGTCATTCTGATTGCTCAACTTACACCATCTCGGGACTTTACCTTAAATAAAAGTACAAATCCTTTGTTAAAACAGACAGGTTTTTTTGCAACTGCTGCATCATTTATTTACTTTACTTTACTTTTCTCATAGATTGAAGGTAATATAAGGACAGACATAACTATCATTTAAATGGGGATTGAAATTTAAAAGAAAATGAGAAATAAAAGTGAACACAATAGACAACTATCTGCTGCCACACAATTTGTTAAGGCATAAACACACGAAGAACTGTATTCAAGCGTTTGGTTTATCATTGTCAATGTTTGTCGTTTCCACCCAATAAGTTCAAGTAATGTGCCATTTAGACAAATCAGTATTGGAAACAAGCTGTCCGGAACACCTGACTGAGCTTCAAGCTCTTTTAGGCTATGGTGGCCTGGACACAACATCATCCGTGTTAAAAGCTGCTTCATCCTTTGTGTTTGGGACAAATACTGGCTTATCCGGTCCCACTTTCCCAGCTACTCTGTGTAGAAATACTCCTTCAAAATCAAATTCACCTCCACTGATCGCATTAATGTAACGGACAAACCGCGATTTTCCTCCAGATTTTACCACCACAAAGTCTCCCTCAGTTATCGGTGTGTCATCTTTAATGTCTGATTCGTCATCATATTCCACTTCAGTTTCATCATCTTCACTAGAGCTTAGTGATTTTGACCTAGGGGACATTACTTCTTTGCTTTAAAAAGGAATTTCTTATGTTTCCGTCTGCATTACATTGCCTTTCTTTTTACCGACCTTCAGAAATAGCAGCAAGCTCTTGACGTTCAGGTGTGTCGGTTAATTTTTGTGTGCTGCCGTTCTTTTGACCAACCTTTGTGTTCTTTCTACATTGTATTTTCTTTAGGAAAATGATGCACATCAGAAAGTGAAACGTATCCTGTGATAAGCATTGGAGATGCAGATGGTCCTGGTTGCACACCGTGTTCCTTCTGATTGTGGAGCTGGGCAACATCCCCTGGCAAGTTAGTCATATAGGATATTTATGGGCTTGTTGTAATATCAAAAATTTCGTTCACCCCACTGTTACCTAATGATTTATTTGGCTGCACTTCCCTAGTCAAGTCAGCAGTAGAAGTCTTATCAGCATCAGTTGGATGAGAGGCTGAAGGCGATGCGACGTGTGGGGTGGTATTGTAAGTATAACAACACCTTGAGACCTTGCTGTATCCACCACTTTCAGAGAAATGTGGGATTCATGGTTGTCGAGAATAAGAAGAATCTTATTGTCTGGTGAACATTGTGTATGTTAAATGACGTGATCTAGATAATCAACAAACGTTTCTATTAATCCACCCAATGCGCGTTGCTCTTCCTACACTACAATGAGTCGGACAATCCCTGACAAGGTGTGGCTCTTTGAAATATAAATAGGGGAGGCACCACTGACCCAATCGCACTCATTGTGTCAACAACGGTGACCAGTTCCCCTCGTTCTGCGGAAGTGATTGAATCAACTTGTTTCTTTTCCTTTCCAGTCACCACAGCAGCAGAGATTGGAACCGTTGTGCACTCGGTTTCATCTGTGTTGTAAATGTCACTGGCTGAAAACTTGTATTTGTCCATTACATCAGCTAGATTGTTGAACAACTTATAAACAACTGGTCAATTAAATGCAGAGCCTCTACCAAATGATGTACCTTCAGGACTTCGTATTGCCAGGTTCTGACGCTTCTTGACACCTAACAAAAACCAGACCTGCGGCTTTATCACGATCCCAGCTAATTGGAACATCGAGACTGTTTCTTTTGGCAACTTTATAAGCCAGAGAGCAACACCCACTAACCGACAGACCATGGAACATGTCTGCTAACTGATTTATGTGATCCGCTAAATCATTTTCCATTTGTGGGAGAACACGTGTTGTCGAGATCCTGTAGACCTGTTGCTGCTGCAGTTTTATCTTTTCAATTTATCGTTTCAGGGTAATTCGATCAATGGCAAAGTCCTTGGCTGTGCCCCGAACATGTTGACCTCCGGCAACAGCTAAAGTTGCTCGATCTATGACAACTTGTGGAGCTTTACCCCAATTTGTCTTTCTCTTCTTATTTCGCATTACCTGAAAATCAAACCAATTCAGCCCAGATAATTTTTATTAAAGTAAAAAATATTTGAAAAGTTTTATAAAATGTAAAAAAAATCTAAAAGGTTTGCTTATACCAGGTTGGCTAAGAACAATCCTATTTAGACCGAATCAAATATTTTCAGCAGAACAAGGACCGAGACATAAAGTGAGTAACCTATTGCTTGATTTTTCATATACACTACAGCTGTATCATCCATTAGTATTTAAACGTTTTAGCAGATCGGGTAAGATGATCCATGGCTCAATTTACCCCGGTATGATCCGGTATGTATGGCTAAATTTACCGCTGCTTACTGTGTAATAAAATATCACATTGTGCTTACATCTATTCATAAAATGCAATTTGCTAGCTTTAAAACATGACCCTAATCAACACAACACTATATGACGTTCAATCTATAATATTTAAGGACAGGAAATAGGTTAACACTTAATAATTTTCAAGACTTTTCACTTTTTGTAACTAAATTTCCCTCTTTTCTTACTTTTTCCAAGGCTTCTAGAAATCAACATGGCGAGGGTTAGGTCATATGATTGGACATGTTTAAAGAACGGCTCCTTGGCGGCTCTATTCTCCCTTACTGGCTAAAAGGAGGTGGCTTAACTTACCACTATGCTCAACTTACACCGCCTTCCCCTATGTATAATATTTACCTCAATTAAATTAAGACAAATGTTTATTAACATTTATTGTCTTAAGTTTGTTAAACAAAGAGTTTATTGTCGTGCTTTTAAAAGTATGTCACAATAATTTTTTTGTATTAGGCCTACAAATAACAAGTGTGGTTTGGGTACACCGACACTACCTAGAGAATAATAGCGACCGTACAATTAACGTATCGACAGACCGCTTGAAATGACGTTCGATGCCCGACAAAAATGCGGGAATTTACGTTACGCCAAACGTTCAACGTCATTTGGGTCAAAAGACTGATCTTTTGAGTATCACACACAAGCACTTGCAATGTTTGACGTTAAGATCTTTCCGGTCCTTTTGTCGGGCATCGGACGTCATTTTAAGTTCTATCGATAGATTCGATACGTTAATATCGGAGGGCCTGTCGGATTTGTTCTTTATTTTAGACAAAGAAGACGTATTTTCATAGTAAACATGTAAGCAAAAATAAATTACAACCTTACTTTTTTAAGTAGTTACCCGAAACATATTTTCTTTTCTTTGGCCTTAAACACAAAATAAACGTTTCATAACACTATGTTACGTTATAATTTGAAAGGTAATGAAACTATGCAGCCAAATAATGAATCAAAATTATGCTGTAAATGTCTGTATTTCTCACTTAATTACTAGTCAGATGCTACGTTTTATGCATTGCGATCAATTCCTACATTGCACTGTTATCATCAGAAGAAATTAAAGTTCTGCAAAAATGCATCTGCTCTCCTGTTGACATTTTCAAGTTTTAATGCTTTATTATTAAGAGACGTAAAGATTCTGAGTCATGTCATTTGTCTGATATAAACTTAAATTATTTACATATAAATACTGTATGGGTCTACTTGTTCAGACAACACGAAGAAAAACTAGCATATTTAACATGATAGTTTCTATTGTACACGCCAGACAAATAAATGTATCCAGCCCCTAAATAGACACAGTTCCGAAAAACTGTAATCTACTCCCCTTTATGTACTTTTCTTTTGTTCGTGTGATAAGGTACGATGGATTAAAATTGACCCTGTGCTGTTATAAATGATCATGACCAACAGTTGTTGAACATTTCATTAACAATTGGTTTTCACAACTTAAAGGGGTGGTCACATATAAGGCTTGGTCACACTAGCCGTAGTAAGCCGTAGTGTGATTTAACCGTAGCAGTACGTACTTAAACGTACCGATCGTACTAAACCGTAGTTAACCGTTGTTAAACGTAGTAATGACCGTACTTCGAATGAATAATTTGACCGTAGAAGAATTAATATATTTTTCTTGTTCCAAAACTGGCTACGGAAAACGACGACTAAATAGACGTACTGTTACCGTAGTTCGAACGTAGTTTGCCGTACTTCGCCGTACTTTAACGTACCATCTACGTACCGTATTAAGCCTCGGTGAATATGCATGCAAACTTTAATTCCTAAGGCTAGACTACGGGTAACACTACGGTTTATTACGGCCTACTACGATCAAGCTACGTTTAAAATGAGTATTTTTTTAATACAAATCGACTGTGTTATTAAAATGTTAGATGTAGCTTTTACCTTATGTAATTGAAACAGTAGTTGACATAAGTATGCGAAAAACTGTTTAATTTGGCGTTATTTAGATTAACACATAAGAAGGTCAGTATTTTCATGTACTTCATCCCTAGTTAACCGTAGTAAGTCTACGTTTAAGTACGTGTAACTACGTGTTGGTACGTTCAAAGAGGACTACGTGTAACTACGCGCGAAATCGTAGGTGTGACCACCCCGTTACGGTTATACACGAAGTGACACTTAGTTCGTTTTAAACGTATACACACGTAGTTACACGTGCTTAAACGTAGACTTACTACGGTTAACTAGGTTTGAAGTTCGTAGAAAACCGACTTGTGTTTGTGTTAACATACGGTTTACTACGTGTAATTACGGTTAAATACGTGTAAGTAGGATTAAAATTGTACGGTTAAACGAAGTTATCAGTACGGTTAGATACGGTTTACTCCGGGTCACTACGTACGATCTACGGTTAAAGTACGTGCGAGTACGGTTAACTTGGGGTAACTACATGTAGCTCCGGTTTCATATCGAGTTCGCACCTGTGCGGTTCAGAATGGCCAAGCCCAAGGGAAAGTCTCGGTCATTGCGTACACTATTATTTATTTATTTTTTGTTTGGGAGGGGCATTTCTGCTAACTTGTATTAAGATGGCACTCGAAGGAAACACAACTGTATCTGAGACAAAAGTAATATGGAACGGTCCTGTACACAACCAGCTGGCAAAGCTTTACCTAGGAAAGTCGAGACGGCACAGGAACTTCCTGTGAACGATAAAAGCCCCCCTCCGTCTGAATCTGGAAGAAGATCAGCAGGAAATTGTCTGACGTAGAAAAAAGCAACAGTTTCCCTTGATGATACAAATCAGTGAAATCATACTTTCCAAACCTTGTGCAATAAACGATAACGATAGCGTCTAGGATGAAAAATCGATCGCGATAAATATATTAATTAATTTAATATATAGGTTTACTTTACAAACTACTTAAAACAAATACATGTAAGTGATAAATAAAGGTGTTATGAAGGAACTGCATCCGAAGGCTTATGAGCCCATTAAAAGCAAATGAATTTATCGTAGGGCGTGCAGTTGAAGTGTTAACATATAACAAACGACAACATAACTAAGTGTAAGTCGTTTTTATTAAAATCACGTTAACTTATACAAAAAGGAGAAGCTGCAGTTGTTTTAACAAAGTATTGCCCAAAGTGTGCTTGAGGAGCATTGAATCGCATAAGGGCACATCCGTTTCCACAAGACGTGCACTTGCCCGCCAGCCCGGCGTCCGGCGAGGCGCATGGATACGCGAAGAAATGACAAGTCCTCGAGAAGGAGGCCAAATACAGGTCCACGGCACGGAGGTGACTGCAACTGACACTGTGTCCAAAATCTGTAATGATCATTAGTTTCGTCAATACAAAATAGCTCATACCGATTAGTTGAGTGTACGAAAACACATACTTTGTAACATTTTTTTAATCTCATTTCTTCAATTAAGAGTAAAAACATGTTCAAATTGCATTTTCGAGTTGGCAAATCCTTTCTCATTTCGTAATTCTTAAATATAGATGTTTGCGTAAGTATTGGCGTACATACCTTCACCTGAAGACGTGACTAGATTGAGAAGATTGCCGACGGCATTGCGAGGACACCCGGGCTGGTCGCGGCCGCCATTTGGGTAGATGTCGACATCACCCACAGGGGTGATCAGTCCGAAACCTGACCATGATAAACTTAATTTAATTAAGTGACTGTATGTATTCAGATTCAAATGATAGTGATAGATGGGCCATAACAACTTACCTTTTGCACGTACTTGTTTATTTCGATTGAAGTATCTACATTTAATTAACGATTGATTCATTTTGTAGTTACTACGCATATTAAGTATAAACGCTTAGATGACGTTTTGACAAATTCGCGAAGCGCTATAGCGCTTCTCGGCAAATTAAACATACGACTGTATTTATTTTCGGCAATTTTAAATGCAACCTCTTAACTTTAAAATGTTAAACCGTTCGGAATTACAACACTACTTTAAGATGAAACGCGAGACAGTGCATGCATTGGATGTCAGTGTAAACCTTCGATGAGGTCCTCCCCGTCCGTATGGATGGCTTCTACATACAGAGCGTCAGTAGGATCGAGGCGAGCACGGGGATCGTTGTTCTTAAACGCGGGGCCCGCTGGGTCCAAACCTGGAACAGGTGTATGTGTCGTTTTCAACCATGATTATGGTTAGAGCATGGCGGACAATCCATGTAACCAGCGTTTCTGGGTTCACCCGTTCTTGCTTCTCCGAAACTGACTTCTGACTGAGATAACTGACTACTCTCTCACTAGGGTCAGCTGTGAAGAGAATGTGATCTAGACTAAAGCACTGTCTAGAGTTGTATTAGCAATCAAGCAGAGAACGTTTGGCGAAGACTGTGTGACTTGAACGTCTGACCCTTATGACGATGTTTATATAACATTTTGACACAAAAACAAAAGCGCTGTCTCGGTTTATTATGTGGTTTACCATAGCCTTTATTCCTCTGGTAAAATATAATTTGGGCAAAAAAGGAAATATTATTTCAAGAATAGATGTAGGAAAAAAAGTAGGGATGCAAAAGGTTACTGTTTTCATTAACCGGTTAACCGATCCCATTTACCGGTAAATTACCGGTTAACCGATAAGCAACACAAATCATTTCATGACGAATGTTAACG
>Ga0224511_10004573_pt1 | contig 10516 bp, 8 predicted proteins | sample SF_May12_sed_USG_2_FD_169988 | JGI IMG/M metagenome (GOLD analysis project Ga0224511, IMG submission 169988) | Sediment microbial communities from San Francisco Bay, California, United States - SF_May12_sed_USGS_8_1 | ecosystem: Environmental > Aquatic > Marine > Sediment | place: USA... | reverse complement strand
CGAAACTTGTGTGATCATATTTTTCTGGTCCTCAGGGATCATGGAGTGTACATGTATGTTGTTTGCATTTGAAAATGGAGTTCTGCTCATGCGCTAGGGGGTGTCAGTGGCGTGGCATCATTCATTACTACTGATGAACAGCTTCAATAAAACCGAGGCTGCTGTTTTCACGTGCAGGCTATGCTTCCTGAGGGCTTTCCCTTTCATCAGTTTAATTAATACATGTATAATAATATGTTAAAGGCAACTCATGTTGATTTATACCCTACTATTAAGTATTTAATTTTATTTCAAAACTAGGCATTAACCAGTAAGTCAAAAGCCTATGTATAAAATAATATTCTTATATACTTGGTTACAGCATGTATGTTTTTCACTTAAATTTTGGTTGAAATACTTACACTTTAAATTCAGGACAGTAGAATCGACTACAACATTATCCCTGAATTCTGAGTTAGTAACACGGCATTCGACATTGCGCCCATCCATATCACGCGTAGGTCTTAGTTCTAGAATCTGTGACGTCTGTTTACCACCGTACTGACCGACTTCCTCTGTTGTTGAGTGGGTACTAGCAACCTGTTGTCCGTTCATGTACCATCTAATGTCAGCAGGTGGGTTTGAGTCGTCTGTTAGACACCTCATAGGCAGTACGTTATCGCCGTTTGCATGGAAATATGTGTTTCCCGATATTGTGGCGAAGCGTGGAGGAACTGAAAATATGCATTTTTTAATTGTTAACATATACGATTTTATACGTTAGTATTTTTGCATGCATGTTGTTGTTATTGTATGTGTAATATGTTTGTTTAATTACTTACATAATACTTGGAAATCGCACGTTCCTGTTCCATCGTCAGGAATTCCATTGTGTGCTACACATATATATCGTCCGTAGTGCGTTCTGTTGACTCTGGGGATACTGTAACTAATCTGCGTTGACACGACAGAGCCTTGACTTGAACCGGTCAAATCGACACTGTGTCGCCATGAAAACTGCGATGCGGGCTTACTACTGGCAGAACAATGAAACGAGGCCGGAGCTTCTTCACGAATACTCGATGGACATTGCACGTGAACAACAGGTTTATCTGAAATGCTGTGGACATTTCAGGCTGGTATCTTTTTTTAAAGATATTACTCATGAGTATTTCATACGCCGCATTATCGTAAGAACCATAGCGCATTTGTGACACTTTTATTTCAAAACAAATCAACTATCAATCAATAGCCCCACATTCATTTGGTACGGGGTCACACTAGATACCAGATGTATTAAAAGTGTGAGAAATGGGGACAATATAAAGCAAAACAGCATCATTTTAGGATCGTGTAAAGATGCGTGTTTATTGTTTAATGTAAGAGATTTTTTTACTTACAATACAGATTAAGAGTCAACGTGTCGCTGTGAATTTGGTTTCCGATTCCGTTGCTGGGACTGCAGGAGTATTGGAAGCCGTCATCTGTGCGGGTGGGATGAAAAGTCAACGTCTGCATCGTGACCTTTCCATTGAAGTCACCGTTAGTAATGCTCGCCCCTGATGTAGCTGAAATAACGGTGCCATTACGTCTCCAGGTAAGGGTTGCAGCAGGGTTGGCGCTGTCAGACGTGCACGTGAACACAGTCGAGTCCCGGTCAGCGACGACTGATACGTTCCCACTCAAAGACACCCTCGAGGGAGGAACTGGACACAGATAATGTATGTATCAAAAACACCTTCATTGATTCACAACGAATGTGGTAAGTAGTAGATCTTCCTATATATGGTTTTTTAGTACAGACTATGCTTTCTGAGGGCTTTCCCTTACATCAGTTTATTATAAAGAAACATCTACAAATGGTTGCAAAATACAATATCTCATTAAAATGTTCATCGAAGAAATGTTCAAAGAAAATATTTTGCAGACAAGGCAGACAGCGTAATGTTTCGGGGCATCATGACAAAATGGACCATACAAAACAAACACAATTCGCAAAAAAAGAAATATATAGAACAAGAATTATTGAACATGAAACTATAATTCACAATAACTTTAAAGGCACAAACCTACCTATTTATTTCAAACAGTACGTGCCACATATCTTATTAATACTATACAGTATGTTAGTGATTAAGTGATAAAGTTTCGATACAATACAAACGGTTGCTAGATATTCAGCATTGCAGTTGAGTAAATAAAACTTACACAGTACATTGAGAGCAACGTTCCCAGTCAGTGAAACGGTCTGTGTAGCTGCGTGTGACACACTGCACGTTAAGGTCTTGCCGTTGTCAGCCTTTGTTACGGCCCGTCGGTAGTATGATGTCACTTCAAACTTGTTGTTTGCAGTGTTGAACACCAGTGGGTTTAAGACCGGTTCCACGACCCCTCCTTCTATTCTCCAACTTAAACTCACATTCCCTGGACGGAACCCAGTCGACGTACATTGTGCAATGTTCATAGTAGCGTTACCAGCCGTTAACGAGCCAATCATTGATAACTCTGGAGTGGATGGCCGCACTATACGTTGTAAACAAACAGACAAAATATAGAAAGAGCACCATCATAAAAACGTATGTATAAACACAATGGATTATGTTATTATTTTGCTAATGTTGTATGACTTGATTGTCGTTTGGCCATAACAAGGGTATAAACATGATGTTATCTATTATCAGTTTAATCGCACGAGTAGACGTGGTTCGTGTAAAGTGTAGAGTTTGCATTCTGCCAGTCGACTGATATGTATCCATTTACAATTACGAAACATTAAAATTGCTATTGCCTAATATATGCACCAACAGTACGAAACTAAGTGTGTTTAAACTAGTTTACATCATGTATTGCAGCCTATAAGAATTGTAATTATGTTGTTTCTTCTTTAATTAGTTATCAATTAACATCAGGCAAACGGGCAAAGGGGTTTTAGAGTCATTCAATAATTGTTATGACCTGGTCGGCTTTGTCACGACTAATACAAACATGCATATTCACATTGTTTGACATTTGAGTTTATCACAATGCATTATGATTCCCGTACATATTGTTTCTTTACTATACTATACGCAATCACAGTATTATAAAGCTAATTATCATTGCATCATTGTTAAAATTCAGTCACATGATGTCAAGTAGACACAATAACATTCCCGAGACGAATGCTACTATACATGTATATTGTTACATAATCTACACACATTTCAGACTAGCAAGGTAATTATTTATTTTTGCCAGTCACGTGGCAAGTATTATATGCGCATTATCGCCGTCGTGCCTTTTCGCGTGACGTTAACGGTTAAAAGCAACACGCTATGTCAAAAAGTGTTTAGATTGAAGTTGAATATATATATAATTCACTTCTAGCGATATTTGTTACATGTTTCGAAAACATAAATAATTCTACTTACTCATTAAGGCACAGTAAATAACTAACTGGAACAAATGGTTAGAAAACAATGCATTTATTAATACACTTTGTTTATTCTGTCTACTGTTTCAAATATTTATTCGATCTTGCACCAGTCCGGATACCTTTCGCATTTAAGCAGATACGTCATTGGTACATCCATTTGATCACAAACTTTTACATTTCTCTTCAATTAATAAGACACAATACCAATTGTAATATTTGTATTTCACAAAGTGTTGTCTAATGAACGGTTTACCTGCTTCTAACAAGATATTTATCCCATTTTAAATATATGACTGAAATTTGGGTTAACATAGTTTAAAAGAAGGGTTAAATTTTTAAAGCTCTTTATAGCTGTGTAAAAGTGGACATACTATAGATTGATATTGTGTGTTTTATGAAAACAAAAACATTTCAAATGTTTTGGACCGACCAGTATTTGACTTTGAAGTGCATTCTTATAAAAGACTCTAATAACTTGGTTGCTAGCCGCCATTGTGAGAGAATTGGCGGATTATCACAACTCTACCCCTTATCAATTTGTACGTGCTAAAATACCAAATGTGCCGTACTGACTCGATTTATAAATGCATTTAATGTACAATGAAAAATAAACATAACTCATGATTAAGCAGCAGTATGTACGTTGTCGCACTACCGTCATTAAAGGAAATGTAAAATGGTAAGTAATATTGCAATTCCATACACTAAACAAATAAAATACTTAATTTGTACATTTTAAGAAATATAATATGTGTCGCATTGTCACCTGTTATGTCGTATAACGATTATTTTAGGTAAGTGTATAAATGCATTTTGATTCACAAGGAAAAAGTATCTTTAATTCAATTCCATACCTTTGACACAATACAAATCAATTACTCACAATTAAGCAGAAGTTGTTTCTCGGCTGTGCCCACAAGACGAGGCGTATCGCTGTAAGAAGACTGACAGAAGAACGTGACGCCATCGTCTTGGCTTAAAGGTGTCAACGTGCACGAGTGTGTGACGTCATAAAGGTCGTTGGATGCGTCATGCATAGGTGTCGTGCTGCAGTTGGTTAGTCTCGTGGGCGTTCCACCACGCCTATACCATTCCACCGTCTGCTGGGGATAGCCGCCATTCGATATACAGGTTAGGGTCATTGCCACGCTCTCTGAACCCTGGATAGTAGTTGAACCAGGCGATGTAACTTGGATGGCTGGCGGCGATGGCTGGACTATACAAACATAATTTAACGGTGACATATCAAATATGTACATGTATGTACGAGGACACACTTGAAGGAAATAACATCAAAATGCATCACTGAAATCGGGGCGGTTATCATGTTAACACAGACGAAGTAAACATGATAATGGAGATGCTAAATATGATTCAAGCATTTTGTTAAATAAAATAATGATACCGGTTTCTTGTTTTTAGATGACACATACGTTTACAAAAACTCCAGTTCAAATTAAACAAGAGTAGATTCTAATTGTAGAAATGATGTTGTGACGTCAAAATTAGAATGTTACCATTTTGACGTCGTTAACATGTTTTAAACACCCTGAAGATTGGTCATGACACCTGTTGGGGTTTACACATAACTTAATTGTTTACTGTTTAAAAGATTGTGTTAATATCCTTTATTACAAAAAAAAGTTGTCAACTAATCCGTCATTTTTTGTTTTATTATATGATATATGTTCAGTATTCGAGTTTTATTTTGTTTTCAAATAAAACACTGTTTGTCAAATAAGAATCTGAAAACTGAATTAGAATCTTTTGCTTATTAAAAAAAGTTATAGCCAATTTACAAATACCACCCTAGGCGATTTCATCAAACTGCGACGTCAAAAACTTGATTGACGTTAATTGACGTTCCCGATATCAGGCACCCGCGTAACGCGTTTAAATTAACAGAGCTATATCAATGAACGTCAATAACAAAGTAATTATTTATTGATTACTTTTCTATTTTATTGTATTTTGTTTTAAGTGATATTTTTTTAAAACGTTGCTTTACATGTGCCACGTTTCATTCACTACGAATGTGACGGATAATTTTGCCTGACGCGCGTCATAATAACTTGCGACGTTCTCGCCTGTAAACTTTTATAAAGTCTTTTAAAATGTGTAACAGACTCAAACATATCTAACGATACAAGTAATTTAACTAATTTATATGAGGATGATTAAATCATTTCAGAATGGGCAAAGGAAATTGTTGTCTAAAACATAATATATAATACATCCGTTTCATTGCGAAGCGAATTGCATAAACACCACGCACAGTTTGCAAACCGTGTCGCAATACGCGCAAACTGTTGCGATATTGAGTAAATATATTTCTTTAATTAGAATACCGCTACTATGTAATTAAAAAGAACAATTCAGTTTTTTTCTGTAAGTGTTTAACTTCGGAGCAAACATAATGCGATATAGTTCGTACTAGGTTTGAACCCCCGATTCTGTTAAAAATTGAGTTTTGAAAAGTATGGGCACTAGATTTGAATAATGCAAGTCGAACTGGATCTTTAACTGTAAAATGTCATTCTGCACAAAAAGATTAGTATACCGAATAAACGACGCATTACATTTTATTCTCTTCAACACCACATAAATTTGCATGTAGATAGTGTACTATTAGATAATACAGATTTCTTGAATCAAAATATTTCATATTTATTATCTATTATTATTTTTTAATAAAAACTAAATCTAGATAGATTTATTCCATGTTATTCTTTTTTCATAATCAGGAAATATTTTTTAAACTATACAGATAGTTTACACTTTATTTACGTATAGTAAATGCACATATTATTTAGTTACTTTAAAAATAATTAAAAAACATTACACAGATATGGGATTGGAACCTCTAGTCCCTGGTAGGAAAAATGATTACACGTCAGAAAGCTTTGACCGTTACACCACCGCGCCGCACTAGGGAAGTTGTAAAATTAATGGCTTATAAAGCGAGACGAGACCAGTTAACATAGAGCGAAAGAGATACAGAAAAAGGTAAACCATTTCTTTTTAAAGAACGATGCAGTTCACTTTCGATTTAAAAAATAAAGACAACACAATTTTTAAGTACACATAAAATATTTAAAGCGATGTGGAAATTTATGATAAGGCCTCCTTGTGATCTAGTGTTTTGGATACAGGTGTCAGTTAAAAAAAAACTTCAAGTTTTAAACACTGTACAGTGATGTAGTTTAATGGCTTATAATCAATTTCATTAATAAACAGCGTGTACATTTTATAGGTTAATGTTTCATGCATGTAAAAATAATTTAACGGAATGGCTTAAGACCATGTTTGTAATTAGCAGTACTAGTTTTATGAACAGCTTCAATAAAACCGAGGCTGCTGTTTTCTCGTGCAGGCTATGCTTTCTGAGGGCTTTCCCTTTCATCAGTTTATTATGATGAGTTATGTAAACATGTTGAACATAACGACAAAAGTGAAAGTGACAGTCCAGAAATCTAAACATGTGTTTCGCTGCATGTAGATCTATTATGATAAAGTATCTGATTTATTATATCTTGATTAGCCTAAGAATAAAATCTGTATTCCTGTATTTAATAATCTAAAATTTGAAAAGGTTATACTGAGAATAAAGAAAATGTGAAGAATGATACTCCACTTACTTATACACGTCAACTATCGTGTCAATAAAAGCGACGTCATTTCATTCACTGTTTAACGCTGTTATTTCCCATTGCCATCAGCCCGGTTTCGTCGCGACGCTCCTCACATATTTATGTATATGAATGAAAAGTCAATTCAGGATGTTTTGCAAAACCGCTATATAGTTTAAATTGTATATTTTGAGATATATGTAATATATACATAGTCTCTATAATATATATATATAGTCTACTCGTCGAGACTACTACTCCTGTCAGCCGACGTGGAATTAAACCCAGGCCCTATCACAGACAAAGATGAAATATTAAAAGCAATTTCTGACAGTAATAAGGAACTTCGTCCAGACATTCAAGTGCTGCGCTCCGACAATCTAAGATTAAAACGGATATTAACGAGGTAAAACAGACTTGTGCTAATCTAAATACCAAAATGGAAAGTTTAGACTTGAACAGTCGGACCTGGAAACTAACATGAAACAAGTTAAAACTGAAATTGAAAACATACATGCTGACCGCGCTATGGCAATGCTCGATGTTGATGCTATTAAAGAACTGTGTGACACAAAGTTAAAAAGTATCGACCGTATCGATGAAGCCGTTGAAAAAATTAAACGAAATTCGAAAAAACGTAAAATAAGAATATCTGGTCTTTGAAGTCCTGACAGTCCAACGTCACTAAAGTCTTTTGTGATTGAGTCTTTTCGTAAAGTAGCGAGGCCGGACCAATAGTGGAATGAAAGTTGTATTTCGAATATTTATCAGGTTGGTAACACGTCTAAACCTATATTTTTCCTTGAGTTTTCGGACTACGAACTTAAACGATTCCTGTACACAGGCAGAGCTGCTCTCCTAGAAAAAGGTGTTCGTTTAGCTGACGTATTTACTTCAAAACAAACGAAAACCTTAGAAACTCTTAAGGCAGCGGAAAAATCAGGTTATTTTGCTAAAGGACAACTTCATATTCGTAACACAGTTCAACATAGGAATTTTGTATATGCCAAAAGAAGGCTAAATAAAACGCACACGAAGGACACTGATAAATCAAATGCATAAGAAATCGGCCAAGGACCTTTAAACTCTATGTTAAGGGTTGGTTACTGGAATATAGAAGGTTTACAAAACAAATTAACGTTCCAGGACTTCCTTGACTATATTTCTTCTGTTGACATATTTGCAGTATCAGAAACATGGGATGAGAACAATTCCAATTTTAACTTATGTCCCGACCATGACTGTATAGTTTTACCTGCAACCAGAGCTAATAAGCATGGACGAGCAATTGGTGGAATATCTGGGTTTTTATGCGCAAAACGCTAAGTACATTTGTGTCACAAATTAAGTATGAGCTCGAAATCGGAATAGCTATTAAAATGAACAAAGTATTATTTAATACGGAGAAAGGTATTGTACTTATATTTGTCTACTTACCACCAAGTGGGTCACCATTTTATAAGTCTAAAACTTTTAAAGGAATCCTGTATTTAGAAGAACAAGTCTCTGACATAATACTGAATGGAGATAATAATTATAAATTATGATACTTGGGGACTTGAACTCAAGATGTGGAGAACAGTGAATGCGTCATGACGGATTGAACTGCTCCAGAACTAGATGATCATAGTGACCTTTTTACATGTCCCATTGATCGATCAAGTTGTAATAAGACTACAAATTCATCAGGATTGAAACTATCACAATTTTGTAAGGAATACTCACTCTATATTCTAAATGGCCGTATAGGCACGGATAAAGGAATTGGAAATTGCACGTATGTTTCGACTGTCGGTAAAAGTGTTATTGACTACAGTCTAGCAACAGGACCTCTTATACCCAATAGAAAATTCTTTAAAATTGATGGACGTGCGGAAAGTAAACAATGTCCTATTACGTTAAATCTTAATGCAATCTATACACAAAATGAAGAAAATATATCAAATGTACAAAACGAAAAAGACTTCATTAAAGCTACGGATGTTGTTGACTCCAAAGAGCATCTTAAGTCTAACTTTACTGAGGACTTTATTCATGATATATGCTCCAAAATATGCGTCTTGGTGTAAGCTACCTATACAGCAAGATTGGTGTCAATATGCCAAATCAAATTAAAGTTATTGAGCGGAAACTGAATTTCTATTTTTAGTAACAGTGACATTGACCTTGATTACAGACATCTGGGTAGCAATTCGAAGCTGCGTCTTGATGTAAGCTACCCATACAGCAAGTTTGGTGTAAATAGGCCAAAGCAAACTAAAGTTATTGAGCGGAAACTGATTGTTTAGTAACAGTTACATTGACCTTAATCACAGACACCTAGGTGCAATCCCAAGCTGTCTCTTGATATAAGCTACTCATGCAGCAAGTTTGGTGTCAATAGGCCAAAGCAAATTAAAGTTATTGAGCGGAAACCTCCGTTTGACGCCATTTAGGATACTCCCACCCGACCGCCTGCCCGCCCGCCCGCCATTTACCATTCTAGCAACCAGGATTTTCGTTGAACACCTGATAAATAAAGGGGCAATATTGTGAAAAACATAAAAGAAATTAAGATTCTTGGATATTTAACTGATAGTTACTGGAAAATATCTTCTTTTCAGGCTGAAAACTCTGTAGAAAATCAGTAGAATGAATTATCTGAATTGCATAAAAGGCATAAACACAAAAAGATTTGCTTCTGGTAACCCAATCCGACCATGCAGTCATTTTTAGATATTATATATATATTTTCATTTCAGGCTGACAAATACAACATTTGCACATAGTGACTAATATGGTCTGTGTAGCCTTTTTTGCTGAGTGAAAGTGTGTCATTATTAAGGCCTAGTGTGGGTTAACCATAGTAGAACATAGCAGCCTGTACTGAAACGTATAGATCATAGAAGACCGTATAGTTAGTCACACACTTTGCAGTGATTATTTGTTTAAAGAAAACAAAATTGAAATATAACTTAAAGGAAAGAAAATATGATGTTTTTTTATTCTCTTGTAAAGTTTAGAAAATATGACTTACGGCAGATTTCCGATAAGCCGTCGATATGTTCATTATATGGATTAGATGTTAAATCTCTTATTTTTTTTAATAACTATGTTGGAAAGATAAAATGTAATGCCTATTGTGCAAATTGACTAATATGAACCAAACAACTCTTCACAATCAATTGTTTTAAAATGCTATGCCATGATATGCATTTTTCAATAAAACGCGATTCTGAAAACTGTATTCAATAACAATAAATTAAATTTAAATATTGTTATCTTTTACCATCTATTTTTCTGTCTTATTAAATTATTTTCTTTGTTAAAACATATCATCAAAAAAAAACACCAGAAACAAATTTAAAATTGTAAATGTAACATAAGGATTCCAGAAAATTAGCATTTTCACTGTTTTTTCCCCCAAACAGACATTTCGCATTATGATAGCAGGGTGGATTTTTAATATGTTAAAAGACTAGTCTTGATTTTCTCCCCCCCCCCCCCCACCACT
>Ga0224511_10004572_pt1 | contig 10516 bp, 7 predicted proteins | sample SF_May12_sed_USG_2_FD_169988 | JGI IMG/M metagenome (GOLD analysis project Ga0224511, IMG submission 169988) | Sediment microbial communities from San Francisco Bay, California, United States - SF_May12_sed_USGS_8_1 | ecosystem: Environmental > Aquatic > Marine > Sediment | place: USA... | reverse complement strand
TAGAAGGAACTCACTTTGTTGGTTAATCGGTTGACCCTTGGTTTGTCCGCGTACATTCGTGTTTAAAGTTGATGGAGCAAAGTACTTTAATTTCTTATGCGATTGGAATGAAACAATAATTTTACGCCACCTACGTGTATACGAGTGAAACCTCAGCCCCTTTGCGAACTGCGTACTTTTTTAACATTGCTTACAACCATTTTTGGCTGTGAACCGTATAACAACAAAAGCTTTACTGCTAGTAGTGTTATTGTGTTTCTTAGATATTTTTTCTATTGTTCGGTCATAACATATCATATTTGACCAATCTTTAGAAATTATGCACGAGCGTAGTGAGCGTTGTGATTTGGCTTAATATGTGTTTTTCGTGTTTCTTGCTAAAAATATATTTGATTTGAAAGTTTATGTATGCGTACAAATGCAATAACTAAGAATTTCACGTTCTGCGTACAGACACTTCGTGTTCTGTACAAGGCCTCAATACACCCTGAATATTTCTTCCGAAAAGGGGATCTGGTTACTCTCATATAGAATTGCAAGACACCCTTTTCGCAGACAGCAAATGATAATGTTGAAATTCCGATTTAAATATTACGACAAAACAAGCGAAAAAGATGAAAAAATGCTTGAAAATTTGGGCAAAGTGATTTTCTGCCCCATGGCTTGGCATTGATTTCACTAAAATGTGTGAGATGTATTGTAATTCTGGATTGTGCACATATTTCTTCCCAAAGCACTTGTAATTTTAATGTAAATGCATTATTAAGCAGTTGTTTAGAACTTTGGGCAAACATAGATGTCCAGAAGATGGCTCCTTCTTGACCTAAGTACTCCAGCTACAGCGATGGTGGATGTAAAAAATATGGAAAAAAACTCCTTAAGTTGCCTCCTAGAAATGCTTATTCATATAATCGTTTATAGTTAACCAAAAACGATCAGATGCTTATATCCAAATATCTGGAAATAACTGACATGGCATGACTGAAAATTAAGCATTTTTGCGCCTCAATTATTTGTAATGGAAAAAGTTACATGATTTAAACGCGCAAACTTTTGTTTTAGAATTTTAGCGTGAGTCCGCTTATTTTAACATTTCCTTTTTTTGAATTTGCAAAGACTTATAAAAGCAGGACTTTATTCACATGCGGCAATGTCTATCATTGCAAACGTTTGTTCTTGTGTTTGTTTGATAGTTTTCAATGTTACATTCCCAACAAGCCATGATTTTCTTAATAACGATAAAATGTAACGAAACTAACGCGCAAAAATAGTGAGTAAATTGACGTCAATGTCATTATTTGTAGGCAAATCATTTTTAAATTTGACCATTCGTTACTTGGTACGCTGTGTCAGTGATTTTATTTTTCATAATTCGTAGATTCAGTTATTTGTTCACAATGAATTGAATTCCCGTAAGATTTTTGCAACACCACAGACAAGGACTGGACTCACTGGGTTCACTGTTATGACACCAAGGGGTCGACGCGTTATTGCTTATTTTCTATCGAAAGCATAAACGTTTCGTATATGTCTCGTGCAAGCCATATTCCAGTAAAATATTTTCCGCATCCGTTGGTGCCAACATTATGATGGCCACTACTTTAGTTTTTAAGAAGACCCTGCAGAGAAATATTTGAAGTGAAGAGATAATTGTCGCCCATTAGTACCAGGGTTTTTATCGAACACTTTCTTTCCAAAAAACTTTTAAATGTTTCAATTTTGACAAAAAAATACCTTCGAACTAATGGGTGTGGCAAGTTTTTACGACCCCTTAGTATCCTAACAATATACCACGTGATTCCCGGAATTGAGGGAGTTTCTTATTAATATTTATATTGTGTTTAATGTTTAACCACTGAACGGATTCCACAGGTCAACTCAATGTTTTAAAATATGTTTTATGAAGGTACTGCAACGTTCATGTTTATGTAATTTGCCGCATTTTCACCAAAGCAAATGCATACATATGGTTATTCGCCATCGTTTTTTTAAATTTACAAAACAGTTTCAAATATTGAATAAACCTTTTACCTCCCCTAATAACAAAACTAACCTCTATTGTGCCACACCACGTCACATTCAGTTGGGCGACAACGGCGGATGCCTTTGAGCCTTCTTGAACGCGTTTCTTTTGTTCAAACACATTCGCTGATTAGTTAGACCATTGTGAAATACAGGCATGCATTTCTGACCATACAACCTAGATATTTTATCATTTATTATTTATCATTTATGTTTAAATGTTTGCATAAGATTTATAACGTATATTTTCACTATTCAATTTAACTGATGAAATAGAAAACCCTCAGGAAAAAAGCCTGCACGAGAAAACAGCAGCCTCGGTTGTATTGAAGCTGTTCATCAGTAGTTATGAATGATGCCACACTACTGATTTGAAATAAATAAAATAAAAACTGATACTGAAGTTGTTTTTCCACCTTTTGTTTGAACTGTGTTGTGTTTTGTTTGCAAACTGCTGAGAATCCTTTAACTAAACAACTGAACTTTATAAATAATACTGTGTCTGTATTTTGTTAAATATTTTAATTATATTTAAATAATTTAATGGAAAATGATAATTTTTCCATAAATCATTCAATGCCATTGAATGTCTGTACATCTAAACCACAATTAGTTTTTATTACATCTACTCGCGTGGCATTTCTTTACCATATTTTATATGGAGTTGCACTTTTCCATGATTCCATTTTGTCTAATGGAGATATTTTACATTCTGTTTTGTTTTATTGTCTAATTATAAATCTGCTTTTAAACTTTATGTTCCATTTAATATGTCATTAAAATAACAAATTTGTTCATTAATTCCTTTTTCCAAACCCAGATTTAGGTATGGAGGTTAAAATGTATATTTAGTTTGTTTGTACGCAGTGTTTTTAAAAATACTTATATGAGTTTGGAAATTCACATTTAGAAGTCACGATTAGATCTAGTAACCAGCTATTATAAGAACATACCAATTTTATCATAATACGACTTTGCTACAATTTTGTTCATTTTTTTTCTGTTTGGCATGAATGTATAAATTTTTTCTAAAACAAACAAAATATTATGTGTATGTTAAGAATGCTAACTGCTGTGAAAATCTGTCAACTATTTATATGTATATAATGTACTTGACGAAAAGCTGTTGCAGTTTAAGTCAAACTGTTACGAGTATGTTCTGTTCCTATTTTCTTTTCAAACTGGTGCATTAATAGAGTTTATAAAACATAACAGATAAGTGTGACGCAATCTAGAAACGAAGATCACGATACAATGTCAGGGAAATGTACGTCTTTTGGTGTAAATCTTATTAGTCCTGGCGAACAATTGTTCTATGGGATGTACGCTACAATAGCGTCTTATAAAACATGAACTAATTAGCACGCAAGATAAATGCAATTTAGTTTTTTCTTCTCTACATTATTTAACTTAATAAAGTTTCTAAAAAAAATTATTGTTTAAGAAAATTCTTGAGAAAGACAATTTAGATTGAAGTTTACATGTACGACTAAATTAACTTTTCGAGTGTAAGGGGGTGAACAACAATTGTATAAATCCAATTTACTGTAGGCCATTTTTAAATTAATTTATTAAATTTCAGTTATATTTTATTACATTTTAATCATTGAAATTATTTTATTAAATTATACGAATTCTTTTTCAATTATTTTTACCATCTGTCATGAATTGTCTACAACATCTATTAATAAATATATAGGCTGGTGTATGCGACAACTGTCCAAGCCAAGATGGCGCCCTTTAGTCTTTTTTTTAGATACAAGTGCGTCATGTCGTATATAGTTTTTACATACATCTACTTATTTAGCGAATGCTTTGATAACATTTCAGGTGTTATTGTTTTTTAAATCTATGAAAGTTAAAAACCCTCAGTAAACAGATGCTTCACTAATTGATCTAATGGTATATTACATAGTACCTAAAACGTATTTTTAATTATTACAATAACACAAATATTTGCACAAATACTTGTTATTCTTATTATACTACCGATTAGTAAAATAATATTGTGCAAATGACACAAAATGTGAATATAGTTCACGGTCAAATTGTCTGGTTGGTTTACTGCCCATCAACAACGACTAGGCTTCTGGTCAAAGGACACGTTTGCTCCCTCGAGCACGAAGAGGTCCTAAATACGAGGGGTTGGTATGGAAACCTAAAACAGTTATGCAGTTTGACAGTGTACATTGTTATTGTTGAATTTCATCTCATTGTGTTATTGTTATTATTATATATCCTTCCCTATAATATTAACACGATTGAAGCCTTCTTGCTCTACAAAGTAAATTCAGTCAACGAACAGTACCTGTATGTGATATATTTGTACTTTTCCAACATCTCTTTTCAATAAGCTTGTCCTAGAAATGTTATAATTTTACTATTTTTTTGGATTTAAAATAACGCCTCACAAAGAGCTATATCTTCTAAAAGATGCTGTTAGATCTTATATTCATGACGACACGAGTATTTTTATATGACGAAAATCTCAATATTAAACATTGGTTCTTAGATTGTCTGTCATGTATTTATTGTCTTTTGAGTTTATTTTAAATAATATCATATCGGTTTAGGAAAGACATGGACTACAACGTTTACTTTCAGAGAAATTTGCGTCTAAACATTGGTAACCAAACATATATGCAGCCAACCAAATAAAAACGAAGTGATTTTACTATATTTCATTTCTATTATTGATGCATTTCTTTGTGAATGTATTTTATACTACATTTGCTAATAAACTAATCACGTAGGCCATTGTCAATTGATTAATAATCTCATTGTATAGTGATCATGAATGGTTTGTATGGCATTAACTGAAACTGTACCAGTAATCACACGCTCTGGAATCACGTGGCTCATTGTTATGGGTCGAAGAAAAAAGACAACACCTATTAAATCGAAGCTAATTTCTTTGTCAAATATTAAATGATTAGATTTTTTATCAAAAGTGGAAAAACTACATTGGCATACGCATGCTCTTTTTTGGCTGACATTACCAACTACACTCATTAAGTCGCAACCAAGACTTGATTTACTTGCAGCTTTTAAACATTTTTGCTAGATCTTTAACCTTCATTATTCATTCCCTTGTAGATGTAAGCGACACAATCAAAGTTTATGACGTATTCACCGGGAGTTTATATATTGTACCGTTTACAATTGCATTTATCTATAACCATTAACAAAGTATTTCGTGTAGATGTCAGTCTATTCTGTAATATTCTTGATGTGCGTATACATGTACATGTCCACAATGACCTTCATCAATGACCTTTACCATTGACCTTTATCAATGTTTCTCATGTAAATGTAAGCCTACCTTGGAATATTTACAAAATTCATATACATTTTTACAATGCCCTTTCACCAAAGACCCTTACCAATGATTTCATAGATGGCCGAAAAACACAAAAATATAGTTTTTCTAAATGTCTGTTGTGTCATGATGTTGTACGTGTTTTTGTGTCGTTCTTTGTGTTAGTTTTTGTACGGGCCATTTTGTCATGGTGCCCTTAAACTTGACATGTCTGCATTGTTTACAACATTCTTTATTTGAACATCTCTTCAATTTATATTATGTGTAGGTGAAACCCTGCCTTGAAATATTCACTAAGTTCTTACCTGGTATATCTTTTTTACAATGTCCTTTATCAATGACCTCTACCATTGATTTTCATAAATGACTAATGTGTAGATGTAAACCTAACTTGGAATTTTTTTACAAAATTTATATTCATTTTTACAATAACCTTCACCAATATGACCTTTACCAATGGTCTTCATAAATGACTTTTGTGTAGAATTAAGCCTACCTTTGAATATTCAAAAAGCTCATACATATTCACAATGATCTTTATCAATGATCTTGCCAATGACTTTCATCAATGACCTTGCCAATTACATTCATCAATGACCTTGCCAATGACTTTCATCAATGACCTTGTCAATTACATTCATCAATGACCTTGCTAATGACCTTTATCAGTGACCTTGCAAATAATTTTCATCAACGACATTCATCAATGACCTTGCCAATGACATTCAACAATGACCTTAACAAGCCTCATCAATGACCATCATCAATGACCTTCACCTATGACTTCCGTGTAGATGTAAGCCTAACCTTGGCATTCACCGCGTGCCTTAATCTGTGATTATCACATCAAGGCTCACACAGTGAACACTAATTTTTGGCTTTTATACATTTCTTTCGAGTTGAAGCCGTCTTTCGTATATATTCATCCTTGTATGCAGTCAATGAACCATAGTATATGACTTGTGTCCATTTCCTTTCCTCTTGTTGTCATCGAACACATGTTTCAGGCTTTTATACATTTCCTGTCAGTTTGAAGTCATTTTTCAAGGAATTATTTAAGCTTCTGCAGATATAGTTATAGGATTACATCAGTGTAATTGTCAAGTTTTTAAATACGTTATCAATATTGTGTTCTGTTAAAGCAGCCCACTTGTTTATTTTCTTTCAACTAATATCCTGCTAGACTGATATTCTTCCGTTATGTAGCAGTAATTTCATAACATTAATTCCCTCCTAGGAGTCTGGTATATATCATCCATCCGCATTGCAGTTCCTCTTAAAATTTTATTTGAATTCCCTTTCCGTGTATGCACTCAACGCTCATTTCTCAACATTGTGACATTGTTATTCTCTCACAGAACAACCGCGGTTGTAAATGACAATTTAAAGATGTAAAACCGCAATGATACGTCCATGACTTTTACGTCAAGTTTGTTCATTTCCCTTCGGCGTGTTGTTTTCTGAGTTCATTCTGGACGATGAAGGCTGTCAAAGACAATGATACAATAGCACACAGCATTAATGATTTGGATGTAGACCACGTCTTGGAAAGCCTGATGAGGTGCTGAATAATTCATAGACTCTCAGGAAGAAAACCCGGTGTTTGCGGTTCTGAGAATAATTAACTAGACAGTCTCGGCTCCACAAGCACGTGTGGTCCATCTTTGCCATGTCCAGTCGCTTTCTTCCCGTACTCACACATAATAGATCAATTATTCTTCTTCTGCATATTTAGATATAAGTCCAATTTCTTTGTCATGACTGTTTTGAACATAATTACATGTCTGTATGGGTGTTTTGTTATGAATAAATTAACGATACATTCTATAAGGAGTTCCACAAAAAGGAAGAGGTCGGACAATATTTAACCATTTTATATTGTTTCAGTCTCAAAGTGAATATTTTGAAACACAGTGCTGATTGATGTTTTTGCTTGACAAAAAGTGTTTTCGGTATTTCATGACTAGTATGTCATGTATTTATATTTTTTACCTATGTGCAACGTTTCAAATCGTTAGAAAGCTTAATGATAAGCTTTAAACTTTTATTTATGTATCGTAGTTCTGATCATGAACATTCTATTCCAGATATAGTAGGAACGCTTAATTCTAATGAAAAGTACATGATTCCTGTCTGTGGCTATCCTGTTATTTTTTATTTCTCTGTAATTGACTGTGTCTGTTTGAAAGCCTCGTGGAAGACTAGAAAATGTTTGACATTTCCTCTTCGTATTGATCTAAGAGTATACATAGACAGTTTAACTACTCTTTTAATGGAACACAAATCGTCCATCTAAATCATGGGGGCTTAGCATTGCCGTTTTGTACTCTCTGACGTATGAAGACAATATTTGGAATAGACTTAAAATCGTCTAGAACGGAAATCTGCCTAGCAGTAGTCGCAGAACTGAATTTATCAGTCATTTATGGGTTCTTTCCATCTGCCTATGTCAGTTAAAGTGCTACTTTCGCATTAAATCCATCACTACAGTCTCATCTTTCATTTTCCTACTCATGCAATATAAGCAACGAAATCGAACGTTGTTTTTATACGTTACTAGGCCATAGACCTGAAACATCAACTTCATACAAATAATGTGTGTACTAACCTGTTTCTTTTGATACACCATTAAGAATCACACAAGTTGATACATGCAAGTACCGCAACACATAAAGAAATATCTATAAAACATACATGCTAAAAACTAACCTTTAAAATGGCTATTAATCTAAATTACCCATTTGAGCCACCTTAGTTACAAGCTCGACGTTTGCTAAATGTAGACACAGCGTGATTATTTTGCTATTGTTGTCTGCAGGTATATGTTTTCAAGACATATTCGCGGAAAAAAGTATTTATTTTCAAGTAATCAAACTTGATTCTTTTTAATTGTCCTTCTCATTTAGCAACTGTCCAACCATGCCAATAAGATTGGCTGATACCAGAACAAAAACCCACAGCAGACATCAGAAAAAAATGAATATTTTCACATCGATTCAGATCAACATTAATCATGTGGTTATATTCAGCCAAGTTTCATTGCCAAATCGTATTGTATTAAACCACTGGTGTTTGGTGTTTGGCATATGTTGGTCCCTTAAGGCTTGTCTGTACACAAGATACACGAGTGCAGTTCAGGCACAGACAAGAGGCGACTAACTAACCACATAAAGTCACAACTGGAGCATAAGACCACACGGTATTGATCATGCGGGTTTTCATGGATGCATTAGAGGACGCAAAACGTCTACCACAATTGTTTGCTATTGTCATGATTGTATTGTAAGATGATTCGACAATCACTATCTCACCTGCTCCTGTCACCCACGTACAGACACATTCTGTAAAATGAAGAACGCAAAACAAATAAACGTTCATAAAGTGACTACATCATTAATTATTTTTGTGTGGAAATTTGCTTGGCCAGCAAACATTTCATTATATTATTTGAGATTTTATGGCATTTTCCATTGACAACAACAACCTTCAGTCGTTATTTCATAATGTCTTAAGATACAGAAAAAATGCTTTGATGAATTATGATAATATCTTTTTAACTTTTCTATTTCGCTACAGACACATCTTCTATGTGCAGACACAAGGTAACAAAGTAAGAAGTAGCAAACATATCAAAGAATGGCTTTCCTGAGAATACAAAGAGGCGTATGGACATCTTCGCTCAACATACAACATTCATCGCCGGTGTCGCTCTTCTTATACGCCCTTGCTTCATTTCCCATTGCTGTTTCTTCTATTGTTTCCACTTAGTTTGTGGAGTTATTTCTACGCGTGGCTTCTTTTAATGGCTTAACAATTAATGCGTCATCGCCGCTATCGTTATAACCGCAATGAGGTGTCGCATTCAATACAGAGAGGCGTTTGCAATTATGACAAGAAATAATCGAAAAAAACATTATTTCAAAATTACTCTGCCACGACCAAGTCATTATTTGAAGTCGCATAACTTCATTTGAATACGAAACCATTTAATGTGTCTATTTAAATAAACGTGAATTACCGAGATTGTCTCTCGTTTACTTCCAAGACAATTGTAAAGAATAAAATAAAATAATGTATTCAAAAGCGAACATCAAAGGCAGTAATGAGTTGTAGATAGAAAATAGAAATTAATGAATGAATAATAAAGGTTTTTCCTGGTTAATTGTTAGTTACGTAAGTATTGGTACGTAAGAGTATTCCAGGAAGTCTAAAACAATCTCTTTGTTATGGTCTACATGCCCAAAGCGAACGTTACCTGTACACGGTGACACCCAGGGTAGTCTGTTTCATATGATTTGATGAAATTGTGCAAATGGTTCAAGAAATCATATGTATACATGTATGCAGCGTTGTTAAACTAGCAAAGCAATAAAATATGTAAGACACATGTATGCTTTGGCATCTATCAGTGTCAAAAAATCATTTAGATCTTTCACCGCTACAGATAACACAAAAAGAAAATCCCTCTTATTTTATTTTAGCATAACGAGGTAGATGTTCGGTTTACGGACTTTGAACAACACAAGCACACATTTGCAGCAGTATAAAAGTTTCTTGAGCTAAATATGTGACATTTTAAGATTAACTATTCTGCTTTTTACCATTTATAGCTAGTATGTGGGCAATAGTTATGACGTAACTGTTATGACGTGGCCACGCCATAGCAATCACGTGCCTAATTAGTACCGGTAGTTATTAACGCGCTGGACAGCGGTGTTTTCCCTGGATCGATTTCCATGCCTTTTATGGTTGCCTGTGTTTTTTTTGCCGTTGTGTTTTACTTTTCTAAATAGATTGCAAGGAAAAATAACTTTTGAAACAAACTGTTTGTATAAGGTGATGACTGACATTTAAATCACAAAGTTTTTATTTCAGATTCCGTCATTGTCTAAATAAAGCTGTGTGGCGAGATATTCCACTTTTGGACAAACCACCGCGAGCAAAGAGCCGGATACGGCCCTACACTACGACACGACCCGACATTTCCAGAGCATCGTGGGACTACAAGGCGTTCCCAACACGTGCTGCATGTTGGAGCAGATATAACCGCGCGCACAATGCACCGTGAAATCAATAAACTATCACCGAATCAATACACTTTACTGCATCAGAGACAAAGGTCAAAGGCGGCTAATCAAGACGAACGGTACCATAAACTGGTTTCTGTAGGAAAAT
>Ga0224511_10004570_pt1 | contig 10517 bp, 11 predicted proteins | sample SF_May12_sed_USG_2_FD_169988 | JGI IMG/M metagenome (GOLD analysis project Ga0224511, IMG submission 169988) | Sediment microbial communities from San Francisco Bay, California, United States - SF_May12_sed_USGS_8_1 | ecosystem: Environmental > Aquatic > Marine > Sediment | place: USA... | reverse complement strand
GAACGAATTTAACAGGGGGAACGGTTGTACAGTGGAACGATTGTCCGGGATTTAATTATATGCAAACTCCTCCCATGAATCATGTCACCTTTTGCGTTACATAAACTATATAATACATTATGATTGCCCATTGTTTTCAGAAACCTGACTACACACAGTCTGCGACTCCTCAGCTCCAAACAGGCGCTCGCCGACACCGCCCAGTTCATTTCCTACATCAAAAATTACCACTTGCAGAGCAAGAAGGTCGTTGTGTTTGGGGCAGGATATGCAGGTCTGTCTACCGATACGCTATCTTAATACATCAATCACACTTTTTATAGGTGGTATAAACTTTCAAAAGTAATATTTTGTGCAGCTAAAAACTATCGGAGCGGTAGGAGGGACCATAAGCGGTGACCAAGCGTATACGGCGTTTCCTTAACGGTGGCCAACGTTTGTTGAACGGTAACGAGCGGTGATGAACTTTTGTCACCGCTCCAGGAACACTCCAGCACCGTTAGTTCGGTGGGACCTGGGCTTGAAGTGCGTCTTCCTACCCATTTCAAGACTTTCTAGACATGCTTTTACAACTGTTTGCAAAATCAATTAGACTGCACAATGATAAAATGGTCCTTGTATTGACGCTCTATAGTCGCGAAGGCGGAGCCTATTTTGTTTCAGCGAGAGAGATCACCGATACTGTCAGTTGAGCAATTAGTGGTTTTATAATGTTCAGGTTCTCTGGCGGTGTGGATGCGGTCCAAGTACCCGTATCTTGTGGACGGCGCAGTTGCCTCTAGTCCGCCTCTCGTCGCCATGTTTGACTTCCAGGGTACTCCATTTTATTAACTTAATGTGTATTTTAATTGAATATATCACGTCTATTTTTAAGCATTACGCAAATAATATTAGTGGTACTCTTTCTCTGCGCGTGTTGCGCCCTGCACCATTAAGGTTCGCCCTTCCCTTTTTAAAATTCAGGCTAAAATCCTACTGTATATGCCTTCTATGTGCCGCAAAGATACTTGGCAGATGGCGAGGCCTGACAACTCAGTTCATCTTCCAACATTGTGTTGCCCATGTTATTTGACCAATGCCATTTTCACGTGGTGCACATTCCCCGACCTTAATGTCAAATGTTTGATACTTTTGTAGATTCTGTATTATTTTTTGGCTCTGAATTTTGGGGATTTGGAAAATCAAAGGCTATAGAAAGAGTCTTAAACGAAGATGTACACTTGCCAATTAGTCTCTTTAACAAACTGTTTACAAAGTGACACATGGCAATATGTATAACGACACTTATTATTAATATCTTTATAAATAAAACGGTCGTATTTGGGAACCATGAACTGACCTCTATATAACAATGCCATTCTCCGCAGACTACTACGTAGCAGTCGGTGAGGCCCTGGCCGCCGCCTCCCCGAGCTGTGCGGCCAACGTACAGAACGCCACGGCCACGATGTTCCAGTGGTACGGACAGCCAGAGATGAGGGCCGTCATGAATCACATCTTTAGGTACGGCTAAGGTTTACCATTCACAATCTAACAGCATGGGATAGCGGGTTACATCACATCATGCCCTTTAGGCGAAATTGGCCGAGTAGTTCCGATTGTACCATTGAGTGCACTGTGAGTTCAGCGCTTGTTTAAATACACTGCTCGATACACCAAAGATAATTCAGCCTCTTTGTAAATCCATGTATAATACATGTACATTAAATCTTTCAGATCTATATATTGTTTTCATATACACATACATGTTCATACATATACATATTCATAAACTCTTTAAATGCCCTAAAAGAGGCATATTTTGTCGCCGCGATTCTTATCGTCTTTATGAATGTATTTTGCGTAATTTAACTAATATAATAAATTGTGCTTGTAAGTCTTCGAACCGATGACTGTGTGTCGTGTCGTCATTTCCAGGCTATGCGCCAAGATCAACCACGGCGATCTAATGGACCTCACCATGTTTTTCTTCCGCCTTGCCGAGAACTTTGCCCGAGTTGTCCAGTATAACAAACTCGACTTGGAAATGCTGGTACCATATATATTATGATTATTTGTGTACTCTCACCTATAATTTTATATACTTCCAAATGTACACACCATAAGCATATACACATATCTTCTCTTTAAGCCAACCATGGGTTCCAGGTTATGTTAATTTTGATAGGTTCAGGATCATAAGCTTTACCTTTAGACAGACATTTTACTGGTAGTTTGATACATGTAATCATAACCCAAAGGTTGTTTTAATTTGTGTGTGTTTCCGATTACAAGACCATATTTTCTGTGACGACCATCCATTTTAAACAATTTAAAGTGTTTTTGGCGATTCCCTTACCATACAAAGTTGAAGGGGAAAACATTCCGACCTACCTGTCATAACTGTTGTAATATTTCAGCTGAAATGAACAACATGTTTTGCATAATTTATGTTCCCTATAATGTTCCAGGGCATCGTGAACAACAACGTGACAATTGAAGACATTTGTGACATCATGGACAACCATTTACTGGGTAACACAACCACTCGTATCTGGTATTTGTTTGATGGCTCTTTATTGATATTGATACAACCGTTTACCCTTATTATATTACATTGTATATAATTACAGTAACAGGCTTTTTTCAAAGTGACACATGACAATACAGTTAAGTACGCTTATAAGGAACCCGCTTATAAGGAACATCCGGTTATAAGGAACTAATTTTTATTGCCCAGTCTTTACCAAGAAAAAGAAATCACTATACGTTAATAAGGAACTTCGGTTATAAGAAACATATTTTCTCGGGCCCGATGAGCTCTCTATAAGTGGATTTTACTGTATTATGGCGATGGAATGAGCGGTCGAGAGTGATTAATATATTAAGTGAGGATAACTGGCTTTGCAATCAACCTTTAATAAATGAGTATAAACTAACTTTTTCTACGAAGGTGACGTGGTCTATCGGTACGCGGCCGTCAACTCGCTCCTGCTGGACAACGACGACCGGAAGTGTGTGGACATCAAGTATCCCCACCTCGTGATGACCTTGAACCAGACAGACTGGGACTCGTACTCGGCCCTCGGTGGTAGAGGCATTTTATACTTGACAAGAATTTCACCTAGGTTTGGTGCATAGACATAAGAAAGATAGACCGTGCGCGGTATTTATAACCCACGCGCTATCAACAGTCATCTATGTATATGTCTATGGTTTGGTGTATCGGTTTTTTATTAAACGCATACATGTGTATATTCCTGTCATAAATAGTTATAAAAAGACTAAATGTTTTTAAGTTGAATATCCTATACCAATGAATGTACTAAATTCCGCCACGAGTCCCTTGTATGATAGCGCAATTGCGCCATTAGCTCATTGTACGAGAACACGTGCCTGTATAACCACTGTGTTCCCCAGCACGGCAGCGCCTGTATCTCCAGTGCTCGGAGTTCGGCTGGCCGCGGTCCTCGTGGAAGACCAAGTTCTTCAACCCGTGGTTCGCATTCCCCTTTAAGTAAGAACTGTTTGTACTATTAATGGTTTCTTATCTAAGCCTCTCCTATTTCCGCAGTTCCGCAACTGTCAATCATGTCATCATTTATAATAGTACATGGTCAATATTAATTCAATAAATTAGGTTTATATTGTCGATATTCTGACCTAGAAAATACAACAGAAAGCGTTCTTCCTGTTTGTGATAATCCTTATCACACGAACAAAGGACAACTACAACAAATGGGAGGAAATTGATAATTTGCGAAACTATGCATTGTAGGTTTATATGCATGGAAGTAAGAATTATCACCTACTACAGTTTCGCGTTTTTAATATTTAGTTAAATAGATCATGGTTTTAAGAGACAATTCTTTGTCCACAATCTTTGCTTACTAAAACCTGAAGTAGTGTTAACTAAAAAATAATGCTTGTCGCATTCTGTATAATACATGGATAAAACGTTTGAAATATACTAGTATATAGATATAACAAAAGTCAAATGCATACACATATATTTACACCTTTTTGTAGACACATTCTTATATGTATAATTATTATAGTACACAAGATAAATTAATAATATAATAAAATATTATAAATAAATATTATAAATTATAAATATAATAATAATAAAATATATAAAACTAGATAATACATCATTGTACATACTTAAATTATATCAAATATTGCTGAACGGTTAATGCAGATATTGATTACATGTATTAACATGAGTTATTGCTTTTTTATGTTTCTACTTTCAGTTTTACCACAGACCAATGTATTGACGCCTTTCAAAGTATTTTCGGAGGAGAACAAGTATGAGATTTATTAACCTTTAAAATGAATCATTTTAACACTTAAACCGTTTATTATTTTAATGAGTTTAGAATATATCTTTCCACCTGAGAGCACATAAACTCTCTTAATCAATCAAGACAAAAAGTACCATTCGGGACCCCTCGGCGATGTCTTCGGTGTTATTTTACGACAGTATGGAAATGGCCGAGATGTTACTATTGAAAAAGTATGTGTCTGTAAAAAGTAATGGTAAACACAGCAAATATGTTTATATGTGTGTATAAGACATCTTCTGAATGACATTTTTCATTTTTTGTTGTTCGTTTATTCATATTTTAATTGGAAAAAAGCAAATTGATATTAACATAATAATTTAGTATCAACATTAGGCCCCTATGCATTACAATGCTACCACCTTAACATTTAAAACGTTTTTACGTTTAGATGGGTGAAAATGTGCAGGAAACGAACCGCTTCTATGGCGGCCTGGAACTTCCGGTGTCTCGTGTTGTGATCATCAACGGTGGCCTTGACCCCTGGCGAAGGGCCGGACCCGCGGATGTGCTCCCCAACGCCTATGGCGACTATGAGGTCATAACTGTGGAAGGTGCGTGCGGCTTTTCTAGTATAATGACTAGTTTGCCAGTAATATTACACCAAAAATAACAGGTTTCGGTAATAATGCTTATAAAACTTCTAAAATTCCCGAAATGATTGCCGTAGAAAATGCTTAAATAAAATATTTATTTGCCACAAAATACGACAGTAGACAAAGCAAACTTGTTTTATCAATTTTATAAAAAAAAGTGTTTAATGATAATCTAATGATTAAAGTAATTATTTGTAATACAAACGCGTTCGTCACACCATTACACAATATCTGCTAGTCTTCTAAACCTTATACATTGTTGTGTATATATATCTCATTTCAAACAGCGTGCATTTCATTGTGAATCGTTTTCTAACAGGAACCTCCCACTGTGCCGACGTGCTGCCGGCCTCAATGAGCGACCCAGAACAACTGACGGCCGCGAGGGAGCGAGCGGACAAGCACTTGACCATGTGGTTACGGCCCTAGCACCTAGGGCGAACTGTCCATAAAGTGCAATATAACAGCCGCAGGCTTTAGTTTAGCTCAGAATTGTTTACCAAAACAGCACACTACTTAATCGAGTGAATCTTCAACGTAAAAAAGTGCTATTTTAACTTAAAACGTGCTGCTTCGGTGCAGAAATACTAAACATCTTTCCATTGTTCGCTACACTATCCACAACCTGTTACCTAGAATTTCAAGCAGTGCATTGTTTTTTTAAGATTGCGAATAATAAAAAAATATGTGGAATGGGTCCATCCAAATGTGCAATGCAGAATCATAAAAAAGAATGGCTGATTTTTGGAAAAAAATATAGGTACGAGTTTATTTTTATGCTGGAACCATCGACTGACCTTTAAAAAGTTATAATCTGATTATTGATTATAGTGCATGTTTAATCCGGTAAAAATCTTGAATAAAGCTTAAAAATGCAGTATTTATTTACCTGTTAAACGCAAGATTGTTGCTATTTTCCTGATCTGTGTAATGTTTGGGTACTTTACCAGTCATTTTGATACGAACCCCTATTATACAGGAGGTGAAACCCCCATCCCTCCTTGCTTACCGCGCATTTTTATATTTTAATTTAAGCCTGCTTACGGTCGAATTTTGGCCTTGAATAATGCGCGCTGATTAACAACAAAAACAACCTATTTGGCGTTTTCATTTACGTAAGGAAAATAACCATTTCTGTACGTTGCATAGTTTTACATGTACTATAAGAGACTCCTTGTGTGAGTTCGACCAATGGTTTGATAAATTATGATGATTTAATAGTTTTCACATAGTATAGTTTATTTGTATATACCAGAATGGACTATGTATGAGCTTTACAAATCAGTTTGGGAGATAAGCCTGACTTATTTAACGCACAACGCTGGCTCGTCCGACGTGCATTCTATCTCGGTCCTATTGCATGGACATTGAGGGCCAGGACCTTCTTTACACTTGACGGAGCCTCCAGACTGGTAATAGCACATAGAGGATGAAACATGATGCATAGAGCCGGCATACGCATCCTATCTTTTCGCACTACTCGCGGACATTGAGTTGCCAGGTCATTTCTTGCTGAAGACGGATTCTTCATGGAAGCTGATATTTTGTTTTTATAACCAATATTTATTAAACAAGATATGCATTGCAAAAATAATACATGTTCATAAAAACAATTGATAACAGGGTTTGACAGTAACATAAGTGACAAATGTAAAAACCAAGCTGATATTTGGTCCGACATAACGATAATTCAGATCTATAATACACGTATTGATTGTATTTTTGTAGTAGAATCTCGAGCGAAGCGTGCGGAAATTTCTCAGAACTGCAGATATTAAATGCCGTTTTGGGCACGAACAAATCTTTCCGACCGTGAGGTTGCGCCCCCTTCACACTGGATGCGCTAGTGCCATCAATCCATGTTTGAATCCAATGCACAGATCCATTGATAGACATAATCTATTTAATTTGTTAATATTAACAAAAAAATAGATTAGAATTTCGCCACAAGGAAGTGCTTACAATAGTACAAATGTTAATAGTTAAATGTATATTATTTTTCAAATTAATGGTCAAGGTTACAGACCTACGAATTTGCGAAAAAAAATGAAAAAATATGCGCAGAAAAATAGTCGTTTGACTTTAAATGTGACGTTTGTCGTGTTTCTTTTTTTAATGCAACTTTTAATTGCATACTGCGTACCGGCCCTTTGCGTACTACATTCGGTATAAACCCACGGAAAACTGCGTACCAAAATGGGGAGTCACCCTCATACAGACGCCTTTACAACAACAACAACAATAATAATAATAATAATAATAATAATAATAATAATAATAATAATAATAATAATAATAACTTTATTTTTTTCTGAAGGTGACATTTAGACATATAAAATAAAAGTACAAAACATGCCTTATTTACAAATGGCCTTCAAAACAAAATTAACAAACTTAAATAAACGTAATTATATTATGGATAGTATTAAAGTATAAACATGCATTTTTATAAAGTTCAACAAGATAAATATGCAGTTTAAACAAACAATTATATAACAGCCTATGCTAGCACACATGTAGAATAGAATAGAATAGAATATGTATTCTTAATAAGAAAAATAAAATAAAAATCTTCTTGAAAGGAGGATACGATTGCATCGAACATTGATATAAGCACCATCACTTTCATAAAAATTACCATAAAACAAAAGCAAGTATTTATAATAATAAAATAAAATTATGTTTTAATTAATAGAATCTACATTATTTTTTGTTTTGGTTTCTTCTGTTTGCAATATAAAAGTAAGTCATTTCGAGCAACGTTAAATTAAAATATGACGTCGAATTTCGTGCGATAATTATTCGCGATAAAAGAACGTTGACGTCATAACGTCTATGACTTTCACAAAACACATCACATACTATTGTAAAATGGAGACGTCAAGCTCGATGAAAGATAATGTTGAAATTCGCAGAAATCTAGCTTCTCTGCGTGAAAATGGAATGTTTTGTGACGCGACCATATGCATTCCTAATGAGGTTAAAACGCTCCAAGTCCACAGAGTCGTCATGTCAAGTTGTTCCGAGTTTTTCAGATCATTATTTACAAACGGACTTCAAGAGACGCGTCAAAATAAAATAACGATTCACGGTATTTCTGTTAGAATGATGGAATTGCTAATAGACTACGCATATACCTCGGAAGTTAACATCACAAGTGCCAACGCGATGGAGTTGTTCGAGGCAGCAGATCGTTTCAATGTGTTAGGTTTGTTGCAAGAATGCATTAACTTCTTAGAATCGGAAATTGGAGTAGAAAACTGCATAGGACTTTGGAAGTTTGCTAGGTACTATAACAACAAGCAGCTGAAAGATATTTGTTGGGCATACGTAACGGCTCATTTTCCTACAGTTGTTGAATTGAGCGACGAGTTTCTTCAGCTAAGTGTTGACGAGCTTCTGGAAATCATTAAGGACGACAAACTGGCAGTACGCTCCGAAGATGATGTTTACAACGCCGTGATGAAATGGGCCGAACATTCTCCGAGAGAACGCAAGGATGAATGCTTTCAGTTGTTAAGTGGCGTGCGTTTCCCTTTCGTCACAGAGCAATGTTTCAACGATAAAATTCTAAACAGAAGGGACCTGAAAAGAAGCCCGTGCTGGGAACGGATCAATGAGTCTTACAAATTAGTAAAACGATTTCGATCAAATAAAGACATCAGCGTGAAATCCAGAACGGCAGCGCTGGCTCGGTGGATTAAGCCTCGGGTTCCTAGCCACATCATATTCGTTCTCGGGGGTTGGGCAAAAGCAGGCGTCACCGACTCTTTAGAGACTTACGACAAGGTAAGTAAATCAGTACCGTAGTTCTTTCCCCAGAAATAAATTTAAATATAAATGTATGACAAACACTTATATTTAAGTATAATTCATCGCGCAGCTCAATTTTAAGCGACATCGAGAGATCTTAAGAAATGTGAAAATATTATTTTATGTATACCGGTATTAGCTTTAACACAAAACATAATAATGAAAGCCATTGTAGTTTTACATCTATTTTTGTAAAATGCTGTGTGTATAACATGTATCAGTTGAAACAAATTAAAAAAAAAATAATAACGAAAGAATTCCCGCTTAAGGCGACCTACCAAGGTTTTACAGGAGACGTCTCTCGCATTGAAATTTTGAACAAAAGGTTTCTAAAACAATTTATTCAGTTTAAACTCCATTTTTCATGATTATATTTATTGCTAAAGGTGATTGAGATTAAACGCGATTAAACAACAAACAAACAAGTACCGTCGTAGCAAACTTATTTTAGCCCAAATAGTTTGGTGTGTTGCCCCTTTTTCAGAGAAAATGTGTAATCAATGTTTATTTAAGTAAATATTAATTGTTTATAGTATTTTTAAGGTAACAGACAAGTGGTACGAGATTCGTGGGTGCGAGCTACCGGAACCACGTGCCTACCACGGTACGGTGACGCTCGGAGACAAGGTTTACGTCATCGGCGGCTTCAACGGCTCCCACTACCTCAACAGCGTCATCAGCTTTGACGTCACCAAGCGGAAGTGGGAGGAGAAAGCGCCGATGTATATGTCAAGGTATACGCTTTCTCGATTTAAAAAAATGTTGATCAATTTGATTCTTTATGAGAGTAAATAGGTTACCAACAATATCAGTATTGTTACCAAAAGAGGGTCACCTATTTTTTTCTAATTTATTCTAGAATTGAAAAATCTTTTTTTACAAAAACAAAACGTTACGAATACGTACTGTACTTTGAACTCAAATATCAAAGGACATTTAATGCATGCATCGAAATGACTCATTTTATATCAGATTTCGTTTCCATATTACTTATATATAGAGAAAGACCCATTCATAAAATTAACGTTAGCTTATTGTTAACGGCTTTGTCTATACAACGCGAGAAAATTACACAATTCCAACATTACTAAATGTTCAAGCATCTAAAATATTCAAAGACGAACCGTGTTTAACAACAATTATATAACATTTTGTCATTACCCGAAGAAGGCCTATGCCACACTATGGCCGAAACGTTCTATTGAAAAAAAATGTTTTTAAGTTTGACGTCTCATAATATTAATTTTTATATAAAAAACACAACACAATCATATGAAAGACATGCGTTTGCTAAAATTTGACGCAAATCCGTGTAAATCGACGTTACATGAGCTTCCTCTATAACAGGTGCTACGTGAGCGCCGTTGAGATCGCGGGGACCATCTACGCATGCGGGGGGTATGACGGCCGTCAGCGGCACAACTCTACGGAGAGGTACGACCGGGAGAAGAATCAGTGGACCACCGTGCGGCCCATGTTCTACCAGCGCAGCGACGCGGGATCCGCGACGGTCGGAGGTTTGTTGGCATGTTGTTTTCTTGTAAAATAAATGAATGCAGGGTACAATTTAAAAAACATGTCGTTTTTATATTGTCTTTTAGTTTTGCTTGGCGTTTACTTTACGTATTTGTCGTTGTTAATGTTTTCATACTACTACTACTACTACTACTACTACTACTACTACTACTACTACTACTACTACTACTACTACTACTACTACTACTACTACTACTACTACTACTACTACTACTACTACTCCACTACTACTACTACTCCTACT
>Ga0224511_10004569_pt1 | contig 10519 bp, 3 predicted proteins | sample SF_May12_sed_USG_2_FD_169988 | JGI IMG/M metagenome (GOLD analysis project Ga0224511, IMG submission 169988) | Sediment microbial communities from San Francisco Bay, California, United States - SF_May12_sed_USGS_8_1 | ecosystem: Environmental > Aquatic > Marine > Sediment | place: USA... | reverse complement strand
GTCACAACATATTGGTCAGAAATATGTGTCATAAACACGGGTTGAGAGTCTGGCAATCGCCCGTTGATAATTTTATTGTTCTGTGCAATGATTGCCCTGATGATCAGTGTCTTTATTGCAGCAATTATAGCCTGGCTTTCATGGTGTTTGTTTAATCTCTGTTGTTCGTCTATAGTGATTGGTAAGAACTGTTTTGTTTTGTTACTGGTAACTGGTAAACTGTGTTGGGTCCATTTCTGGTGCAAAGGATACGTTGTTATTTAAGCAATAACTCTGTGGTGCATTGTTTTTTTTTGTCTTTTTTCTCTGCCTTTAATAATTGTAGAAGTCAATAAATCGCAATTTGAGATGATTTTAACGTGACAAATCACTAGCGAGTCGAGGGGTCGTGAACCTATGATTTTTATGCCCCAAATGCTCAATTTCCTCATTTTTGTCGCTCGCTTCGCTCTATATTTTATTTGAAACAAAATGTTATAAAAATATGGCTAAAATCCAAGTACAATAACTATAACCGGAAACACGTAAAATAATTTTACTATTCGGACAGTTTGTTTATTGCGGCAAAGTGTTACGACTGAACCCTTATACACGTCGTTTGCCTAGTGACGTGACATTTGTTGACGTTTTACGGAATATGTGCTGGAATTTTTCTGTACATTACAACATGTATTAAAGTATCCATGTGTTTTATTTATGTTTGTTTTGTTACTTATTTATTATGCTAAGTAATTGAGAAAATACCTTTCGAAAACTAATGGGTTATTTTAAATCGAAACTGTTATCTATTATACATGTGTAAAACATTAGGTCTGTATCCGTCGTGCCCAAAATAAGCGTTGATTTACCGACGTAGGGTTTGCCGCCCCAATGTAAGAATGTTATCTACGCCCCTGAAACACTGCCTCGGCTTCGCTTTCCGCCTTCTTTAGGTTCTCTGGGATCAAGGATTATAGATTGTATGTTGTTTACATTTAAACATAGAGTTCCTAACATGAGCTAGGCGAACGTCAGTGGTGTGGCACTTTTCATTAACATTGATGGACAACTTTAAAACCGAGGCTGCTATGATACCTTGATATTTTCTCCTTTTCTCATATTACTTTTCCGTCGTCCTGACACAGGAGAGCAAATTGTGTCTATATTGTAGTACGCGCAGACGCTACCGGGTTTTAGTTTGATGTCAAGGAGGAGGTAGATATATAGTGGATTTTGAAAGCTCTTTGGGCTGTTGGAAATGCCTCTTACTAATTGTCTTTATGAGACAACACGATATGCTGAGGTGCACTAGTTGAAAGCAATATATGATGCTTATAATAAACAGTACCGTTATGAAAACGATGCATAATCAATACATTGGCCTTAACTTATATATGTGAAATAAGGGCTTAATTGGAGTAGGAACCATACATTTGTCAATATTCATCAATTGTGTCACTGTGTAAAGTATTCTGATATAGTTTTTCTGGGGGGTGGGGGGTACCTAAGGAAGCATAGCCTGCATGGAGAAATAGCAGCCTCGGTTTTTTAAGCTATTTATCAATGGTAATGAAATTGCGACTACCAGTTGATACATGATTGGTACGAAATATCTGGTATAATATTTCTTTTAAAACTACAAGAATGTCTATACACGGAGAAAAGTATATAAAATTTAATGATAATTTGATTCTAAACCATAGTGTGGTATCATGCAATGGTTCAGGGTATCTAATACATTTTAGTTTTAACACAGCATCTATAAATTACCCACAACAGAAACCACATGGTTATCTACATTACATGACCCTGGTCTACATTGTACATGCGCATATACAGATAAAACATTATGTTCGTTTATCGACTGTACAAATATGCAATCACTTTAAAAATAATGAAAAAAAATACGCGAAATAAACATAATAAGAATTGTAACTGCGCTTAACAAAGTTTCTCTCTTTTCAAAAGTGAATTCCCCGTTATGATGCATGCTGTCATAACATATGTCTTGGTAAGTTAACATTGTTTTTCAAAATAAGCAAATGTAATACAAAGTAAGTGATTTAATAAATAATTTATAATACAAAGGACTTGTATACAGTCGAATTACTTACAAACGTGTGTTTTTCCTTGGGATTTTCATTTTCTTAGATTAATTGTATAAGAGTTGAGTTGTTAAAATAATTAAACCATTGTTTCACTTATGTGTGTTTTATCTCTTGTAGTAGAATTCGACCTCTTGAGACGTTGAAGTTAATTCCCTAGTTCACTTTCCGTATCTTAAAATGCTACACACGATGAAGATACTTTGTATGCTTTTTATGCTGTAGAAAGTTAAATTAAACTAATAAAAGAGAATGCCCCCAGGAAGCATAGACTGCAGTGAAAAAGCACCCTGGTTTTATTGATGCTGTTCATCAGTACTAATGAAAGATGCCACACCACTGACGCCCCAGATATAAATATGCTTAGGAGGATACTGGATCAGAAGTTAACTTTTCACAAGAGTGTAGATCTGGTTTTCACTAATTTAAGTTTTAACAAAGCAAGCGTCACGTGTCATTGAAACGCATATATTTGTGAAATCCAAAACTGTGTTTCATGTTTTATTATGTAAAAATCGTGATGTTGGACCACACACATCTCAATTTATATTGTGATATCTTCAGTTTGTGTTTTGGTAAGATTATGTTAATAATTCGGTTTAAACAGACGTATGCAACGTATCAAGTCCCATTCAGATTCTTGCTAATAATCAAACACTTTGTCAACTGAATACTTGCAGGTCAAAGGCCAATACTGGCAAAAAAATGATTGTCCAAGAAACAACCAGAATCTTCATTTTTTCTCAACAAAATTGTCTTTTCGGCAACATATTTCCATTATGTTTTGTAATTGCCCCTTTCATACTTATTGGTAGACCGCTGGCAAAGAAAACTGAATCTTGTTTTTAATACGATTGTCAATTACAAAGTTTTGGACGATACGTTAATCAGCTTAAAGGGTATTTTATTAGTCATTTCCTTTCGAGGGAAACAATATCTAAGCAAGTCCAATATCTCTAATTCACTTGTCAACCCCTCATTTATCTCGCTTTCATGTTTAATATCATTAATTGTATGTTTCAATAACATTTACAGCGGAGCATTAGATTAGATTTCTCATTCAAAGAGTTCGTGAATATATTTATTTATTAACCGAGCTTAAAACACAAAGCGTATTTGTGTAAAACATATTAAGAAATGTCCCTTGAACCTTACTCAATGTTATGATACACAATGTAGACATCATTTTTTTTCTGACTTTTAAGTCGAAATCATTATGTCTGTATATAAAAACAAATATTTGAAAAATAAAACCTAAGGCGTAACATAAAAGTTACGGATATTTCTTTTTTATAGTTATGTTATGTATTCCCATGAAAAACTGTGAAGTTTTTCGTTCGTATTACAATCATCAATGACCTGCAATGCAAACAAAACACATATTATATAATGATGGGTGGTATTAATTATACTCTTAACTAAGGTCACTCCTTTAGCTCTTCACATTCATTTACTATTTAAATCAGATGTGAAAAATGTCATGTATTGCTATGTTGACCTAAATTGAAGACTTTCCAAAAAAGTATAATGTAATTGAACCGACACCTGCCGCAACATTTAACAGGAAAATCTTAAATAATTTACTAGGGAAGAGTGTCTCCGATTTTAGCAAGTTTTCGTCGTTATACCATTACCCACAGTTTAGTTAAATATTGTCTTATGTGTTTAACTCGCGCTAAAACATTAACTGTAGACACAGTAGCCCGTATTTTCTAAATGTATAATATCCGGGCTAGCTCAGGAATGCCCGGTACGGTACCAAAGAGTTGTCAACAACTTAACGCGTTTCTACGTTACCTATTCAAATCCGTGAGCTGGCAGAAACAAATATATAGTAATAAGCAATGGTCACCATGGTAATGACATATCTAAACACAAAAGTAACAAACACCAATGAAGGATTGATTTAAAACGCAACTTCTCAAAGAATATCCTACCCACGTCTGGTATCACGTCAACGGCACAGAGGAACGACCAGGCTACCCGTGAACCGATCTGGTGTACACTAAGACACTCCTTTACGCCAAATGTTGGTCGGCTTTTATGGCAAAAGTTGGCATCAACTATTTTCCTATGATGACACCCATGATTCCGCTGTATCGTTCAGTGTTTAGAAATGATTTGGATCCGACCAAACACATCTGGAATGACAGTGTATACACACAATGCGATTTAATGTTCTAGCACTTCCAAACGGTATCATTGTTTTATCGTGTGTCTATTTTGGGTTGTATCATAACCATTTAGCATCTTTAAATATTTTGAATTCGGGTCAATCCGAAAAACAATCCATGCAGCATGATACTAAACATGTTCACTTAGTTGATCGCAATAACAATAATAATAAAGGATAACCTGTGTCTGCAGAGCGATGCTTAAAACAATCTTCTATTACGTTAAGCAGAAAACTTTTTAGTGTCAGTATTGCTACCTGTTTATAGTTGCATTTAACTGACCATGCATGTATAAATTATGTAATTCAATGGAACTTGTTTGACATTCCTCTTAAAGATGCTACGAAATTTGTTATTTGCATAGTAATTGTTCAGTTTATAAACGAAAACAAATTGTTGTATTCGTACGCCAATATGTGTTAGCAATGGATTACTGTCTAAACGTGCATCTCACCAAAACATACCCCTATTAAAAATGAAGACGTGCCTGCGTCAAGAAGTCAAAACGCCCTTGAATATGTCAAAACCTACCCCTTTGTTTTCATGCAATATTATTATAATTCATTAGACATAATTAATAGTGTATGTTTATTATTCTTATAATATAACACTTTAACGAGTTAATTGTTAAATATTGTAAAGAAATAGTTAAATATTTAAACCAATTTTTAAACATATTGTGTGATGATTATGAAAAAAAAGGATTTTTTCCTAAAACATAACACAACATAATCAAAAACAGAAAACATAATCAAACTAAAAAAAAAGAAAAGAAAATTGTTTGTTTGTTCCAGCATATCTATTTTTCATGAATAAGTTAAATACTGTATACACTATCATGCTACTTCAATGTTTATCGTAACATAATAATACATAATAAATGAAACAAAATTATTAAATTCAGCTGTCCTTGATTTGTCAACAATATGGGCACGTTTTGAATTCGTCGTGAGGAACGTTTTGACTCTAATTGGAGTACCTTTTGACTTTTTATCAGAGATACGTTTTGGTGAGAGGTACGTTTTGACTTTATCAGATTTACGTTTTGGTGAGAGGTACGTTTTGACCGTTTCCCTTAGCAATTGCTCTATAGATATGGCGAGGAAGGACACGAAGGTCAAGGGTCAATAAATAATGATCATCACAATTAGGCTTATATAAAACTGGATAGACATAGAACATTAAAAATGAAACATTTCTAACAAATTGTGACATTAAACAACTTTTTAAAGTTTTTGTACACATGATACACATTCCTTTAAATATTAAATGGTATTATTTGATGGGTGATTTGTTACATTTGCCTTAGTGACGTCATTGTGTCGCAAGAGTTTGAATGTAGATAACACTTAATATACGAATATTATAAGTACAACTACATTTGTATTAGTACTAGATGAACATGTGCTTGACGTATTGAACAGCCATCCTACGCCATAGGGGGTATGCATATAGTTACAATGCAGTTCTTATTAGGTGTCGGAAAATGCACTTCAGCTGCCGCGCTGTCTATTGAAATACGATTGAATCCGACGATAACTATACATGTAATATCATTTGCTGTCTTTTAGTCCCAAATCCCAAATATCTGGTACCAGTTAACACATGCTTTACAAACGTCTTTTTGTAAGAGTATCTGCTAAGGTACTTTCTAGATATTGCAAAACACGACAGTAATACTCAAGAAAACATCTAACTAGTTTGGCCTTGAATCAGTTTTACTTCATCAATGAACCAATCTCTGAGATAACATTTATAAAGCTTCTTTAAGATGGAATGTGTGAAAGATTTGTTTATTAAATGAATGTTTGGGCTAAATCAATGTCCCTGGTGCTCCACATGCTCTTACAGGTCAGATCGAAATACGTTGAGGACTAACTGTCAATTACAACCATTCCTCTTACAACAATGTATAGAACTCATGTGAAAGTATGTTATTGCCAGTCGTCTGCAGTCCGGTAAATACATGTGAAATCAGATTGGTTTGGCGACGATCAATTTTCGCGTCGATATATTAATACATTTATAGGAACTTGTTTTGTTTTATGTATTTTCAAGCACTTATCAAATGGTGTGATACGTGAATAGAGTACAATGTTTTACATACGATGAATGAACGCTCATTTACTACCATGTATTCTACTACAACGTGGACGATGGGAGCGATATAATAAACCACTGAAAATACATTTGATTTTTACATATATTTATCAAACAACGTACCATGTTTCTTTATGCATCATAGTGTTTACGAATATTGTTTTGTGGAGAAAGCTGGTTTCAAACATCGAACTTTATAATAAGAAGAAAATAATACTATTCAGCGACTATGTACATCTAGTGCATTAAATAGATGTTGCCACAAAAAAATGGATAAGACGTTTTGGCCTTATATATTAATGACCTGATTGTCTTCCCTTGGCAACTCAAAGTTAATCCATGCATATGGTATATTAGGATTCATGCGTGTTAATTTTTGTTTCGTATTATCAGGCACTATTTTTCGATAACATGTGTATAAGCATAATACATTATTTTAGATATTTATTCTTTTCAATGACAAACGATGTGACAACCAACGAAACTATATAATAATACATTGAACATTACAAATACATATTATATTTTTACTCTGACATAACGAACTGTATGTTTCTTGTATGTTTAAGCTGATCTAGACCATTGTAGATTCACATTGACTTTCTTGGTCTTTTTCTGCACTGTTGGACGAATTCACCTGCATCTCATAGACTCGCGCTACTTGTTCACAAACAATACCCTTTATCTTAGCCTGAAGCACCATACGAAATGTGGGTGAAAATGCGTAGCAAATAAAAAACGCGAGTGAAGGGTTTAAATAGGTCAGCAAATCACCGATAACCTCAACAACATTGACAAGATTATGATAAAAGACAGCGTCGTGGACCCACGAGTTAGGCATATTAATTCTGACAATACTTATAGCCGTTGCTGGAGTAATGAGTATCATGAAAGCCACAGCAAGTGCTATAATCATTAACGTTATGTCTGTTGGAACTTGACCATTGCTTGATGACTTTTTCCACGTTGATTTCGTGTACATACCATATATAACTTTTGTAGTAAACAAGAAAATTAAAAGGAGCGGTAGAATGCAGTAAATGCCTAATGAAACCCACGGCCAAACGATGGTCAACACATCATTTGGCGTGTGGAGAATGTAGCATCCGTTCTTGAACAGCTCGTACGTCCAAATTGCGTGAATGCTGACAACCGACAGGCCAACTTCAATAATTATTACCGCAAACTTGGCCATAAACATAGTACACATTGAGGGCGCTCGATACGGAATCCAGATTGCGATGTACTGGTCAACCAGCATAGCAAACACGAACCAAATGCCGGAGTAAATCGTCACCCCCATAAGGAACTGCCACACTTTGCATGTCCAGTCGGACAGTAGAGTAATATACGGTGTGTCAGTGACACGACAAAGCCACTCGCCGCCCACCATCGGAACAAGGATTATAAGGTTGCCAACAGCGTATGCCCCTAAATAAAAGCTTACAGACCAGTTACAGAATTGCCTTTGTACGAGTGTTAACACAATGAGGCAGTTTCCCAGCGCGCCAATAACAACTAACACCGGGACTACGTATAATTCAATAATTAAAGCAAATGTTGCGCTTCCATCTTCCTGTTCACCACGTGGCATCAAATCACTTATTCTGCTCATATTGGAATTCCCCGTGCTGTTAGGATATCTGGGCGACGTGACAAGCGGGTTTTCGTTTTGTCTGTCAGAAATATCCATTATAATACCATTTCGGCCGATCCAATTATTGTGCCATTTTTATAGGCAATGTCATATGATATATCTGAAACAAATTAAAAAGAAAAGAAAATTATTGATCAGGGAATAGTCTCAATGTATCACGGACATACACATACTATACACACTGTTAATTATGTCTTAAGGAGGAGATGCAAAGCTAAATGTCCAAAGCAGCCCAAAATAATCAATTTGTAATGTTCAAAAACTAGCAATGATATTGGAATGAATTAGTAAAATATTGCTATGTTACATCAAACGTACCATTTATGAGTAATAAAACATAAAACTATTTGTTTATTAACCATTAATTAGCTAAACAATGAATTTCACGCGGGCACGCAGAACTAAAACATTAATAGAAAACATACCTTTCACTTTTAGCCGTATTAAACTCCATGAACCAACGGAGGTAATCTTTAAAAAAAGGTTAGAAAGTAGGACGTAAACAAAAGTTAATACCAACATTATTTCAAAATCATTGCTAGTTTTCGAACATGACAAATTGATTATTTTGGGCTGCTTAAGGCATTTAGTTGTGTCTATCCTCCTATAACAGTAATGCTTTCTGATGACAGCTTTTCATATGAAAATAAATAGAGGTGTTATAAATGTACAGAACATTTACATATTTTCAGTAGCATATTAAATTTAATACCTGTAGAAATTCCAATATTTTGCCGTGGTGAATTGTTATAATCTAACATCCTACGGTACTACACCGCACCATCAGGTTTTAGATGAATCCCGAAGCAATCCACTTTTCAAATTTAGTTAATAACTAGGTGGATAAAGTTGTTTCCGGTGTTAATTTTCTATATGTCAGCTTAGCATACAAGTAAAATTATACTTATATATCAGACCTGTTAATAATTTGTTATTTTAATCACTTCTCATTAGTTAGGAAAAGCTACAAAGTCATACTTTCTAAAATGAGTTCAAGGTGACCCGCGTTTATATGAAAGTAATGCGTTAGATCTTTAATGATTGTATCAAATTTATATTTTATTGCTCATGTTTACACATTTTTATCGCGTCGCATGGGTTTTATCAAAGGTCTATTGTCAGGTTTATGGCATGTTTTACTGTTTATTAAATTATCCGTTTAACATATTTCAAATAGTAGTGAGTTTTGCTTTAATGTGGCAGCTACATGTAGCTGCTTTAAAAGCTTTCTGTCTGGTTAGAATATGCAATAACTATTTAAGAAATGGATAATAATATACACAATATATATATATTGATACTAACAACATTTATCTAAATGGATTTTTCAAGTGTATGGGGTGTGTGTCATATACAAATGTAATTAAAAACGACTATATTTCATAATTAATTGTATACGATACATTTACATTTAAAATGCATAAACAATGTTAACGCAAATGGCATACAGATGGGTTTGCATTTTTAAATTGAAGTTTAAGGACTAATGAAAAATAAATCCTACCTGTGAATTAAATATCATTATATAGATTCCTCAACGGTAACATATAGGCAATATTTCTTCTATATAATTAAACACAATCCAGCTTTGAATATTTTCTACTTTTTTGAAAAGCAAAGACCTCAATGTTAAAACCAAAATGGAAACTCTCAGATTATCGTTTTAACTGAAGCAGCCCAGCCTGTCGCTCGATTCCAGGAATCCAATGACGCTGTGAAATGGTTCACTCACGAGCTCCTGCTTTTATACACGGCGCCTGTCCAGCATACCAGTGCGACAGTCGTGTCGCGGAGAACAAACTCAATATGCATCGTTGTCAGATAAGGCAAAATAAAAATATATGTCTGGTTCCGGTGACATGCCCCCCCAAAATAGGTAGGGTAGGTAGGGATTTCTTTTTATTTTATTTTATTATTTTATTTTTTACTGATGCTGAGTGAGAGGTGATCTTATGACGTTATTTCAATGTATAGTTTGTGTGATTAAAGTCTTCGGTATGTGCAACACTTAGCTTTTTATGTACTGCAAATAACATGCATAGTGTAACATAGATGCAAGGTGGTGGGAATTTGTGCACATTTAACCCTATATATTTAATAATTGTTTCTTTTTGTAAGTGTTATATATTGAAAATATCACTCGCTGTAAACGAGACCATTTTCGGTGCATGCAATGTCTAGTATGTATAGTATAAATGCAATAATATGGCAAAATCATGGGTTGTAGAACATTTTAAAGTTGACTGAATATCAGCGTAAAAAGTAGTCGCAAGGAATGCAATACATGTACGTTGAACTCCATGGGGCTGCGATAATTCGTTATTTCATTTAAAGGCGGTTAATATGAGGTTTGGTTCGATCCTTGCCACAAGACCTCGTGGGTGCTTGTTATATCCCAGTAAATAAAAGACTGTTTATCTGAAACTTATACTGTGCTACTTCAGTCTCTTAATCAAATGGTTCTAGGTTTCATAGTTCATTATATAACAGCTATGTTCCAGAAA
>Ga0224511_10004568_pt1 | contig 10520 bp, 6 predicted proteins | sample SF_May12_sed_USG_2_FD_169988 | JGI IMG/M metagenome (GOLD analysis project Ga0224511, IMG submission 169988) | Sediment microbial communities from San Francisco Bay, California, United States - SF_May12_sed_USGS_8_1 | ecosystem: Environmental > Aquatic > Marine > Sediment | place: USA... | reverse complement strand
CATGCATTTTTCATCTTTTAAAATATGTAGACAAAATTTGTTAGTGCCAGCCATTTCAAATTACCTTTCTTTGCTAAGACTCTTACCTAAATCATATTTTAAGATAAGTACTTTTCAACCCAATTTTCTGTGCTCTTGCTCCTTTAATTGATAATGATGATATTATAAACGCAGTTATGCCTATTGCAGTGTTTACTGAAACAGGTTCTTCTCTCGTTGTGGACAAGGGAGCAAACTATCCAAGTTTCGGTCTCGAGTCAAGAGTTACACTAAATTGTATGCCATTGGCAATAGATTAACAGTTCACATGTAAATAGTCGTAAAGTAAGTCAATAGTTAAAATATTGGTATGTAATGCTATTGTTATCAATAAAACTGACGCCGATTTCAGAGATTTGCAAATCACCGGCGAAATTTATAATTACCCGGGTATTCTGTTTGTTAAACTTATATTTCGTTTCTGTAAGACTAACTGTCATCAGGATTCATAAACCTTACCTAATATGAACTATCGCATAATTGTGTTCATATAATAATTAAAAAGTCGTACATCTCGTTCTTGTTCAGATAAAATACCAGATAAAATACCACCATTGTTATGTCATATTATTCTGCTCTGTTTATTTGTTTACATAATTTCGTTCACTTTCTGTTCACGTTCTTAGTTTTTTTACAACTGCTGTAATTTTAATGTTAATGAGCTTTATTTCCATTAGTTAAGTAAAACAGTTGAATACAAATTACAAGTTAATAAACTCTTACTTTTTCTCAACAATTCAAATATAATTTGCATGAATAATTATACTGTATATGTTGTGTAAAGCATTATGCTTTGTTTTGCTTACATTACTTATGGTGCCTTTTTGTAAAAAAAATGTCTGTATTTTGATTAATCATATTGGATATGAAGCACTATTATCAACTTCCATTCATGAAATAAACAATAATTAAAATATTTAATATTCATTTTTGTAAATAAAAAAGTGTGAGAATAAAAATGTTATTTATGGTTTAATAGTTTCATATTTTATTCTTATTAACAACAAGTTACGAAAAGCTGCACCAATAACGCATCTTAAACATTAGTTTAAACAATAGTGAACTTTAAGTCGGTTAAAGTGTTCACATTATAGGGCTATATACAAAATAAATGTCGCGCTCGTTTACATGTTTTGCATTAAAAACATATACATAAAGTTCATTTCATAGTTGTATTTCATTGGTACGTTGAACTCATATACGTTTAAAAACTTCTGTCGACTACTAAACGCTTGCTTTAAATATCAACATAACGGTGATAGTATTGTTACAAGGCTTAATAATTGTTGTTTCCTGTCATTCTGTTTGCCTGTTAAATGCCCCATCCTCTCTGGGAGACATGTTAATTTGCCCTTGTCCGTACGTTCGTCCGTTTGTGTTGGGCAACTCAAAAAGAAGCGCTAGAGCCATCCATAACACTTTATACGAATCATTGTCATCATGTGAAGTTGACGCCCTTTGACCTACTACAGAGCCAAATGTCAAGTATGTGTCCAGCGTTAATATGTAGAAGCATCCGTGTCGTATACACACATTTTTAGTTTGTTTTTTTAATTTCATTTTTTAAGTGTACATAATTATGATTAATTTTCATGTATTTCCACATATAAATGGAACAAACAAAATGGTAAATTCTACACAATCGGTGTTATGCTGTTATGTTCCCAGTTTTTATAAATCAGATGCGTTTTTGTGCATAGGCGCTCTAGTTGTTTAATTCGCGAGTTCATTTACTCCATGTGTTTGAATTTAGAAACTTTACTTTTACTTTATACCGTAACTTTTTGTTTAGGGGGTACATATGTATACTATCTGGAATAAATAATCTGGAGCCCCAAATTGTTTTATAATATAAAAATACATTTTTTAAACGTTTAATGCAGTACACATAAAAACTTCGCAGTGCCGATGCAGATTGTTCAAACAGAGGTTACATAAAACAAAACTAAAGTTATGACAGAAAAGAAAAGAAACGAAGAAAAATGATCTAATTAAAAAATGCATATACCTATATGTGCCGCCTATTTAAAGAAGGCCTCTGTTGCGTCACTGAATACATAAAACATAAACAACACAAACGACATTTAACAATAATGTTCTGGTAACAAATATCACCTTATCGAACACGGCACGGTGCTGGTGCAGTAAGAATGTTAGCTATTACACCTATATTTATTATGATCCATTTATCAAAACACATCAGAGGCTTGTATGATAAATTCTTGGACTTTTCTTGCTATTTTGTTATTTACGTACTGATTTTTATGAAATTTACAGACACATGTACATGTAATTAATATGTTTTGAACATAAAACTAGTAAGTTACTGATAATACATTGTATCTTTATTCTTGCCCCTTAGAGGTGGACATTTTGCAACCATGGAAACAGTTACCGGAGCACTTGGATTTTTTAAACATATTTTAATTGGAAACATCAAGAAAAAAATGTTCGGTAAAGCTCTCACTAAAACTATTGAATGTGCTTTAAATATTTAAATGTTTAGTGAGTATAGAAGTACCTATATACTTATTGATCAATAAAACTTATGAAGGCAAAAGTAAAAAACTGACCTCAGCGCTGTTCTGCAAGATTCCGATTCTTTGCCTTGTAAGAAAAAATCAATACTCTTTTTTGCATCAACTAAAAGTATGGAGGTATTGAAACCATGCTGTACTTTGCTAAAAACATATTTAAATAGGTTTTAACTACTTGACCACCATATTTACTGCCCTTTCCAACCTAATTGAGCTGGAAATTACTAAAAGGAAAATATGATCTAATATGGCTAGGATTTCGTTGAAAAACATAACCCGACAAAGAAACATAAACCTCACTTTATAATTTATATTGACAAAGGTTATTGTTATTAATTTTAATATAGTTGCATTGTCTTAAATATTACTATAATTCATATCGTTTGAGAAAAACACTCCGTATTGACATAAAAATCCTCGAAATTTTGACGTTTGTTGCGACGGCGTGCTCCGCACCATGTTTATATGCCTTTTTAAAGTAATCATAGCATTCTTATTTTTCAGAATGTTTTGCATGCTGTGTTTATCATATGTGTCCGAGTCTGACATTTTGGGTCCAATTGACAATTTTAGCGATATTAAGAATTTGGTATCATTTGAAAGGGTTATGCTTGCAGATTACAATTTTGAATATTAAATGAACATACACCTATTGTAAATGTCTATATCACCACTTTGAAATACATGCCTAAAGCATCATAAACAGTGTATTTGTCAAATATAAGGGTGTTAAATTTTTATCAATACATGTGTGGTCAATTTAATAAGATAATTTTGCAAATATATGATATGTTTACATCATGTTTAAAGAATTTTGACATGGAAATGCTTTTAAGAGTTGTTGTAAGCCAGTAAAACTCCCCTTAAATACCCTATAATTTGATGTGTTATTTTGACGTCATTTTACTGAGTGACGTTATTTCGTCAATTGGACCCAAAATCTCAGACGCTGACACATATGTTTGGAAAAGGTAGAGGAGTTGAAATATACAAATATTAAACATGTTTATTATCAATTGCTTTTACTAAAAGCAAAGTCCACGACTTTATCATACAACCCTCGTACATAGGGTACATTCCTTAACATACATAAGTGTATATCAAGGGACATAAACAACGCGGCCACTTGATGAAACATAATGTGGTATTCTACTTAAACAACCGACTATCTCTATATCATTTATATATATAAACGTTAAATTGGTCAAATGTTTTCAAATTCCGAAATTGTAGACAACCTGTGCAAATAGAAGTAGGATAATGTTTTGGTGATCTTTATAAACAGGTCCCTCCAGTTTGAAAGTTTCCTTATTCTAATAATACCAAGTTTCAATAAACAGCACGATACAATGCGGTCTGCTTTTACGTACATATGCCACGCAGTTGTATGGATGAAATTTATGTCTTTTGTATATCATTATTGCGTTCAATATCTATATTATATGTGATTATTAATATGATTGCTAGGTTTGTATCTTGATACACCCATAATCAGCCACAAAGTCTGCAAAATGTTAAGTATAGTAATAATGTATTAACATTACACAAGTCATTTCAAGTTTGAAGGACAAAAATATGTTTTTGACCAAATTAAAAAAAAAACACATTAACGACAAAACAACAACAACAACAACAACAATATAATAATTCTTGCCAGAGCTAGGGAAACAATTCCCCGATCTCTCTCACATCGCAGCCTGATGCGTTATCCGTAGATCACCGAGACAACTGAATGTATCAATTGCAAGCGAGCTATTTAACTATGTAAACGTAATTGGTTGGTCGAAACATAAATAAACAAAGCCAAATTTGCAGCCACACTTTATAACAAAGTTGTCTTTCTTCTGTAATATTTTAACATTCTCATATTTACCAGAAAAGGATTCACTGCTTAAATATCGTTAAAAAGAATTATATAAACAATTCTGGTCAAAGATACAGGCAAAGCATTGCGTTTATAAGCTGAAATTATTTTTTTCTAAATTCTTGGTCAGTAGACAAATAAGATATTTCTTTTTCATTAACTTGTATAAACAACTCTTTTTCTACGGGTAACTGCAGCCAAGTAGTTCAAGTTTTACACTTGGGTACGAGCTAAATTGTTGAGGGTACAAACGGATGCACTTCGCATCGATTGGCGGTAGAATCGCGTTCTCGGCAATCGACGATTCGTCTGTATTCCCGTCGAACGTCTGTTAAACAGTTAAAAGTACTTTTTAAACTGTATATATTTCAAATTGTAGTAAAAAGATGCTTACTGTCCAAATGTGCTTTTCTTAGAAAAAAAGGTTTTTTTAACTTGGCAAAATAAATATAAAATACTCTTTTAGTTGCTCGTTATTGAGAATGATGTGTTTATATTTTACGCGAGATATGTTTCAGTAGTTTCATAGCCATACCGATATGGGGGAGGCAGATCGATGCTTAAAAGCGGATTAGTTGGTAAACAATATGCAAAAAAGTGTACATGAAGATAAAATGGTCATAACTGACGATAAATTATTTCGAAAGAAAAGCGTAAGGTACAATCAAACGGCGCGTCTGTGGAGGTCAAGTAGACAGTTAAACTTTTTTTTTAATTTTGAGTTGATGTACGCAGCGTTAATGTCGTTTCTCCACATCATTGTAATTTATGGTATTATTAAAATTGATGCTGTTCAAAATAATCAATCTTAATTAATGCATGGTAATTCTTAATGCTGACATTATTAACAAAGCAGTTTCAGAATCGTAGTACATAGTAATGATTTTAGTGTTCATGACCGACAGTGAGCAGCTTATTATGTTAATTTGATTTTTTAGTATTTTATACATAAGGCTTGTATTTTATTATATGTGTAAGTTTATTGTTTTTACCGTACTATTTAAATGTGTAAACCTACATTGCATGTTGATATTTACCTTAATGTTACCAATATCATCCACCACAAAGTCAAAAGAGATGCAGTCCAGGCTTGTTCCCAGTCGATAGGATTTCGTCCACTCTCTGTGAAAACTACATCCGGTTGTTTGAACAGCAACAACTTTCCGTATAGAAGAAAAGGCAACCTAAATAACAAATTACGTTCATGTTTTTAATTTGCAAATTGAAATGACTATTCATGTAATAAATATTGTATACATGCAAATATGTCAATTTGAAGGTTATTGAGAAAATTATCTTTTTCTGGAAGAGATATAAATAGTATACACAAAATTTTACCATTTTGCTAGTGACATATAATATTCATTAAAATGTTGTAAATTTGGTGTATGTTATTGTTTTTATTTCATCGAAGGTCTTCTCCTTTGGTAGACGCAGTAGTTATCTCTCAATCAATTCTGATTGGATAATATTTGAAGCGACCAAAATATGTAGGCCACTTCATTATTTATCTATATAAACTTGTAACTGGTATAGCCTCAGTGAGTAAGGCACTCATCTTTTTTTGTAACATGTAATGTCATTAATCGATGGCGCTTGTTCTAGCTTAACAGTTTGCAGATTTTGTATTTATCTTGCATATTTGTATTTTATGAATATAAATTAGTAAATATTTGCCAATAAAACAGTCATATAAACGACTTTTAAGCATAATTTTTTAACAGAAATCTCCAACGAAGCAGCTTAGAACTAAAGAGAGGTGATGCTTTCGGGGAACCATACTTCTTAAAAATGTTGGAAACAAAGTCAGGTTTTACCAAATTGAATATATTTACTAAAGTCCTGAAATTAAGTGTGTACTCTTATTTGCTAAAAATTGAAAACATAATCTAGGTCCAAAGTTTAAGGAACATTATATAGTACATAGTTTACACAAAGTATTGGACTATTAACTTCTATCAATCCACAGTTCTGCAAAACCTTAGGCTCATTTCATTTCTGTATTTTTCTTTTGTTCGTGTAATAAGGTAATTCACAAGCAGGAAGTGGGCTTTCTTTGTATTTACTAGGACATATTGACACCTGACAATCATAACCCGTATCTATTGGGTTAAACTTGCCCAATAACTGTTATAAATGATCATCATTGACAGTTAGAGAACTGTAATTTATTTCAATAAAAACCAAGTTTCAGGCGCCTGTTTCAATTAAGGATTGAATTTCAGCCTGGTTGCGTGAAGGTGAAGCTTAACGCAATTATAGTAATAAATCTAAAGCTTCATATGCGTTTTACAAGTTTTAACATTGCGTTCAAAATCAGCCTAACGGAACCATAATAAACTATGAACTAAGGCACTGCCTTTTATCGACGATATTTGTTTCCGTAGCACATAATGCATATATTTGTATGACCTTATCACAAAGTGGGCGTCAAACAGCTGTAGCGTCACAGTTTTAGAAAGTCAGTTTTTCTAGATATGCAGTATTTATTTTAAATGATTGATATATTTGTTTTATCTACAAGAATCAATTATGAACAGTCGTCTATCGTAAACAAAATAAAATATAGTGTTTTAATACATGTGAGCAGTGATAAGTTCTCGTTTTGAACTTATGGGATTATAAAATGTCCTTTTAAAAGGAATGGCTTGCCATGTTGTGAAGATGCGAACACATTCCGCTAAAATAGCATTACATCATCATAATTGGAATAACTCGGCCATTACCGTCTAGCAAATATTCGGTAGTTTACGTAATAATATCAGAATCGCCCGAAACTCGACTGGTTCCCATCTCCATTCGGGCAATTAGCATGCATAAATAAAAAGACGGAAAATTTTAAACCGGAAATACCTTTCCAAAACAATACTGGCTGACAAGCCAAAAAGTGCACACTGTTTAAAACAATGGTCTATTTAAAAAAGATTTGTTTGGGCAATTGCTTTAATATGCTTGTTTATAAACAATTAATAAGAAGAACACGACTTATGTTTTAATCTTAAAAACGTATGATAAAATATATGTCAGTTGTTTAGGTTCGTGTGCATTTTAGCGCACACAATTTGCAAGTGTGCGTTTTAAAAACAAACTATGCGCAAATCGCAGACTAAAACATACATTGTTTTAAGGAATTTACTTCATAAAGTATGTCCAGATATTATTTATTCAAATAGAAAATGAACGTAATAGAATAATATAAAAACACTACGCCAGTGATGAGGCATTGCATTTTTTAAAATACGGTTTTAAATGTAATAGTTTTCTCAATTTAACTGCATGTTTGGCGTAACTATTAAAATTACAGATTAATGTTTATCTCAACCTGATTTTGCTCCGCGCCAAATATGGAAAAGAAGGTGGAGTTATTAACTCCCGCCAAGGCTACATTATTTGAGAGCATATTCTTAATTTACCTCATATCAAGCGAATTATGTAGGTCATGTTTACAGCAGCAATACTATTTTATTATTTGTATTTATTTTTAATTGGTCTAATTTTTATTGCGTCTTTTATCTCTGAAATAGTCACATTCTGAAGAAAAAACAGAATAAGCAGTTGCACTTAACAAAAAAATGATTTTTTCGAAAATATTAAATGATTAAGAATACCGTAAACTAACGCGTGGTTAAACTACCGTGTCAGCTACAGATTTTATGACATCTTCAAAAGGGATCTGGTCTTGATAATATGTTTAAAATACAAAGACATGTCAATATGTCTAACTCAATAACCTCACCTGAATCCAATAGTTTGGCTCACTAGCATCAACCTCGGATTGGAGGGCACCCCATGCCCTGTTTCCAATGGAAAATCGTGCGTTCTTGGCAACATAAAAGTGATCATATTCGCTAGAAGCTGTTATCATTTCGTCGGGAACGCCAGCTAATAAAGCAGAAGAACATGGAAAATCTGAAATAAAATAAGGACAGTCAGTTGAATTTGATGTTATGTTGACAAACACAGATCACATCATTTAGATACCATGAGTGATTCTGCAATTGTACACACTTTCATAGGTGGCAAAGTAACGATTGATTTTATCGATAATAACACTTCAAAATGCATAAAAAAGAGCAAACCTTAACAAGCAACCTAATAAAGTCATTTTGTTTATTCGTGACATTTGGAATACTTATTTAATGCACTTTTTCTTAATGTTTAAGTTTAGTTATTGTTATATTATCAGCGACCTAAGTGTATTTTTTTACTATTATTTAGTATTTAAATGGGATATTATATTTCACTTACCTATTGAATTTGCTTATTTTATATACCTTATTAAAAATTGTGTGAAAGAAAACGTAGCCTTATCAAATGTGACATTATTATGTTAATACTAAATAGTATGCAGTTTTCTAAAATCAAAACATTTTAAAGATTGTTACCCGAGCATCTTGACACACTAAACCTTGATCAAAACGTTTAAAATGCTCTTCACATAAATGAATAGCAATGCCATGGAAATGGAAACAGATAAGCATGTTATGATAATTAAGGCAATCAAAATCTGCGCCTTATACTGTGATTTCGTACCCGTGAAATATATCATGCGATATCAAAAATTGAATGTTACATCGATATTAGCTGTACGTGAGAACAAAGTAGGTGAAACTGTGAAAATATACTGACGCTAAAATAAACGTGAGGACTTTAAAAAGGCATATAATATTTTACTTACAATGTTTATGAAAAACATGTGTGTTGCAGTTGTCAAAACAATAAATTAACGCAACGCTATCTATCAAATGAACATTACGATCAAATGCAGTTTGTGCACTTATACCTCGTAATTTGTATCATAACAGTAAAATCAAAAATTGATTAAATTCTTTAATCACATAATTTTATGTAGCAATAAAAACACAAAACTATTAACATAATTACATTTACACGGATTTGTTGCATCAAAGAAACACATGTTGATTTTGGCAATAACAGTGCAATTGTTACTTTTTTGTTTGGGAACAACTGCAATACGGCTAACCAAAAGCGGGCGTAGAATGCCAAGGTCAGTGTTTGATGTTAACGCGTGAATGCCAATGGATGCACACACGAAAAGTTGTGACGACAGGTCTATCAATAATTTAATTCCAAAAAAAAGAGTTTCGCCATGAAACATACAATATATCGTTTTAACCAAGTTCATAAAGTGCACACTAACTTTTTCGATTCAGTTTATAACAACAAAAAGACCAATACCTGTAGGTGAAACGGTTGTTGGCACAGCGGAACCGGTAAGCATAGGCGTAAGTGTAGTAAGTGTTGTTGCGTATGAAGAATGGTATGCGCAACCAAGTACTTCAAGTTGTAAACTTGGATATGATGACCAAGTGTGAGGGTATATACGTACACACATAGCCACGACTGGCATTTCAATCACGTTCTCAACTATCGTTGATTCATCTGTATTCCCGTTGAATATCTGTTAAACAAAGAATGATTAAGAAACGTTTACTATGTATTTTTGTTTATCATTCTAGGTCCAATTGACTGTTTCAGAGATATTAGAAATGTGTTATCATCTTAAAGAGCTTGTAGATAACAGCTTTAATGTTTATTAGAATGAACGTATCTTCATAATTTATAGCATAACAAAAACATCTGGAAAGTGTACATGTCTTTATATTTTGTCAGTAACATTTCGGCTCAAGTTGGTAATATTAAACTACGGTATAAAGAAATGTTATAAGATCTATGATATTTAACTATTTAATTTCCTACTACATCTTTTTCTGTTTTTTTTCTAGACAGTGTTTATATATTGCATGTACAAGAATATTGAAAAACCATGAAGAATAAAAGGGCTATGAATATAGTCCCAAAAAGAAAAAAAAGAAATGTTATACATGTATTTTATGCATACATGTATATGTTTTAGAGAATTATGATATTGCACTCCTTTTACAGTTTGTTAGTCGGAGACAAAACCGCTCGATTGAAACATTTATTATGCATTATATCTGATGTTATTTTTCGTCTACGTGACTTGTTAATTGGACACAATATGTAGGACTCTGACACCTATTTGACCATATACTTTTAGTGTTTCTCTATTATGACTATTTGAATAAAAAAGTATT
>Ga0224511_10004566_pt1 | contig 10521 bp, 4 predicted proteins | sample SF_May12_sed_USG_2_FD_169988 | JGI IMG/M metagenome (GOLD analysis project Ga0224511, IMG submission 169988) | Sediment microbial communities from San Francisco Bay, California, United States - SF_May12_sed_USGS_8_1 | ecosystem: Environmental > Aquatic > Marine > Sediment | place: USA... | reverse complement strand
CCCAAAATGCTCTAGCCGCGGAGGTATCCCAAAATGCTCTAGCCGTGGAGGTATCCCAAAATGCTCTAGCCGCGGAGGTATCCCAAAATGCTCTAGCCGCGGAGGTATCCCAAAATTTTCACAATTAGAAATAATACACCAAAAGGAGTCAAGGAGATATTACCGTCATCGTAATAGAGAAGAGGCAAAGAGAGATAATAAGGAGTGCCTTAGCAGGCAGTGAACTGTCATCGTAATAGAGAAGAGGCAAAGAGAAATAATAAGAAGCAGTGGCTTAGCAGGCAGTGAACCGTCATCGTAATAGAGAAGAGGCAAAGAGAAATAATAAGAAGCAGTGGCTTAGCAGGTAGGGAATTTGGCTTTGGAGCAGGTGATATCCAGCTTGTTCATCACTTTGTGTTTTCTCCCTTATTGGATTTGGATCGCAGCATTAAATAAAGAAGGCCCACCTACAGAGTACCAACTCTATGGCAAACCATAGACCATATTGAAGACTCTGGTTAAGTGGTGCCATCCATGTAAAACAAGATGATCTTAGCTGTCTGGGTTATCCCACAGGCCATGCATGTTTAATAGGCAAGATATGCAGGTAAAGCTTAAATTTTGAAACTTAATAAAAACCAGGTGATATATTATTTTATAACCGATGCTTCGAATTTAGCTTTGAAATTCACGGCCGTACTAACATTATTTCTAAAACAGGGCAGATGGTTCCATTAAAGTTTCGACCGTTAAAAATACCAATAAGAATTTAGAAGCAAGTGCTGGCATCTGGTCTTATTATGTAAAGTCAAGTATCCCCTTTCCAAAACATTTCCTAGACGGATCTGTGGAAGCTTTGAAGCAACTCATCTCGTTGTAAGGTTTCTATAGAAGTAGAGAATGCTTCACAGGATTAAGTTCGCCTTGTTGTCATAGCATTATAACAACGAAGATGATGATGTATCAATATATAAAAGTATCCAAGATCAGTGGATGAAGTAATCATAATAACCCAATATTATTTGAAAGATCAAGTAATCTGCCAAATTCCTTTGTAAATAATCCTCTAATATGCAAGCAACACCTTCAGAAAGTACCGGTTCTTACTCCCAACACCTTATCCCTATACCAAATACAACTGTATTACATAAAAATAACGAATGATATATTATACGGCTATACAATTATTTAAGTAAGCTATGAAATGTCACTCGGATTTACAACTAACTTTCCAAAGGAGCGTCTTCACTCATACCCAGCCATGCATATTTCTGTTTTTGTGGAGCTGTCAACTAAAATTAAAACAAACACACTGTTTTCTCTACGTAATTCGTTTCCTTTCACAAATTTGAATTTAACTTCTCTTGCACCGGATAACCAGGTTGAAAAGTGAGAAAATTACTTCTAAATTGCGATATCTGCCACTGATGTGTGAAGGCTATATCCTCTCACATTTGATATTGTCTGCGATGATGGGTATTGAACGGAGGGGCTTTGTTAAGCTGCCACTACACAGGAGCGATCTGTCAGTTCTGAGTTCGAAATGGCTTCCTTTAGAAAGTCTTTGTTCTTTTTCAGCTTATCCTTTGCGGAGCAAACAAATAAAACCTTTTGATTATGTGACGACTTCTCACCCCCAGTTTCAAAGAGTCACCCGAATAGACCAATCAGGACATTCGGTGCTGTAATCGGCTTATCACAGCGCTCCACTCATTAGTAATCCTCAAGTCTTAGCCAATAGGATTTCCTCATTCATTTCACTAGGAATAGATATGGGGAGGATCGATCTCCAGGTCACATGGCTTGACCAATCACCGCTGATCAAAGACATAGAAAGGCGACAGGCAGGGAGGCAGCTCTTCAGACGATAGGTAAACCCTCGGTTATCACGGACGAATCGACAAAATGATGGAAGGTAAGCTGAGACAGCGGCTAGCTAAATATGCAGTTGGGTTACATAGTGAGTTAAGAAGGTAGTAAAAAAATTACCATTGAGCTGTAAGAAGGCAATACAATTCAATTAATATTTTGTTTGTTATAAATGTGACTTACTATATTAAGAAGAGGGATGTTCATTTCCAACTTCACCTATGATAGATGGCTCTACAATTGTTCGAACTCTTCCATATTTTGGTAAAAATGCTGTCATGCTGCATTTCATATTATCGCAGGATTTCAAGCAAGTAAAATTTTATAATATAATATATTTGCCATCATGGATTAATGTAAAACTCCTACTTATTGTTGGATATTCTGCAAAGCAGATATACCTGAACAAATAACATGTAATGGTTATATACAATGCACATGGTGCCAAGAAGAATATTATGAGACATTAAAAAGTATCAGATAATTTCATTTTACAAACTGACCATCACTAACCCATAGACTTGTTTTCAAGATGATATGTTATATATCCATATAAGTATTAAAGTACGAATCTCAAATGCAAAAGGCAGAAATGGAAATGAGAAATAGCGCCAGTCGTTAGTGACGGTATAGCTTGCTAGCTTATGGTATCAATGGCCCCACGTTCATACATTCAAAACTGTCCCCCTGTCCGCCCTCAGAAGACAGCTCAAAGTTGTTATTTTTTCAGATATTCTACGTCCGGCAGCTGCCGACTCTGACAGTGAGATTGACGTGGATGAGGACTCTGAGACGGAGTCAGCAGATCTGTCAGAGCAGAGTCATCAGGAGACTCCTGCAGCTCAGATTACCAAGCTCCATAACAGGCAATTTTCCATGGGTAAGCGACATGGCACTCTGCATAAACATTGTTTCTCTGTTATATAAAGATTGGTTTCAATAAGGTGAGTTGGGCTTTGATTTTGGGTATAGAAATCATCAAAAGGCTTCTAAATTCTATTTCACCATTAACCCGGCGGATTGTTTCCACGATGTGGCTTTTTCAGAAGATAACTCTTTGGGTGGGCTGACTTCCTTCAAATTAGAAAAGCATGAAAGAACAATATGGCCGCTAAACTGGGAATCAGGAACCTCTCAATCTGTAAGCCGTTTCTCCTTTAGATTACAGGGGAACTTTTCAATAGAAAAATTCTGAAGGTTTAAAAATTTACAGGGGGATAATTCTAATGAATGTTTTTATTTTGGATTTGTCCACTTCACTCATAATTGAGAATGCACAAAGTTATGAAAAAGTGGCAATCCTTAAACTTCTTTGAACAGAGGCATGCGCGTGGATCGAGTCAGTTTAGTTAGTGAAGTAGCCAAAAGAATATTGGTGATAACGCGATTATATTTTAAATCCCTTTTAAGCTCATTATCGGCCATTATTCTACATGGCAGTGCCTTCTGCTAAAATTCTCACTCTATAGCGGAGATTTCATTGGTTAGACACGTCAAACATGTATGACAATTTCATAAATGAATACATATGCGTACATGTAAGGCTGAAATTTATCAACAAAATCACAAGAAATAGCCGTGAAATTTTGAAATGCTTCAAGAATTGATTTGTTTTAAAATACAAGCAAATATTTATCCCAATTTTCATAAATAAATAGTCTAGCAAGGAGAATATGTGGCATTAATATTGGAACTGTGTCTAGTTATCATACTTGTTAGTGTGCTAGTATTCTGTGTTACTACTCTATGGTGACAGCATGGTATTTCGCAATTGTTTCTAGTTTTCTATATTTTGTGAGAGGGCTTGACCAAATAAAATGCTGACTTCTGAAGATTACCTTTGCTTAGGACCAGTAGCGCCCACCTATGCACTTGAACCTGGCATGACTAGCGCTTAAACCTTAAATCTAATAATCTTGCTTGCAGCACCTATCCCATACTCACACCATTACAGGTCATATTGCAAGCCCAAGGAAGCCTTCTTCGCCAAACGTTCGCTCGCCAGATGCGAACATTCTCGGCCCTCTGGGAACATCACCAACAACAGCGTCAGCCTTTAAAAGATTGGGAAATGCCGCTTTTCAGGTATGAGGACCATTTCTTGTCCTGCCATCTTCCTGTATGTATTGTCATCTACCTGTAGATACTGCCATCTACCTGTACCTAATACCATTTACCTGTAGGTAATAGAACTTATAAATAGTTCAGGTACTACTGATAGGAGAGTACAGTATTTCATACTCAATTAGGCACTCTGGTGTAATTGCTCACACATATCTTGTAATAAGGTGTCAATATGCACAGTCTCAATACAATTCAATAGGGCATGATTAAAATGCGTTTATAGGATAATTCAGCTATAGTGATAGTATAGCTCACTGCCACTAGTTTACTGTTGGTTATCCTTGTCATAGAGATGCATATTCCCTCCTTTATATCTGTATGAGATGTATTAAATGCCTTTAGCAATTGTGCTGAAAGCCGACTTTAGACCTCAGGCGTTCTGTTCAGTACGCAACAGAGCTCATTCTGTAATGACCCCACTTTATACTTTAACCGCCATATATTGTTTGGCATTAATATACATATATACATGTATATGTATACATGTATATGAGTATCTAGTTTTTCTTAGTTTCTCAATGGTTAGAGTGCTTGGCTCAAGGTTGAAAGATCCAGGGTAAAGTCCTAGTCATAATGACCTGTCACTGTGAATGAGTTCTTCACATATTTCTTCTTTTCTACCACTCTAACCAGTGACCTATGTCACTGCTCTAATAAGCATCGGGCTATCGTCATCCGTGCCATCGTCTGTCCGTGGTTCGCCTTCAGCCTTTCTCCTCGCTGACCACAGGTTGTGCGGTGTCATTGAGGGAAGATTTCTGGACGGGCTGGCAGAGTGTGGGAATTGAACCCGGGTCACAGGGAGGACAGACAGTGAGCTATCCCACTGAGCTATCATGACTGACGGGCATTAACGCCTATTAAATGGGACAGTCCGAATAGAACAATGAACTGAAAATACATACTCAGCTTCTGAGTTACTAGATAGTTATTAAGCATAATCCTTAAAGAAAAGGGCCAGGATAGGATATTGGAGGCCCCAACCAGTGGATGCTGGTCAAGATCACTTCTTATCAAGATCTAGCGGGTGGCATGTAAACAATTGGCTTAAGTTGACTGATTCCTGACCAGAAACCTGAGGAAGGTTACGGAAAACCACCTCAGTACTGTCTCACGACACCATGACAAGCATGTAATGAGAAACCTTCCTTTGGGCAGAATGCCTCTTTATCATTTTGATTAAGTTTCCCGGTTATTGGTAGGATCTGTCTTTACGGTTATCAGATGCTAGCAGTGCCGGAAGCAGTGACTCACAGCCCCAACTCAATCTCCTTCCCTTAATGCAGCAGTGGAGTCTGGCAGCGGCTCGCCATGCTGCCTTACTTAACCAAGCAGGTGAAACATTTATACCTACTCCATTATGACTACTGTGTACGCAGTCATATCTCAATTCAAAGGATTTCTAATTGGTGCGCATTAAACCCCTTCTCGATAGAAATGACTTGGTAAATAGCTCATTTCTCAAGAAAGTTTGATTTAATTTGTTCTTTTGAGGAGATTAGGTTCTATTCAACCTAAACAACAGCTCAATCTGTTGAACCTTCACTTCCGTCCCAAGATTCTATCCCTTGAAGTACATCTTCTGAGATAAATCCCGTTGGGCTGGATAAACGTCATTCATCTGTTCCATTAGGTTAATTGTTTTGTCAATTCACATGATACCTCATGTGTGTTTGGCATCATCAGTTCGTTTACCCAAATGAATGCAACTTCGAAGTAATGATAATTTTGTGTTGGTTTATAGGGAAAATACTGAAGATTGCTTGAAAAATCTTTTATATGAAAAATGGCATTGTGGCAATAGAAGCTCTTCATAGACCCCACCACATTGTTAAAGCTATTACCATTCATTTATTGCAGGGCCGTATTTTCCTTATGGGCTGATTTCACCAACCCAACAACCATCTTTAATGACACCAAACGGATTGATCCATTCAATGAACCACTCAACATTTGGCCATCCGGGAATAAACCAATCAGCACTCGGCATGCCTAGCAGACGGCCAATGAATCCGTTTAAAGCGCCACCGATAAAGAAGTACAAATGTGAAGAATGTGGGAAAGCCTTCAGCAGAAGCAATACTTTAGTTACTCACAAGGTTTGTATTTTACACTTAACTCGATGGAAGTTTTATCAAACTTTGCGGATAATGGGTGAACAAACAAATGTCAAACATGGTCACTGGAGCAAACTGCGCTACCCTTCCCAATTTCTTTTTTATAAGACATAAAGAGAGGGGCTGAGAATTTCTCTTGGAAATCCTAGTTGCATGATTATGAATGGGCTGATTTTTCTGGGCAGGCCATTAGATTGAGCGATTTATTTTCAAATATCAAAGTGAATATTATAGAACAATCATCTAACAACTCTATTTTTATATCTATCATGAAGAACCGCTGGATGTTTTGCATGGCAAGACTTTGGTGCGCGAGGCGAATATCCATAATTGAATTTAAACTGAATAAGTACATCACAACTCAAGTTTTTTGTATTTTTTCTCTTTGCTGCTTTACCAGAAATACTCGCAAGTGCTGTCGATGTCACCCACAATACCCTGTCCTTTTGTCATTTCCTGAAGTGTTTCATGATGCTGACCTGTCAAATAGACAACTTACAGGCGCTGTCTATGTTACCCATGATGCCCAGTTCCTTTATCATATCCTGTTGTTGTAGAGAATCCATACCGGAGAGAAACCATTTAAATGTGACAGTTGTGGGAGGGCTTTCCGGCAGCCAGGAAATCTCACTCGACACAAACTGACACACACCACAGTAAAGCCCTATGTCTGCCCTACCTGTGGTAAAGCCTTCAATAGAGCCTCTAATCTACACACACATATGAGGACTCATGCTAACTTTAGGCCATTCATCTGCCATCTATGCGGCAAGTCATTCCAACAGAAGATTGATTTAAAGGTGCATTTCTACACACACACTGGTCTGTTTCCACCAACTCAGGCGGTTTGAGTGCGGTTGTCTGGATGGGATTGGATAATTCGAGGCTCTGCGGTGAATTAAAATTCTTCAGAGGATTTTTTTCACCTCCCACTGTCACTTGGTGAATTCTAGCTGTCAGGTCGTCACTCCAGCTGTAATCATTATGATGACCAGCTGCCCGCTTCACTCTACAGAAGCATTGAACAGATTTATTGTTCGAGTATAAACCGTATTGACAATAACTGACATTTCAATAAGGGATTAAATGATTTCCCGCGGGCTAAACTTTATTCCGCCATCGGCTACCAAAATTTAGAAATTGAATTAACCGGTATTAACCGGTATTGTGTTGAGCGTTTTATTATTGATCCTTTTATTTTATTTTTACCTCTCTTTCTATGGAGACCCAACTGACCCATCCACATTGATGACACCTGTGGTCTTCGGCTGAGCACTACCTGTCTGATCAACTTTTCCGCTTGGCGTTGATCATGATTCACAGGTGAGATGCGGTGTAAAGTAATGCAATTCCCCAATGAGCTTTGAACTGTTGCTATCCAATAAGTTATCAGCCTATTTCTGATGGCTGGTAGAGTTCTCTAAGCTAATTGGCTAGATTAGAGCCTCTCGCTTTGTCCTTGCCTATCCATATGTAGACGCCGTTCGCTAGAGCAGAAATGTGTTAAAAGTGATTTTAGTGGCCATATATTTCCATTCATATTTATAATTGGTTTATACGCGTTACAAATGGGATGACCAATGGCTTGTAAGAGTTACACAGGTAAATCCTATTTATTTTATTAATTTATTTATATTTATTGAGTTTTGTTGATAATTTGGTTAGACAGTATGAGTGCAGGGCTTGTTATATAGTATGGAAAGGTAGGCACAATCATCGGCAGTGTGCTACCGTAATTCCCCTACCGTTTGTCAGATGGGGAGTTAATTTATCTTGCCAACACAGAAAGCAGTCTCTATTTTGTGTTATTTTATGTAAATAAAACAATATTTGGTTGATATGGGAGCAGCCATAACTTAGTGGTTAGAACGCAAGTTTCTACGCATGCTGTGAGTCATGGGTTAAATCCTAGGTGCATACAGATGGGTGAGTGTAAAGCAGCATAGATGGATGTGGTCAAGTAAATATGGGTGTAGACAAGGCCATGTAGAAAGGACTTGGTAAGTGGTAAGGTAGAGGTGTGGGGAGGCAGAGGATGAGTGGGGAGAGAGGTGAGAGGAGGTTGAGGGAGATGTGGAAGGGGTGTGTAACAGTGGGGAGATGGGTGAGTGTGGACAAAGAGAAGTTGAGGAGACTTAGGGAAGAGGGTGGGGAAGAGGTGGGAAGCAGTGAGGCATAGTTAGGGAAGTGGTAGGCCTGTGTGTGGTAGAGGTGGGGAAGAGGTGGGAAGCAGTGAGGCAGAATTAGGGAAGTGGTAGGCCTGTGTGTGGTAGGGGTGGGAAAAGAGGAGTGAATTGGCTTTTTTACCTTCTCCTTGCATTCAAAAGCAGTTTGTTGCTGATGAGTTGTGTCGGAGATACAGTCGGGGCGGTTTGTTGCTGATGGGTTGTGTCGGAGATACAGTCGGGGTAGCAGCAAAATGAATTAATCATTGCATATGAAATTCATAGATCTCTAGAGCAACGCTCCACACTCCAAATATACATGTACTATAATCATACTGCATGTCATGGTAAGGCCGTTAGTAGGATATATACTCGGCTCTGTTTCCAATGATATTGATCAGCAGCGTGTATTCTAAACGCTTCTAAACATTTTCCTTCTCAAGTGCCAACTCTTTAACCTGCCTTGGGTTATGTTCTAATCTAATTTAAAGTCAAAATTAGAATGACACAACATTTGTATATACCCATTTCTCTCCATAAACAGTCTTCTGGGTTGCCAACAGATTTCGGATTTTTCGAAATGATTTGTAAATTGTTTTTCTTTTTAAAATTCTAATAAAATTACTTGTTTATACTCCACTTGGTTGTACACTGTGCGTAATCATAGAGTTTGCTCCCTTGCTAACAGGGGAACTTTGTCTGTGCCCGGGAGTGAATTAAGGTTGAATGACTTTTTACCCACCATGCACCATTGGCTTTTCTGGAATTATTTGAACCACATTTCACAGCAAATAAATCATGTATTCTCACCATTTGCCATGAGGCCCGCCCTCAGCAATAATTTTCAATATAATTCAGTATAAATCGACATCACCAAGGAGACTTTAAATCGTTGCAAAACATGGGCAAAACCTTGAACGGATTTAACCTCTAGAATTATTTTTTGAGCATCCAACGGTCTATCTTTTCCATATTATACCTATCAGCTGTTTGGTTATAACCAATTTGGAATATCTAGTATTGTGACTTACTAAGGGCTTAAAACCATTGTAGTTGTAGAGTATGCATGGTTGGCATCATCCCCGAAAGAGTCATGCATCCATAGGTAGGTATGTCATGATTCCTGTAATATCTTCAATATAACTGCTCAGGTAGTCTGGGTATTTTCGAGCATTTTAGACCAAGACTCCAGAGCCCCACCCCTGACAAGCATTCAATTTCTTATCTTTCCACAAATATCTACACTCTGATTAGTTTTTAGATAAAATTTTTCATAACGGATGTTAAAAATAGTTAATCCTCCACCATACTGCTTTTTGCCATCTTGCCGTTTTGTACAAGGATCCGGGAGGTTCAATTCCAGTCACCAGTACAAGCAATACACAGTGAAAGCCACCTAATTTATTAGTAGACCGTTGGGCTGGTTTCAGGTTTCATGTGTACTTTGTCTTTCCTCTGTTCTAACCCCAATGAAAAATCAAATCATCAGTTTGGATTCCTACTTGGAGTTATCTACTCATTACTTGATTCAGTTCTGTTATGAGTTGTCCTATTTTTGTTACTTCCTGGTACCGTTCCACCATGGCCCATGGATCTTGTGTGTCTATGGGTGACATGAAATGGGTGTATCACTGCAATCACTTTCACTTTTCTGGCTTATTGAGGGGAAAACTGGGTCCGTGATGGCTACCCATTTCTTACACGCGCAGAATATTTACGTCAACAGTAATTCATTTTTGCTAATAGCCTAGGTTGAACTTGAATCCCTGAGTTTTTAACAAGATAATACCTGTCCATTATACAAACAGTAGTTGCATTGCAGATCTTAATTGCTGCCAGCTGCGTGTAATGGGTAGCAAGTCACCTTCTTCGATGGCAGCATATTATGATCAGATACCATGGCTGACACGGAGGCTTCCACAGAAATGCAATATACCTGAGCATAGTTTATCTACTCTTTAATATTGAAGTGAATTCTCCAATCATGAATTACAGTTTGAAGCACAGTGATGCATGTACCAGGGTATCTCATTATCTGTGGTGGGTGTAGAGGTAACCAGTGACATATGTCACATATGGCAAACCTTTATGTCATGGAGCAAACCAATAACAGTGCTTTCTTAGTCTTCTTTGCAAATGATTCAACTTGGATGGCCGATCTTCCAGAAGTGAAGCGAAAAAGCACTGTCTGACCTGCCTTGGGTATTCCAGTCGGAGCGATTCAAGCCCAAAAAACAGCTGTTCTTGCAAACTGCAACGTCATG